>Ga0187771_10003230_pt1 | contig 11366 bp, 9 predicted proteins | sample 0116_SJ02_MP15_1_FD_133139 | JGI IMG/M metagenome (GOLD analysis project Ga0187771, IMG submission 133139) | Tropical peat soil microbial communities from peatlands in Department of Meta, Colombia - 0116_SJ02_MP15_10_MG | ecosystem: Environmental > Terrestrial > Soil > Wetlands > Peat | place... | reverse complement strand
GTTATAGAGCACTTGCTCGCTCGGGAGCGCCCAGAGGCTGCTCCCCGCCGTCAGCATCAGCGCGGCGCATAGGGCCGCAAATCCCCACCGTAACAAGAAGCTTCTTTTGCTATCATGGCCTTGCATGACTCCCTCCGTCGGATAGAACTGTCTGTGTTCGCCTCTGTTCATAGACTTGATGCTCCGCTTACGTCGTTTAGAAACCGCCTCACGGATAAAGACGGCAAAAGCGAGGCTCTTCTGACAGTAGGCCGGCAGCAGGGTTTCTGTTTCCGCGGGACACAAGGCCCCGTCCGGAAGGTCCCATGACGACCTATTCGGATAGGCTAGGCAACCTCTTCATCGTTTGACGTGAGGCTTGGCTCCACGTCAGCTTTCTGCGTCGGAAAATACCGCTGGTTAGGAGCCAAAGATGTCGCTGTCGGGCAAAGAAGTGTGGGACGCCCTGGTCAAGCCCTATGGAGCTTGACGGTCCCTTTCAGGCGGGCCGTGGTCGGAGGGGGGATGCGAGGCACGGACCACGAGCAGAGTGGAATGTTCGGCTATATTTCGGCCGAACGGCGAGTGCCCAAGGATCATCCGTTGCGCCCGATTCGGGTGATGGTCGACGCGGCGCTTAAGGAATTGGGGCCGCGCTTCAACGCCATTTACGCCCGCAGCTGGCGGCCGTCGATCCCGCCGGAGAAGTTGTTGCGGGCGTCGCTGTTGCAGGTGCCGTACACGGTGCGCAAAACGGTTCCCGGTGTTCAAATCAGGCTTCAGAAACGCTCACGTTGGCGCAGGTCTGCGCGCTTGATGCAGTAGTTGCTCAAGGAGCAAAGCGCGCCTTTCGGCAATCGCTATACCCCTTCCCTTGAAGCCGCGCAGAAGCGGCGCCGGCAGAGCCTCCGTCGTTCCCGTCGAACGGGTAGTGGGGAGCCTCGCGTTTCAGATCATTCGTTTTGAACCTGCCTGAAGGAACTGGCTGCCCGGTGCTTTCCAGATGTTAAGCGCCGAGGGTAAGTCTTGTGGGTCAGAAGATTCACGGCTTCCGCGTCTTCTTAGGTGAACCTGAACTCAGCACGACGGCAAATTGCGCCAGGCTTGTGTTCAGGTACGGAGTCGTTATGAACACTTCGACGGTTTCGCTCATTTCTTTGGACGGCAACCGGTTCGAGATCGTACCTGGCCGGCCAAACAGGATTGGCCGCGGGAACGACAACGATCTTGTCATTCCTGACAGATCCGTTTCACACCACCATGCCATTATCGTTGTCAAGGATGGCCGCTGTATCGTGCGGGACCTCGAAAGCGCCAACGGCACCTTCCTGTCAGGCCGTCAGATTAGCGACGCCAGGCTGGCCGCCGGCGACCACGTCCGGTTTGGCGAAGTCGAGTTCACACTGGATAATCCGGGAGCGAGGAGCGCGGTAACGAAGTCGTGGTGGCATTCCCGGCTGATGGCGGTCTCGGCAGCCGCTGCGATTGGTGTGATCACTTTTGTCGGCCTGCATCAACGTGAGAGCAATAGGCAAACTCAGTCCTCAGGGTCGGTTATAAGCCCGCTGAGCGGCAGCAGTTTCTATCTACCCGGCGTGAGTACGGACTTCGTTGGCAACTGGTCTGGCGCGCTTCCGGTGACTTTCAGCAGTTCTCCCGATTTCACCCCCGTTGCCTCGGTTGACATGGGGGCGACCTTCTATGTGGCGAACGGTCGCGTCGTGATCGGCGTTGCAGCATACGCCGGGCCCGGTACGAAACTAACTAAAATCGCGGCGAGCGGCATCGATGATAAGCACGTGACGCTCGAGGAGGAAATCATCGAGAAGGACACTCTTGGTCAGCCTCTTTGGGAGCGCGATCGCACCGAAATCGCACTTGTCTCGTCGAGTCAACTCGATTGCACGGAAACGATCGAATACTTCCGTAATCCAAACAACGCACCGGTGGCAAGTGTCATATACAAAGGGCCCCTGCGACGAATAAGTGAAGCCGAGCGCCAAAGGGAGGCCCGCGAGATGGAGCGCAAAGGCCTGAAAAAACAAGGTGAAACCCGGACCCCGGTCTTCAAGGGATGAGATAGCACCGTTACGAATCGTTCGAATCCGGCCGCCATTCATTACGTTCCGGGACTTGCTGTACCGCAGCGCCTGCTGCGATACACATCCCAGTTCCCGCGCTCAGGATCAACGACCGAAAATCTTATGCGGGAGCGATTGACACACCGCACGGAAGCTCGGCTCTGACGTGCAACGGTCGACGTCCGGCCTCGCTTCTGCACCTCGACTGAGGCTGCAGATCTCTGCGGGAAACGCTTGCGGGTCGGTCAGAAAACTCGAAGTCCGTACGTCCTTCTTCGATGAAGTTCAGATTTCAAACGGGGAAATAGACCATGCGACGAAAACGAAGGCTTGGAATTGGCTCGAACGAGAAGCTTTCCAGGTCCATCGGAATAGTTCTGGCCGTACTGGTTTCTATCGTGCTCTCAACCGGGCGGTCGGTCGGCGGGGCAATAGGACAGGGGGAATCCACACGAGATTCGAGCGCGATCGTCTATGATGAGCAAGCTCAACATTCGGCCGATTCGCCCTCTGGTTTGATCCGGGACGACGAGTTTTACTCCGGTGGAGCCGAAGGCGACCCCGGCGACGACGAACCAGCCCCCGCTCCATATCCAACTCCGCCTCCCAGGTTTCCCTGTGGACCGAATGCGATCGAAAATCAGGCGTGGGGCGGTGCATTCGCCTCAGGCCCTCTGGGGATGCTTGCTGGCCTGATTCAGCCGGCTTGCGCCAAAGCGTTCCGTCGGCCGCCATCGCGCGTGGTGTGTAAACCGCTACTCACGATGGACACAGAGGAGGCAGCGGTTCTCTCAGACACGCTCGAAGACCTATCGACCCCTTATCCCAATATCCTGGCTCGCAGCGCGTATTATGACGTCGTGGATCGGCTTTTTAACGATAACCGCGGAACAGTGGGCATCCGTTTTTTCGAGGCGGCGCACCTGGTGACCAACCCAACCCAGGCCGGATCAATCGAATGGCCCCATGGTTTCTTAACGAACAATGCGGACGCGCGCCACGTATTGGAGTTTATCAACGCCGAACTGTTCCGGCATAACATCCAAATCATTGCACGAGTTGCCAGATTTGGTTGTCCGCTGGATCCATTGATAACTCCTCGAAACGTCAAGATCGATCCGATGACATTCGACTTGAATATGGTGCTATCTGAACAGAGATTTGTGGAACAGGAGCTCATCCAGTTCCAAACCGACCCTCGCTATATGGCACTCGCCAATCTGGCCCTTGCTATTCCTGACATCAACCATGACATCAATCTCGATAGTTGGTGGGATGTGCGCTGGCTGGGTAATTTTGCAGGCTTCCTGGGGATAGACCGTACAGCGATCAATTGGGCTAGGGATGTGCTGGGCGGGCCGATCGATTTCATGCGATATCCGGATCGAGTCGCGATCGGCCGCGCTTTGATCTTCAAACTGCATGGCAAATCTCCGCCCGAGTTCAGGAACTTCTGGATGCAAACCCAGACGTTGGCAGTAATTGGCAACTACTAACTGCTGCTCCGGAAATGTCTTTATGCAGCCCAAGGAAGTTATCCTGAGCGGATGAGCAAGGCGAAGCCGTGTTCCATTCGTCGGCCGCCAGCTCCTCAGGACAGGCTCCGAATTCCGCGCCGTTAGGATGTCCAGCCCGAGGGGTTCACTCCACCATTTGCCTATCAGTGGAGGAAACAAGCATCACGGCTGCAAAAATGGCGGCCAGGAGCGACTGTGTTGTTATGCGCAATAGGCGCCGTCCACAGGAGGCGGCGGACCAGCTATCCTGCGAAGCCGGTGTTCGCAGGCGCCGCCTATCCTTGGCGTTGCTGCCGTCCGAAATGCCCCGAATTGCGTAAGTTGACCCCGATTGGGCGGCGCGCCGCACGCTTTTGGTTCGCGGCACTCGCTGTTCAAACGCGAAAAGTGAACTCCAAATCGCCTATCTGGACCTTATTACCGTCGCAAAGCAAGCACTCGTTGACACGTTGATTGTCCACGTAGGTTCCGTTCTGACTTTGCAGGTCGCGCAGATAAAAGCCGCCGCTACCCGGGGTTATCGTGGCGTGGCTCCGCGAGACCGACCTGTCCGGCAGCACCACGTCGTTATCCGCTGAACGGCCGAAGTGGGTCACCGAGTCAGGGTGAACGTTCCACTGCCCACCGCTGGCGTCAACCAGGCACGGTGTCGCGACTGCCTCGGCTCGTATCACGGTTGGCGAAAAGGCAGGCGTCTTCGCCCCGGCGAGTGCCGCCTTGAGATTGAAGCGCAGCGCGTAGTCGCCGATTTTGATAATGTCGCCATTGTTCAATTGAACGCTGGAGATCTTACGCCCGTTTACTCGAAGCTGGTGGCCCAGGCTATTGAGAACGAAATCATTATTTCCTCGATGCTCAATCTGGGCGTGACGTCCTTCAACAGCGGAGTCGCCGAACAGGCCCACATCGCACTCCTCGGATCGCCCCAAAACTGTCAGCGACTTCTCAAGCCGATACTCTCTATTGCACAAGCGTCCAGCCTCTACCCGGAGCCATGCGGTTTTTGTCAGGTCTTGGACCAGGCCAATCAGAAGCCCGATGGTCAAGCCGGTTTCACCGAGGCCAAAGGCGCGTGAGAGCACGGGGCTGAAGAGTGCCTGGATGGGGTCGAAAAAAAGGCCACCGATTAGCCCTCCTAGGAGGCCCCCAATTGCACCCTTCGCGATATTGGATGGCGAGCGTCTCGCCACGCCGACACCGAATCCGACCAGCAACCCTAGTCCGGACCACGCAACCGATCGTGCTAGCATCCACGGCAGTACCCCAATCGAATGATCCTTTGGCGCCAACTTGCGAAAAATATCGTTAGACAAATAGACCGCCGGCAGCCCCAGAGCAAAGCAAATCAAAAACGTGAATAGCAGAAACCTTTTGGCTTTAGGCGTCAGCGTAAAGGATGGAAGTTCCGTGGCGCTTATCAACGTTCCCGCGAAGGCGGGCAGCAGCATCAGGAGAAAGTAATACGAATAGGCTAGTGAATTGCTGCTTAACAGGCCGGGTGGATTCAGCGCATACCAGACCTCGATTGGGGCCCATGCACCGATCCCTGCCGCAAGGCCGGCGGCTGCCTTGGCCGTCACCTCGGACGTATTTATTTCCGACCATTTCATTGCTGATCCTCCTGAGGCTCAGGAGCGGCTCACATCGTAGCCGCACGATTGTCACAGCCTGCTGAAGCCGGCCGCAGCGACGGTCATTGCAAGCTGGCGCGCTGGTTTCTCGGGGCTGTGATCTCCTTCGATTGAAACTCGATCAAAGGAAGACGGTGGACAGGTGATTTCTCTGACACGCGCGCCCTATCTTGCGAATCCCAATGAGCCAGGGAGCGTTGTACAAACCGCAGTTGGCGCGCAAATCTGCCCCGTCGGATCGGGGCTCTATCGAATAACCCTTACCTTCACTTTCTCCTTGAGGTCTGTTTCCCTACGAATTCTCGATGTAAAAGGACTCAGCGCCGAACTTATCGCCACTGGACCTTATGTTTAAGCTCACTTACCAGAGCTAAGGCGAACCTATTGCAGTGAGGGGCTCAAGACCTCGCGACTCACTATTCGGACGGCAAGTACAAGATGGTCAGAAAAACGGTGGCTCGGCCGTCTTCCAGTAAGGGTGCTCATGGAAGCTCGGCCATACATACCGACGATCGAACGGACGGCGAATTGGCGCGCATCGCGTGCCTTAATTCAAAGGACGCCTGGGATCTTCTCTTCCTCCGCCATTGGGACTTCCTCAATTGGCTGGCCACTCAACGGCTCAAATTGCCCGACGAGAGCAAGTCGCCCGAACGAGTGCGCGCGATCAAGAGTCACGACGTTACCGTCGAGCAACTCGCCAGCGAGGTTTACATCCGCGTCTGGGAAAAGCGCAAGCTTTGCTCTTATGAGGAAAGAGCCGAGTTCCGCTGGTGGTACGCGCTCGTCATCAAAAACATCCTCGAAGACCTGCGCCGCGAGGAGAGCCGAATCGGACCCCCGGGAGAACGCGTGCCCCTGATGCGGGAGGACGGCGAATGATCGATCGACAGTTGTATCGCACAGGCCCCGACCTCTACGGCGATTCTCATGACGATTCTCGGGAACCTCACGCAGCGCCCTCGCTCGAATTCCTGCCTGTGCACGATCGCGCATTCTTCCGCGTACTCTATGGCCTCGACCTTGCTTGGCCCGACCTCGAGTACCTCGCCGGGCTTACCGGCAGGCCCGCCGACTCGCTCGTGCAGCAGCTCCGCGATATCTATTCGAGAAACCTGCGCCGCCGCACCGATGCCGAAAGCCTGATGGACAAAATAACCGGTGCCTATTCGCGCCTGACTGAATTGACTAGGGAAGAACACTTGCTCGAAGAGAATTTGTATGCTCTTTCCCTTACCCATCCGGTCGACCCCCAGCGCCACGAAAAAATCCTTTTCGACCTCGAGCGCCTCCGAAATAGAATAGCTCAACTCCGCCGCCAGCAGACCAAATGGCGCACCGAAAGTGCCGAGGTACTGCGTCTTCCGTCAAAAGAGGTTAGCCTCGTATTCAACATCAGTCCCGCCGCTGTCGATCAGCGCGCTGTGCGCATAGGACGTCGAGTGCGTGCTCTGTCATCGCAATGAGAATCAACTATACATTCATAAACAAACGGCGCGGCCCACTTCCCGAACTGGACGAGCGCGCTGCCGAATTGCTTCTTGCGGAACTGCGCCGGCCTCCTACGCAACTGCCGCCGCCAACGCCCGATTGCCTCTCGGAGTCGGCCCTTGCCGCATGCTTTGCCCACGCTCTGTCTGCGCAGGAGCGCGAGCGCTTCGCCCCTCACATTCGGACCTGCGGCCGCTGTTCCGGCCTGCTCGACTTTCTCAGTTCGGCCGCCCTGCGTCTGCCCGCGGACCTGCCCGTCACCTCGAAACGGATACTGCCTCGCGCGCTGCGCCGCCCGGCCGCTGTTGAGCAGCTATGGCGCAAGCTCGGCGAGGCGGTCACGGAGTTCTTCGCGCCGAATCCGGGCCGCTTGCGCGCGTTCGCCGATTCCGGCGGTGGCGACGATCAAATCGATCAAATCTCTTACCGACATGTTCTCTGTCAGACGCCCGAAGCGCAAACCGTCCTGTACTTGCAGGGCCGTCATCTTTTCCTGTCCCTATTCGGCAAAATACCTGGTGCAACCAACTCGCTTGCCGTATTCGACCGCGGCTCCAAAATCCCCTTGCAGCGGGACCAGAATGCGGCCGCACCTGACGAGGCGAAGTATAGTCTTGGAACTTATGACCTTTGGCGCGGCCATACGCTGTCTATCGAGTTTCGCCTCAAAGGACGCGGATACAAGCAGCGGGTGCGGCTGTGCGAAACCGATACTGATTTCTCGCCGGCAGCGCGCGGAATTCAGGACATTCAGTATCAATTCGACGCCCTCGGCAACTATATTCGAGGTTTGCAGGCGGTTGCCAGCGAACTGCTGAGGAATCCCAACGACCGCCACCTGCACGACCGCTTCAGGCGTTATCTGCTGAAGAAGCTCGGCGATCCCGCCGTACCCTGGCTGCCGCGCTCTTATGCATCACTCGGATTCCCGCCCCGCATAAGCAGCGCTCTTGCCTCCCTGCCGATACGCGCGTTTGCGGCAAAGACCGAAATCGGCGAAGTGCTGTTTCCTTTGGTGGACGCCGGGGGCGAGGGTTTCCTGCGTCTTTTCCGCTGCCAGCAGGACGACGCCCAGCGGCCGAGCCGTTTTTCCGCGAACATTTCCGTTCCGATGCGCGAGGGGATCCTGCGCGCCTGCGAGCAGGTCGATCGCTACCTCAAGAGCCGCTACCGCGTCTCCTCGATGACCGCGCCCGACACCGGTTATAGCTTCGAAATCGTCGGCAGCCCGCTCCGCGCCGCCAGTGAGAGTCTCGAAGGGCGCTCCGTCGAGGCGGCGGCGGCGCTCGCCTTCCTGTCGCAGCGGACCCAGGTGCCGCTACCGGGTGATATCGCCGTTACCGGACGATTGGACGGACTCGAGGTCGTCGCGATTGACGGCGTCAGGGAAAAACTTGCCGCCCTGACGCGCGAACGCCCGTACCTGAAGAGGATCTTCGTGCCTCGCGCCAACGCGGACGCGTTGCCTGAGCCGCGCCCGGCCGAGATCGAGCCGGTTGCGGACGTTCCGGAGTTGCTCGACAGGGTATTTCAAGGTCGATTAGCCGAGCAAATCAGGCCGGAGACACTGGATATTGCAGGTATACTGACTGCTGCGCTGAAAGACTATTACGCCGGCGATTATCCGACCGCCTTGCGCCTGCTCAAGCGCCTGCTCGCGCAGTTGCCGGCTTCCCGCGGCCACCGCTACCATCGTTTCGTATGCTGGTGGCGGGTCGGCTCCATCGCTACTCACTGGGGCGATTCAGCGCAGGCCGACGCCGCCTTTGCTCAGGCCCTTAAACTCGCCCACGAGCTCTGGAATGAAGGCCGGCTGGGCAGCGACGAATATCTCAATCTCTATGTGAGTTATGCGGTTCACCTGACCGATCTGTACCGGTACCAAGATGCGGAACGTGCCTTGTGCGACAATCCAATCCGCCGCGGTGGGCACCGCTATCAGAGCATTGTGGAAGTAAGACGGCTTGGCTCTCTCGGACAGCTCTATCGCATGAGCGGCCGTTTGCGAGAGGCCGAGCAGGCGCTCGAGTCGGCTTTGCAGCTAATCGATCCCGACACCGAACGTCATGAATTGGCCCGCGAGCACACCTATCTCGGCACTGTATGCACCGATCTCGGCCGTTATGAGCTGGCCGCGCGCCATTTTCACCAGGCCGACAAGATCAATCGGGGCCTGGTTCCGCCTTCTCCGTTGAACGAGATCTTCACGGCCGTGTTCGCCAGCCGGATGCTCTACCGCAGCGGTGAGTTCGACCCCAGCCGCCGCGAGGCCGAACGCGCCCTTGCGCTTTCCTCGGGCTTCGAACGCGTCTTCCCCGCCTGTATTGCGCGCCGCTATCAGGCGCTGTCCCTCATCGCGTTGGGAGCGAAGGAAGAGGGGCGGCGAATCCTGCGCGAGGAGATGCTGCCCACCGTGGGCGCAGTGGATTGGCCCAGCGCCAATATCCGCCTGATTCGAGACAAATCCGTCATAGAGTTAATCCTCGATCTGCTTCGCGAAAAGGACGGGTCGCCCGCCGAGATAAAGCGGCTAATCCGGCATCTGCTGGCCGGTCTTCGCAGGTTCACACCCGCTCTCGGCCATTTCAGCAAAGAGGCTGCTGCTCTCCGCCGCGATCTCGCGGCCAAACGGCCCAACCCTGCCGCCTTGCGCAGGCACCTGGTCGCCCTCGCCGGCAGGATTCATGAGTAGAGTGCGGCCTTGCGCAAGGCGCGGAATGCCTGACCGGGGAAGAAGGACGCAGCAATCCATCGTGCAGGCGGCGCGGCGCAATGCCGTGCTCTCCGCGGTTATCGGTGCCGCCGCCCGCAGGCGCGCGCGCCGAATCCTTCCTCTCTTTGCGCCCTGGATACCTTCGGGCAAACGCGTGCTCGACATCGGAACCGGCACCGGACATCTAACCGCGGCCCTCAACGGCCTCGCCGGCCCCATCGTATGCTCCGACGTCGCCGACCTGAGCCTCGTCGGCAAGCTCGATTGCCTCGCCGACGGCGTCCGCCTGCCGTTTCGCGCCGTCGCCTTCGACGCCGTGCTCCTCATCACCGTGCTGCACCACATCCGGGCTTCCGATCAGCCGGCCGTCCTGCGCGAGGGCTTTCGCGTGCTTCGTCCCGGGGGGCGCCTGATCCTGATCGAGGATACCTTCCGCGGCCCCTTCGAGCGGAGGGCTGTAGCTCTGCTCGATAGTGTTCTCAGCGCGGAATTTTCCGGTCATCCCCATTCCAATCGCACGCTCGCGCAATGGGTCGATCTGCTCGCCGCAAGCGGCTTTCACCTCCTGCGTCAGGACGAACGTGTGTATTGGTACGGGATAATACCGATTCGACATAGTCTGTTGGTCGCCGAAAAACCCTGACTTCGCCTGGCAATCCTCTCCCGGATATAGCCAATTCGCCACTTTTGGCGAATCAGCCGGCGAGCAGATCCATTACCCAGTTCAGAATCTGCTGTAACAACTCGGAAGGGCTTCGGGCCGTGCCGGCGTCGCGAAAAACTTCCACTATCTTTGACCGGAAAGAATCCGAGTGCAGCATCGCATGATTCATGAATTCGTCCACGAACGTGAACAAATCCGATGAGCGCAGGGTCGGTGTCGCATGCGAAACCCGGCGCGCCAGATCCTTGCGCCGCTCGAGGAAGCGGTCGACCGTTTCTTCCGCGTAAAAGCGGATATTGGCCAGCACTTCCACCAGTAGTTGGCGCAAATTCGCGTCCGTCAGCGTCGACGCCTGGTCCAGGCAGTCCAGTGCCAGGTGGTGACGCCGGTAGGCGAACGAGAGAATGTTGGCAGCTGCTATCACCCGCCGCATATAGTCGGCGCTCTCCAGTTCCCGCGCCTGCCGGTAAAATTCCGGAATGAACCTCCCGCGGCCGCTGGGCCGATGCGTGTCGAACACCACCTCGAGCCAGGCCATGTGCGGAGCGAGTGTGTAGACTCCCACCCCCGTTTTGAACGTTCCCTGCTCGGCTTCGACGGTCTGGCGCGTCATCCGCGCGTAGGACTCGAGCCATTCGTCTTCCACCCGTTCGGAGTTGTTGAGGATGCTGAACAGGACATAGAGAACCGACTGCCGGAACCACCGGCAGCCTCTTTCGTGAACCCGCTCGAGCCCGCGCAGCACTCCCTCAGGATGGCGCGAGCCGTGAAACACCAGCGTGCGCTCGGCCAACAGCATCAGGTAGATATCGAACGGGATGTTCTTTTCCAGCAGGATTGCGATCGTCCCCTCGAAACCGCGCTCCGGCTGCTCGAGGTCCTTCAGCACCTCGAGCCCCTTCTCCCGTCCCTGCGTCGGTCGCAAGTAGGAGGCGATCAGTTCCTTCAGATTTAACGGTTGAAAATCGGGCTGGCTCGCCATCAGCAACCGCAGCGTTCTCGTCAGGAAAAAAATTCCAAAGCGCCGCCGCAGCACCGACAGCATCACCGTCTTGCGCGCCCGCTCCACGTTGATTTGCCACTGCTCGCCCAGCCGCTCGCTGACTTCTTCGTTCTCGAAGTTGTAGATCAGGATCGCCAGCGACATCCCGCCGCACGCCTCCAGCACGCGCAGGTTTATCAGCCCGTGGCTGATCAGGCTGTCGCTCAGCCGCTCGAGCAACTGCCATCCCGCCCGCCGATCCCGCGCCCACAGGCGATAGAGATAGGGAACCAGCAGCGTTCGCACCG
>Ga0187771_10003229_pt1 | contig 11367 bp, 11 predicted proteins | sample 0116_SJ02_MP15_1_FD_133139 | JGI IMG/M metagenome (GOLD analysis project Ga0187771, IMG submission 133139) | Tropical peat soil microbial communities from peatlands in Department of Meta, Colombia - 0116_SJ02_MP15_10_MG | ecosystem: Environmental > Terrestrial > Soil > Wetlands > Peat | place... | reverse complement strand
TAGTTTACCGGTTGTCCGACAGGGCACTGCCGGGCAGCCACGCTGTCGAGGATAAGGGCTGAAAGCATCTAAGCCTGAAGCCTCTCCCGAAAATAGGCAGCCATTCTAACCCAAGACACTCGGCAACGGGCGTCAGGGTTGGACGAGGGCTCCCAAAGAAGATGGGTTTGATGGAGCAGGCGTGTAAGCACGAAGACTTCGGTCGACGTGTTTAGCGTGCTGCCCCCAATCGCTCAAGGTGCTGAACTGAAAATGGAACCCACCGTCAAGTGGACGTTCGAGGCTATGCATGGTGCGAACCATTTTTCTTTCTTATTTAGCAAGACCCAGTGGAGACGCAGCACGTCACCAACCATGACTAGCAAGGTGGTAACCACCCGATGCTTAGGTGGTATCCACCCCGCAAACATAGGATACGTGTGTAGTTTTGTGGGAACAAATTACCGAATGTGTATTCGGGTTGGGTGTGCTCACCTAATCATTGAATGTGTATGGTGGCCAATACATTCGTGCACGAAGATCCACATCTTCTCTGAACCGCTTCGGATTGAGACGTTTTTCGGGCGTAACGCGGGGAACGTAGTCGCATTGTAAATAATGTAAGGAAAACATGTACACGGGGCTTAAGTCAGCTTCTCAGTCATTACAACGCGGAATTAAGAGCCATGCAATCGTCCAAAACTAACCCTGTCTCTCTTAGAGGTTTGGAACTTATCATCATCATCCTAGCCGCTGGTCTCATAGGCGTTCTCTCGATCTATGTGGGCGCGCATTCCGCGACGGCGCCCATCACCAATACGCCGACGATTTCGCAGCAATCCGGTCTGTTCAAGCTAACGCTCATGGAGATTATGGACACTGGATGGAACTCCACGATCGCCCAGCCCCAGTTCTCCATCTTCGGGCCGAAAGGGTTGGAGCCGGCGGCTAACATCAGTCTTCCCGCCCACACATTGATCCAGCTTACGATAATCTCGTACGATACGCCTACCGCGGGCAGCACAGACCAGGAGGGCAAAGTAACCGGAACGGTGGGGGGCACAATTTACCTTATCAACGGTACAACCGCTATGGGAATGAACGTGCCGGCATCGTGGGGTCAAAATGTTACCTCCGTGCCCGGAAACATGCTTGCGCACACATTCACGATTCAGCAACTTGGGATCAATATTCCCGTGGTGGGCGGCGACACGGAAATAGCTTACATAGACCTGAACCAGACGGGCACGTTTCAGTGGATCTGCTTAACTCCCTGCGGCTTCGGCCCCACGGGAATGGAAGGGGCCATGTCAACGCCGGGATGGATGGAGGGGCAGGTCACAGTATACTGAACGCTGAAGCCGAATAGATGACTGCTCCCAAGGTCTGAACTGAGAATGGAAGCAACCGTTAGATCTTCTCTTGACGACCGCGCGGTGCGCGAACAACTACCCATAGCTCAGTTTCTTATAGGTAGCACAGCGTACATCCCATTCGAAGTTTCCTTCCAGGCGATGGAGATCTGAGAACAATCAGCAGAATTCGCGCTCTACTTCTGTTACTAGCGCTCATAGTCCTCATAAGTGGAACCCACGCGACGAAGTTCGCAAACGCTCAAGGAATGCTTATGCTTTCGACCATAACCTCATATCGCGTAGACGGCGCCCCTAACTATGATGCCCCCGGAAGCGAGTTATTCTGGAATAATATCAACGCGACGACAGTTCCATTAGCAGCCTCAGTATCACCCGGCGGAGGACACACCGCGAATGTCCTTGTCAAGTCCGCCAATGATGGGTACAATATCTACGTCCTCCTTCAGTGGCATGACGACCAAGGACCGTCCTTCGGCTCGTCAACCGAGATGTATCAGGCTCCGAATGGAACGCTGCTCCCGTTGAATCCTGCAACCACCTCCACAGCGAACCAATTGTTTTACAATTCAACCTATTACTACCCAGACCGAGCAGCAATGCTTTGGTTCCTTCCAAGCGCATCCAACAGACAACAGTCTCCCGTAATGCAACTTGGGTCGAACGGCGCCATTACCGGCGGCGCCGCGGATATTTGGCATTGGCAGTCAAATCCAACTGACAATAATCCCAACGATTCCGCTTTCCCTGGCGGCTATACGGACACATCCGGGAAACCCATCTCCCCATCCGATAACCTGTCGTTTGCTGAGGATGACTATACTAACACAACAGGATTCTTTGTCATCGCAGGCAGTTTTGGGCAAGGTTCACCTAACCTAGTTCCTTACGCAGACCCTTACCTAGTCCATGTTGGAAATTCCTTCTCTGTAACGAATAAGACTTGGACGGTTGAAATGGTCAGGGCTTTCAATCCTTCGGACGCGGCGGGATATAGAGTGCTGCTTGCAAACGGGGCGACTTATTTTGTTGCCTTCGCTATTTGGAATGGAAAGTTGGGAGAGTCTTCCCATATCAAGTCTGTCTCACAATGGTACAGCCTAACGATAAGCAACCAAACACCACCAGCACTAACAACAACCCAAACAATGCCCCAGCTCACTCCAAGCGGAGTTAGCCCGACTCTATCCGCTGTTGTTGCTATCGGTCTGCTTATTGTTGGAGTCGTCATTGGAATCCTGACAAGACCGAAACCGAAGAGCAGCAAGCGGTGACGCAATGTCAACGCAAGAATGGTGGCGGAAGGTTAAGGAAACAAGACGGAACTTCCTAAAGCTCATCGTGACCTTCTCGGGCCTACTCGTTATCGGCGGTGTTGCGGCGGTCGCCAAATCTATTACGAATTCAGCTCAAGGCACTGAGAGACCTGTCGGAACAGGTTCTTTTCCAAGAGTGAGAGTAGCCCAATTGGCTGATTTGAGCGTCAACCAACCAGTGGTCTTTGCGTATCCATTGGACAACGAGCCGAACATTTTGGTTAAGTTGGGGCAGAAGGCTGACGGTGGAGTTGGCCCAGATGGAGACTTGGTCGCATTTAGCGGCGTCTGCCAGCACTTGGGATGCATCTACGCTTTTCAGGCACCCGGAACATCTCCGGCGTGTAACGCTTCCTATGCCGCCACGGGGCCGGAAGGGTATTGCTGTTGCCATGGGAGCGTCTTCGACTTTCTGCATGGAGCAAAAGTGCTTTCAGGCCCATCTCCGAGACCTCAACCTCAAGTCCTCTTGGAAGTTGATGAATCAGGCAATATCTACGCTACGGGAATGACTCCGCCTACGATCTTTGGACATAACACCGGGTCCAACGACACTTCCTCAGATCTTCAAGGCGGAAACCCAGTGAGTTGATCCCCTGTGAAACGGAACGAATCCGGTAACACACTTGCACGTCTGGTTAAATGGTTTGATAGTAGGCTTGGGCTCTCTTATCCACTCTTAAGGCCTGCCCCATCCTATTCCATCAACCCGTTCTACTGGTTGGGAGCACTCACAGTCGTAGCCTTCCTGATTCAAGGCGTCACGGGCGTCATAATGATGCTATACTATGTTCCCAGCCCAGCCGCGGCTTTTCCGTCAACTCAATACATCTTCCAAAACGTCTACTATGGTAGGTTTCTGCAGACTGTTCACCTATACACGGCCTATGCAATGATAGTGCTCGTATTCATGCACATGATGAGAGGTTACTTCGTGTCGGTCTACAAGAAACCGAGAGAAATGATGTGGCTTGTTGGGATGGTAATGGGTTTCGTTACGCTGGGTTTCGGCTTCACAGGCTATTTGCTTCCGTGGACGGTGGTCTCAAAGTCCGCGACGGATGTTGGAATTGGGATGATTGATGCCTTACCGGCGCAGCTGGCTTCATTTCTTAGCTTCATAATCGTTGGTGCAGGTGGCGATGCTACAGAGCTCCTCCGTTTCTATGACCTACACGTCGTGGTTCTCCCAGCGGCGTTACTCGTCCTCCTCACAGCGAAGATGTATATGCTGGAAACTCATGGCATCTCAAAGCCAGCCACGCGGCAACCCGTCCGCGAGGAAGAGGCCAAGCTAATCCCGATTTTTCCAGACGTTTTCATGTATCTCCTCGAACTGGCAGCATTATTCGGGAGCGCTATGCTGTTAATCTCTGCCATTTTCCCGTTGAGTCTTCCTCCGCAATACACGCCAGAACTTGCAGCCCAATTCGTCGCGCAGCCAGATTGGTATTTCCTCTGGATCTACCAGATACTGAAGATCTCACTGTTCGAGGGGGCCGGGCTTCCTGTTGCGCTCGCTTTAGTAGCCGTGCTCTTCATCGTTCTCTTTCTGCTTCCTTTCATCGATCGTGGTGAGAGCAGGATGATCATTGAAAGGCCTAACTTTATCACTCTGGGTTTAATTTTAGTCGGCGAACTAATTGTCCTTGCATATTGGGGGCTATTGACGCCAGGCCAGATAATTCCCTCCATTCAAGCAGCCGCAGTTTTGGGAGGGACGGCTCTTCTCATTGCTCTAACCTCGTTCGTTTCTTACCGACTTGCACTGAAGAAAGAGTTAGGCACCGCCCAATCCGGAAAGAGCCCAGCTTCGGGGAGACTATCCGTCTCATTAGGGTTTGTTGGTGTAATGGCGCTTGGTTCTCTAGGAATCGGCACAGCCCTGAATAGTATCGTTGAGATGACCCTGAATGGGGTAAACTTCGCGAGGGTCCTCAGCCTCGGCTTTTCACTTTCTTTGATTGGGAGCGCGGTGTTCGCGTCAATGTACCTGTTGTATCGGCTGGGGTTCGAAGAAGGTTCCCTCAAGAAGAGAATCCACTTGTTCCAATCAATGGTGGATAGAAATGGATCAAAATGAACAGATAGTCAGTCTACTTTTTCTGCTGCAAGCAATTGCTACCGTATTCCTTTGGACACTCAGCGCGTTGAGCAGCGTTAGCGAGGGGAAGTTCGCAGTCTTCCTGGCCGTAGATTTGCTCTCATTCGCTATGATCTCTTACATATACCGGATGCAACGATGGACTAAGCTTCCGAGCAGGCCTTGGCTTCTGACGGGTTCAATTGGATTAGTTATACTGATACTGTCAGGTCTGCTCTTTCCATGAGCGAAACGTAATCCTAGGCCGGACCATCCGTGATTTTCATTAGGAATTTGCATTGAGGTTTTTCACGGTTTTTTCCCAATGATTATTGAATCATTTCCGGAAGGGACTGTGCGGACTGTAGTAAAACCTGCCCTGGAGATCTCATCAATGATTTCAGCTTCGTTGATGATGGGCGGGCCGAGGTTTCCCAGCATGCGGCCCCCGTGAGTCTTCTCCACAATTAGCAGCCTACGGGCGGGCCTCAGAATCCTTAGGAACTCATCGAGGACTTTAGCCCGCGATTCGACTTCATGGAAGACATGTACGAGGAGTATGCCATCAACACTTCCATCGGGAAGATCGATTCGCGTTCCGTCACTTTGGATCAGTCCGATATCGACTCGTTTCTTTTTCGCGTACGCGGCCGCCCTCTCAAGCATGCTTGACGAAACGTCAACCCCAAACGTCTTTCTTGTGATTCTTGCTAGAGGAACCGTAAAGTACCCAGGCCCGCATCCAAAGTCAACCATCACATCTTCCGGCCCGATCTCAAGTTTCGAGATGAGCTTCTCTGGTGGGCTAAGGTGCCTCCTCAACGGATTGTTCAACAAGAATGCGAGTCTTTCAGGAAAACGTTTGTGTCCCATTCCGATGTTTCCCTCTGCCATTTTGCTATTTTCCATCTAATACGCTGAATGTATTGGGGTCAATATCCACGCTCAGCGCTTTCAGTTACATTAATGGTATCAGAGCCCAAATAATCATTATCAACGCTGTTCTGCTTTCGAAACCCCTCCCCTCAAACGCTAAATGCTTTCGAATACTTGATGACCCCTCATGTCATCATACGACGCCATCATTGTAGGAGCTGGGCATAACGGACTTACCGCTGCAGCATACTTAGCCAAAGCCGGGTTACGCGTCTTAGTTCTCGAAAGGCGACCCATAGTAGGGGGTGCCTGTGTGACTGAGGAGATACACCCGGGGTTCAGGATTTCACGTGCGTCATACGCACTCGGCCTGCTTCGGCCCGAAGTTATTCGAGACTTACGCCTGAAAGAGTTCGGACTCCAATTCCTCCTCATGGATCCTACTCGGTTCACACCTTTTCCGGATGGTAAACATATGTTCGTTTATCATCAAACCTCGAAGATGAAGAAGGAGATTGCCAGGTTTTCGAGTCGAGATGCAAAGTCCTATGATGACTATCTAGCCTTCTGGCAAAGATATCGCAAATTGACTGAACCTTTTCTACTGAACCCTAACGGCTCCCTAGCTGATCTCGCGGAAACCTGTAAAAACGCAGACGATCAACAGATGCTCAAGCGCGTATTTTTCGGTGGTCTACGAGACCTAGCCAACGATTTCTTTGAATCCGACTACGTCAAGGCAACGCTATGTGCGCAAGGCGTCGTTGGCACCTATGCCGGACCTGACACACCTGGAACTGCATACGTACTCGCTCACCACCTAGTTTGCCAATTGGATAAGGAACCGGACGTTTGGGGGTATGCTAAGGGCGGCATGGGAGCTGTCACTCAAGCCATGAGAAGGTCCGCAGAGCATTTTGGTGTCGAAATTAGAACTGAATGCGAAGTTCAAGAAATATTGGTGAACAAGAACAAGGTTGCAGGCGTCAAGCTGAGGGACGGTAAAGACATTCAAAGTAGACTCGTGCTTTCCAATGCAGATCCAAAAAGAACATTCCTAACCCTAGTCAAACCAGGCTATCTGAGCGACTCCTTTATCCGACAAGTTCGTAGCCTCAAGACAGAATCCGCTGTCATGAAAATTAACTGCGCGATAAGTGAGCTACCCGATTACAAAGCCTATCCTGGAAGAGTAGCAGGTCCACAACACCCCAGAGCCTTCATTTGCCCTAACTTCGACTATTTGCAAGCCGCGTGGGAAGACTGTCGCCGAGGACGGCCCTCCGCTGGACCGTACATGATCATCGGCATTCAATCAACAATCGATTCCACCTTAGCGCCATCCGGCAAACATGTTCTCTCCATCTTTGCTCAATACGCCCCGTATCACCTCAGTTCCGGAACATGGAATGAGAGACGAGAAGAGGTCGCGGACAATATAATCCACACATTGGGCGAATACGCGCCAAACGTGCCTGCCTCAATCATAGCTCGGGAAACCTTATCCCCTCCAGACCTCGAAGAAAAATTCTACCTTACGGACGGAAACATCTTTCACATCGAAATAATGCCAGATCAAATGCTCTTCCGACCAGTACCAGGTTTCGGTGATTGTAGAACACCCATCAAAGGACTGTACTTGTGCGGATCCGGAGCACATGGAGGCGGCGGCGTCTCAGGTGTGCCTGGATACACTTCGGCAAAGAAGGTCATTCAGGATCTGAAGACAAAAAGAAAATAGCGAATTGAATACTTTTGATTCGGCTCGATCTTTTTTCGGTTTACAGGATATGCCTGAATGCGAACTAGTGCAATGGTGGGCCTGGCCGGATTCGAACCGGCGACCCCACGATTTCTGAGATGCATCCTATCAGTCGTGTGCTCCAGCCAAGCTGAGCTACAGGCCCTGCAGTGCCGTGTTCGAGTCTTTTGTTTTAAGGATTTGTTGAACTACTTTTCACGGAGTTAGAGGGACTTGGCCAGTCGAAGAAGCCGCGGCAAGTCACGACTCACGGAACTACAGGCTGATTGTGCGTAGTCACTGCGTGATCCACAAGCCTACCCCGGGACGTTAACTCGTGACCTATCGTATGTTCCCTCTATACAATGCATACGCCACTATAATTAGCATATACTTACAGGGTGGCTACATCTAATGGAGTCTGAAACTAGTGCATGAGGTTAGATTTCACGGTAGAGCCGGTCAAGGCATACTGACTGCCAGCCGCTTGGTCGCGCAAGCCGCAATTCTAGACGGGAAATACGCACAGGCATTCCCCGATTTTGGCCCAGAAAGACTGGGATCGCCCGTAGCAGCATTCGCCCGCATAGACGACCAACCTATCGAAATAAGGAGCCAAATCTACACACCGACCGCCGTCGCCGTCTTCGAAAAAAGCTTGCTGGCCACGGTACCTGTAACGCGAGGCCTCGTCCAAAATGGAAATTTCGTCGTAAACTCGACAGATTCAGAGGCAACCGTCGTCAAGAAGATGAGTGATGAGTCTAAAGCCTCCGCCTTCGTAGTTGACGCTTCTCGCATCGCAAGGGAGCTAATCGGCACCCCAACCGTGAGCACGATCATGCTTGGGGCCTTGGCGAACGCGTCAGGGTGTATAGGAATTGAAGCTTTGGAGGCCGCTGTGAAACAGAGGTTCCATGGCGATTCAGGGGAAGTTAACGCGAAGATGGTTAGGATGGGTTTCAAGGAGGTCAAACAGATTTGAAGACGGGGACGAAGCCAGGCTGGCGCGCGATGGTTCGCGGCGCTGTAATCGTCGAACCAGGTTCAGCGAGAGAGTTCAAGACCGGCGACTGGAAGACCAAGAAACCTATTTTGAATGAAGCTAAGTGCACCAACTGCCTCTTCTGTTGGATATGGTGCCCCGAGCCTGCAATCTTGCGCGGGCCCAAAGCAATCTCCTTCGACTACAACTACTGCAAGGGTTGCGGCATATGCGCAGTTGAATGCCCAGTGAAAGCAATCACAATGGAGGAAGAATGAACAATGCAAAATACGCAAAAGACCCAACTTGTTCCGATGAGCGGGTCAGAAGCAATTGCCAAAGCAGTGATCCAGTCAAACGTGGATTTCATCTCTGCCTACCCTATCACACCACAGACAATAATAGTCGAACGCCTCGCCGATCTTGTAGCGAGCGGCGAGACCAAAGCAAAGTTCGTGAATGTAGAATCAGAGCACTCAGCTCTTTCAGCGTGCGTGGGGGCAAGCCTGGCTGGTGGGCGCGTCTTTACCGCAACCTCAAGCCAAGGATTGGCTTTGATGCATGAAGTCCTCTACCTCACGTCGGGTCTGAGATGCCCAATCGTTACGGCGGTCGCAAACCGAGCACTCTCTGCTCCGATCAATATTCACGGCGATCACTCAGACATGATGGGATCAAGAGATTCCGGATGGATACAACTCTACGTTGAAAACGCGCAGGAAGCATACGATTGGGTGATGCAGGCCTACCGGATTGCCGAAGACGAACGTGTTGCGCTACCTTTTACAGTAAACATGGATGGTTATGTGGTCACCCATTCAGTTGAACCATTAGCGCTAATTGATCAGACCGAAGCGAACCAATTTCTACCCCCGAGACAATCCCTCATAAAGCTCGACGTCCGGAAACCAATAACGTTTGGGACGCTAACACTGCCCGACTACTATTCTGAGTTCAAGAAGCAGCAGGAGGAAGCGATGCGAGCAGTCCCGGAAGTCTTCAGTGAAGTTACGCGAGAATTTACCAAACTAACAAACCGCGCCTACGATCAGCTTACTCCTTACGCTCTAGAGGATGCGAAGGTCGCAATTGTTTCCTTAGGCAGTGCCTCGGGAACAGTGAGATGGGTTGTACGGAACCTGCGAAAACAAGGACTACCCGTGGGCGCTTTGAAAATTGCGCTCTATAGGCCCTTCCCGCATGAGCGGGTAGGAGAACTTCTCGAGCACCTCGATGTCGTGATTGTGTTGGAACGCGCCCTTAGCCCAGGCGCGCACTGCGGGCCACTCGGGAACGACGTAGTCTGCTCATTATACAACCGTTCAGGGCAACCAAAAGTCTTGGACATTGTTGCTGGTTTGGGTGGACGTGATCTGTCACCTGATATCATCGAGCAGATCTTCAGAACCGGCCTGGATGCCACGTCTCGGCCTACGGCTTTAGATATGGAATTTGCGGGGGTGCGAGAGTAGATGCCAACGCTAAAAGAACTGCAAGTAGAAGAACTCTACGGCCCCGGACATCGTCTCTGCGCTGGGTGCGGTGCATCGATTACAGCTAGGATGACGCTGAAGGCAATGAAGCGACCGACGTATGTTGTGAACGCAACCGGTTGTCTTGAAGTGGCAACTACAATTTACCCCTATACGGCTTGGCGTGTTCCTTGGGTTCACGGACTCTTCGAAAACGCCCCGGCTATAGCGAGTGGAGTCGAGACCTACCTCAAATCAATGAACAACGGCAAACTGGATTCAGACATCATAATATTCGGCGGCGATGGAGGAACTTTCGATATTGGTCTACAAGCACTCTCAGGCGCCTTTGAGAGAAGGCACGACTTCGTGTACATTTGCTATGACAATGAAGCGTACATGAATACCGGAATTCAACGTTCAAGCGCAACCCCAGAAGGGGCATCGACAACAACGACACCAGTAGGCGTGGCTTCGCCTGGGAAGATAGGGGCAAAGAAGGACCTAATCGCGTTCGCACTAGCACACCATGTGGATTACGCAGCGACCGCTTCAACTGCTTACTGGAGTGATTTCATAACGAAGGTACAGAAGGCAGCGGCGGTCGAAGGCCCAGCGCTTGTTCATGCCTTAGCTCCATGCCCACTGGGTTGGCACTTCAAGACCGAGCAAACAATCCAGATGGGAAGACTCGCAGTACAAACGCGCTACTTCCCGCTGTATGAGGTAGAGAAAGGGAAGTACAAACTTAGCGTAAACCCCCATGTTGAGCCCCTCGAAACATTCCTCCGAATGCAAGGCCGATTCAGCCACCTCTTCCAGCCACAGTATGCCGACGAGCTAAACATTCTGAAAACTCAAGTCGACCAGAAGTGGGCTGCACTCCAAGAGCTCTGCCAGGGAAGACACCCGACCTGGTGACGTAATCCAGTCGAACTCAGATGTAGGGAGGTGGAAATGATTGGGAACGATCGGAAGGTGCGCCGAATGCCGAGATTGCTATGGTAATAATTGTTCACAATGCACAATTTGCGGGGCATCAGCATACGACGTGTGCCTTCACTGCCCACCGAGCATGACACTCGGAGGGTAAGAACGCCAAACGTGCCATCATTTTCTTCTCGCTGCATAGTGCCTCGAATAAATCGTTTAAAGGAGAGCTGGTTTTCTAGGGCTCAGGGCCGGTAGTTCAGCCTGGTATACTCAACTCGTGGCTGAGGCCAAAGAACGTCCGGTTCGCATTCATCTGAAAGAAAAACCGGAAGGCCGCGGGTTCAAATCCCGCCCGGTCCACCATCGACCGAAAAATGCGGCTTGACTTATGACTTATGCAAAGTCTTAAGCCAACAGAAGAGCCATCATAGGTCTACGATGGAAATTGTCTAAGAAATCCGATGTGTTTCGCACAAATAGACGTACTTTCATCAAATTTGCCGGCGGAGTAGCCGGCGCACTGGTGCTCAATACCTCACTGCCAAACCTTGCGAACAGCGTCCGCAAGAGCATGGAGCTGATCACTATACCGGATGTCGAAGCGTCATC
>Ga0187771_10003228_pt1 | contig 11368 bp, 7 predicted proteins | sample 0116_SJ02_MP15_1_FD_133139 | JGI IMG/M metagenome (GOLD analysis project Ga0187771, IMG submission 133139) | Tropical peat soil microbial communities from peatlands in Department of Meta, Colombia - 0116_SJ02_MP15_10_MG | ecosystem: Environmental > Terrestrial > Soil > Wetlands > Peat | place... | reverse complement strand
TGGCGCAGTATCGATGGGTCGCACAGGTCGCTTCGCAACTCGTGTTTGCTGAGCCGGCAAATCGCGAAGCGCGCGAGCTCGCCGCCGATGCGCTGGAGCAGTTGGGATATCAGTCCGAATCGGCGACCGCGCGAAATGCGTATCTTCAGGGCGCGTTCGAGTTGCGATACGGAACGCCCAGGCTTCCGGGCGGTGGAGCGGCGCCCGATATGATCCGTTCACTGCCGCTCGACATGTATTTCGATTTCATGGCGGTGCGGCTGAGCGCCGACAAGGCAGCGGGCCAAAGGATCGTGTTGAACTGGCGATTCACCGATACCGATCAGGAATACATTCTCAATCTTGAAAACAGCGCATTGACGTTCGTGGCCGACGCGCAGGCCGACAACGCAGATGCGACGCTGACGCTGACTCGCGTGACGCTCGACGAGATCTCGTTGCAGAAGACCAGCTTCGCTGACGCGCTCAGATCGGGGCGAATCGAGGTTACCGGCGACGCGGCAAAATTGACTGAGTTGCTCGACATGCTTGATACGTTTGCGCCCGATTTTCCGGTTATCGAACCGCGCCCTCCGCGTTGATTTGTTGCGGTTGCGGCTGCAGCCACGCACGGGACCTGCAATGCGTACTTCTTTCGAAGTGTATTGACGTTCAAATTGTCGTTATGCGAGCGTGCGATACGCGCTTCGCGTCAATCCAATCGAGGTAAAGGTTTGTGCCGGAAATCTATCGTATCTTCGGAGCAGAGTTGTCGCCTTATTCGGTGAAGGTTCGCTCGTGGTTTCGTTACAAGGGCATTCCTCATCGATGGATAATTCGCAGCCCGGCGAGCGCTGCGGAATATCAGAAATACGCGAAGTTGCCGATCGTGCCGCTCGTCGTCACGCCGGATAACGAGGGCATCCAGGATTCGACGCCGATCATCGAGCGTCTTGAGCCATCGTTCCCCCAGCCTTCGATCCATCCGTCCGACCCGGTCGCGGCATTCGTTTCCGTGCTTCTCGAGGAGTTCGGCGATGAATGGGGCAATAAGTGGATGTTCCACTATCGATGGGCGCGCGAGGTCGATCAACTCGCGTCCGCCGGACGTATCGCGCGTATGATGATGCCTGACGCTCCTGAGGCGCAGTTATCGCAGGCGATAGCGCAGGTGCGCGAGCGGATGGTCGGACGCGTATGGTTCGTTGGTTCGAGCGCGCAAACCGCCGGCCAAATTGAGGATTCGTTCGCCGATACGATCGCAATTCTCGATACGCATCTTGCGTCGCGTCCGTATCTCTTTGGCGGACGTCCCGCATTCGCCGACTTCGCGATGTGGGGACAGCTTTACAACTGTTGGACCGATCCGACTCCCGGCGCGATTATCGAAAGCCGCGCGCTCAACGTTCTGGCGTGGATACATCGGATGCTGTGGCCGCGCGCGGAAGGCGAATTCGAATCGTGGAAGAGCCTCGAGCCGTCGCTGACGGCGCTTTTGGAGCGCCAAGTCGGGCGCTTGTTCATGCCGTGGACGCTCGCAAATGCAGCGGCGATAGCGGGCGGTCGCGAGGAGTTCAGCGTCGATTTGGGCGGACGCACCTGGACGCAGAAGCCACAGAAATATCACGCGAAGTCCCTCGGCGCACTGCGTGAAAAATACGCCGCGTTGCGCGACAAGAGCGCCCTTGACGCCGTCCTTGATCGCGCCGGATGTCTGTCAGGATTGCGCGGCTGAGCGCGATTAAATTTTAGCGGCAGTTTGGGTTTTAGATCGCGGCTGACCGCTCGATTTGCTGGAACGCGGACCGAGGAAGCCCGGAAGTCCGCGCTTGCGCAGGGCAGGACCGGGACGCGCCGTCATCTCGCGCGCGACTATTACAGTTTCGCATTCGGGACAGGTGAGTCGCGGCTCGATAGCGTGGCCGCAAGGTCGATGCACCAGTTCGACCGGCACGCCCTCGCGTCCCGCCATCCATCGATCGCCCCATCGAACCATCGCGACGATCAACGGATAGAGATCGATGCCCTTCTCCGTCAGCCGATACTCCCATCGCCGCGGACGCTCTTCGTAGGCGACACGCTTCAGGATTCCGTTGCTTACCAGCTTGCGCAGGCGATCGGACAGGCGATGCGGCGTTATGTGCAAATCGCTCTGGATAGCCTCGAAGCGGCGGATTCCGAGAAAGACGTCGCGGATAATGAGCATCGTCCATCGATCGCCGACTACCGAGAGCGTCCGCGCGATCGAACACGTCATCGTGCTGATTTCGTCCCAGCGCATTATTCCCCGTCGAATTTCGTCCCCGAGCCTTTACTCATAGTAGGTTCCAATATAGAAGTCAGTCAAGGCTGGCTTCCAAAATGGAAGTCAATTTCGCGGCAACCATGAAAAGGAGTTCGCCTCATGAGCGACGAATGGCTGAAAACGATTTGCGTGCTGTGTTCGGTCAATTGCGGTCTTGAAGTCAAGCTCGAAGGGCGCAGGATCGCGCGCGTTCATGGCAATCGCGCCCATGTGGCATCCAAAGGGTACGCGTGCGAGAAAGCACAGCGCATCGATTACTACCAGAACGGCCGCGACCGCCTGACCGCACCTCTTAGGCGCAAGCCCGACGGCTCTTTCGAGGAGATCGATTGGGACACTGCGATTCGCGAGGTCGCGGCGGGGTTCTTGAATGTACGTGACAAATGGGGCGGAGCGAGCATTTTCTATTACGGCGGAGGCGGACAGGGAAATCATCTGTGCGGCAGCTACGGCGCATCGACGCGCCGCGCGCTACGTTCCGTTTTCAGCTCGAATGCGCTGGCGCAGGAAAAGACCGGAGAGTTCTGGGTCGAGCACATGCTGTTCGGGACCGCGGTGCGTGGGAGCTTCGAGCATGCGGAGGTCGCCGTTTTCGTCGGCAAAAATCCGTGGCAGTCGCACGGCTTTCAGCGCGCGCGCCCGGTGTTGCGCGAAATCTCGTCCGATCCGAATCGTGCCCTGGTCGTGATCGATCCGTGTCGGACCGAAACTGCGGAGATGGCGGATTACCATTTGCGCGTCCGTCCCGGAACCGACGCGTTCTGTCTGGCCGCGATGCTCGGTACGATGGTTCAGGAGGATCTCGTCAATCACGATTTCCTTCGTGAGCGAACGCAGCACGGCGACGCGCTTTTTGCTGCGCTTAACGAGGCGCCGGTCGCCGAGTATTGCGCCCGCGCAGGATTGAGCGAAGACCAGGTGCGCGAGGTATCGCGCCGAATCGCGCGCGCGTCGAGCGTCTCGCTCTACGAAGACCTCGGTATCGAGCAGTCCCCTCACAGCACGCTGAACTCGTATCTGGAAAAGCTGCTCTACGTTCTGACCGGAAATATCGGCAAACGCGGCGCGATGAACGCGGGGACCAGCCTGACGGGTATGTTCGGGGGCGCGTTGTCGTCCAAGACCAGCCCGGTCGGTGGGCATCGCATCATCGGCAACATGATTCCGTGCAATGTGATCCCCGACGAGATTCTGACGGACCATCCGAAGCGTTTTCGCGCGATGCTTGTCGAGGCGGAAAATCCCGCGCATTCGCTCGCCGACAGCGCGCGCATGCGCGAGGCGCTGAGGGCGCTGGATTTCGTGGTGGTGATCGACGTCGCGATGACGGAGACGGCCCGCGAGGGGCATTACGTCCTGCCGTCGTGCTCGCAATATGAAAAGTGGGAGGCGACCTTCTTCGGCGCGGCAGTGGATACCGACGAAGATTTCCGCAATACCTTCACGCTGCGCGGTCCGATTCTCGATCCGATGCCGGGAACGCTGCCCGAGGGCGAAATTCATCGGCGACTGGTGCGCGCTATCGGCGCGATGAGCGACGAAGACGTCGCTCCGCTCCATGCCGCGGCGAAAAGCGGGCACGCCGCCTACGCGATGGAGTTACAGCGCGTGGTGTCGGCGAAGCCTCATCTTGCGGCGATAATGACGACCGTACTCTACGAGACTCTCGGACCAACGCTCGGCGAAGGCATGGAAAACGCTGCATCCTTATGGGGCGTCGCGCATGAGTTCGCGCGCAGATATCCGGATTCGTTGCGTCGAGCGGAATTCGACGGCAAGAGCGCCGCCGAGATGGGAGAGGCATTGTTCGACGCGATCCTGAAAAATCCCTCAGGAGTTGTCGTCAGCGTCGATCCTTACGAAGAAACGTGGCGCAGAATTCGCGAAGGCAAAGTCAACCTCACGATTCCTGAACTGATTCCGGAACTGAAATCGCTGCGCGACGAGCATCCCTCACGCGACCCGGAGTTCCCGTTCGTGCTTTCTGCCGGCCAGCGTCGATCGTCGACCGCCAATACGATCGTCCGCGATCCGCAGTGGCGCCCCAAAGATCCCGTGGCAGCTCTATGGATGAATCCCGAAGACGCCAGCGGGCTCGGTGTCCAAAACGGCGGGCGCGTGCGCCTCGTCACCAGACGGGCAAGCGCGGAGACGGTGATAGAGATAAGTGACAGCATGTCTCCAGGACACGTCGCGCTTCCCAATGGGGCCGGGCTTTGGTATCCCGACCGCGAAGGCCAGGAGTTCCAAAACGGAGTCCCGCCCAACGAACTGACAACGACGGAGCATCGCGATTGGTTCGCCGGCACGCCGTTGCACAAGCACGTTCCCGCGAGGATCGAGCCAGCAACCTGAAAGCCTTAGGAGAGAATGTCGCGGTTCGCAAAGTCGGTATCAGCTTTGGTACTCGCGAACCGCCGGCGCCGTATTGGCGTTCGTTCTGCGCAGTGCGGACCAATGGTCCGTTCGTCCAGCGAGTTTCCGATTAAATTCATTGCGCGCAGCGATCTGAATCTCTGATTTTCGGCCCTCCCCGTTGCAGCTTCGAACGTAGAGCAACGGTGCGCGAAGGTTTTCCGATTTACGAAAAAACTTCAGCCAGTCCGCAAAGATTGCAGGGCATAAATGTTGCTGATGGAGAGAGCTCGATCTATAGAAGGCATCCTAATGTTCTTCGATTTTCTGACTCCCGCACTTGAAAGTGCCGCAGCGGCATGTTCCTTCGGATACAGATGTGGCGAAGCGGTGTAACGTTGGGAGTCAAGTTCCAAGCTGCTTGGGGTTCGTTAACGCTGATTTGGAAATAAGGGGCTTGGGGCTAAGTTTTGGCCCGAAAGACGGCCGGACAAAGCTGGGCTCCTGTTCTTGAACAAACAGGTTCGAGGAGGGATGAAAAGGTCATGTCGAGTAACAGTCAAAGCAAAACCGGGCTCAAGATTCTGGGCCCAATATCGTTAGCGCTGCCGGCTGCCGCCATATTCGCGCTGGTTGCGTCTGCTCCGGCTATTGCCGGCGAAGCGGCAGCGCATTTCACCGATTCGTGCGCGGATTGCCATGGCAAGGACGGAAAGGGTGACGGTCCGAAGGCTGCGGAGCTGAAGACCAAGCCGAGAAACTACACTGACTGCGCCGGGATGTCGAAAATCACCGATGACTACATGCTGAAGATCATCAAGGAAGGCGGCGAAAAGGTCGGCAAGAGCAAGGAGATGCCGGATTTCGCCAGCGCCTATGACGACGGAGAGATCAAGGAGCTGGTCGAGTACGTTCGCACCTTCTGCAAGAAGTGAGCGAGTGTGGTCATCTTCGGCGCGGCTTTGAGCGGCGCCGACCCAAACGATGAAGAATGGTCAGGTCCGAGGGATAGCCCGGGTGGCATGGTCGTATTGAGGAAACTGGTGTTCAACGCGCCCAAGGCTGTTGATCAGAGTGAAAAACCGGCGAGCACTGATCGCGTAGAAACTTCCTTGAACCAACACAATGATGAGCCGGTCGGGGACGTTCTCCCCGACCGGCGCCCCGGCGAGCGCCTGTTTGCTGCACTCAGTCGGCCTCAAGCGATCTTCTGTTTGATATATGGCGATTAACTCCCCAAGTTATCCGGTTATCGACACGGCCGGTCCGCATATCGAGACGGTCGGCGAGGTAGGCGCCGAAGAGAATCGCCGATCGTTTATTACCCGGCTTTTTTGGGGAGCGATCGGACTGGTCAGTGCTGGTATCGCGGCGCCTATCGTCAGCTATCTGATCAGCCCCATATTCGGCGAACATGGAGCTGCCGATTGGGTGCAGCTCGGCAAGCTCGACGATTTGCCGATCAACGTTCCGCAGCGCGTGGAAGTCGTGAGGCGTGTGGTCGAGGGATGGGTGACGGCGTCTCAGCAGGTTACCGCCTGGGTGGTCCGTTTGCCGGACAAGCTTTACGTGTTCGATCCGCATTGCACGCATCTGGGATGCGCTTATCGCTGGGATGATCAGGCGAAGAGTTTCTTCTGCCCCTGTCACAGCGCCGTATTCAACCTCGAGGGTAAGGTCGTCAGTGGTCCGCCGCCGCGCCCTCTGGACGTTTATAACTACGAGATCCGCGACGGTTTCGTTTATGTGGTCCCCAATCCAGTTGAGCGAGTGGCTTGACGAGCGCCTGGGCACGCGGGAAATCCGCGTAGCCCTGTTCGACCGCCACATTCCGAAAAGCGGACCGTGGAGCGAATGGATTTATACGCTCGGAAGCGTACTGCTTTTCTTTTTCATCATGCAGGCGGTGACCGGGATGATGCTGGCGATGAATTACACGCCAAGCCCGGATCACGCCTTCGACGCGGTCCGCTACATCTCCACCACCGCGCCCTTCGGACAGGTCATTCGAGGAATCCATTCGTGGGGCGCCAGCGCGATGGTGGTCGCGGTCGGCGCGCATATGCTGACGGTGTTCCTTACCGGCGGCTACAAGTATCCGCGCGAGTTGACCTGGGTCACCGGCGTCGTCCTGTTGCTCATCGTGATGCTCTTCGGATTCACGGGATATCTGCTGCCGTGGAACCAGAAATCGTATTGGGCCACGGTGGTTGGCACCAACATCGCCGGTGCGGCTCCCGTCCTCGGAACCTACATAAAGGAGTTCATGCGCGGTGGGCGCGAGGTCGGGCCTCAGACGCTGACGCGCTTTTATGCGTTTCATGTTTTGATGCTGCCCGCGGCCATTATCGGCGTTGTCGCGGTGCATCTGTTCATGGTCGTGAGGCAGGGTATCTCCGCGCCTCCGTCGCGGCGTAACGATTACGCAGGCATCACCGGCGTCAGCATCGAGGAGCAACGCCGACGGGCGGACGATGAATATCACCACTCCAAGGAAGTGGGCGAATCGTTCTATCCGTTTTATCTGGCGAAAGACGCCGTCGCGGTCCTAATCTGCTTTCTCGTTATCCTCACGCTCGCGATCCTGTCTCCCGCAGAAATCGGTGAAATCGCGGACCCCGGCAGCACCAGCTACAACCCTCGGCCCGATTGGTATTTTCTGTTTCTGTTCCAGGCGCTCAAGTATTTTCCCGGAAGTCTTGAAGCGCTGGTTGCGGTTTTTCTGCCCGGCATCGCACTCGTCATCCTCATTCTGGCTCCGTTCTACGATCTGCGAATGACTGTCAGCCCACTCGAGCGTCCGATAGCGACGACTCTTGCAACCGCGGCGCTGCTCGGCGTGCTCGCCTTGACCGTGATCGGCGCGCGCTCGCCGCTCGTTTCACCGTATGTTCCGGAACTGCCTACGGTCGCGGAAGGCCATCGGCTCTATCACGAACTGAACTGCAGCTATTGTCACTCGGTGAACGGACGCGGAAGCGCAATCGGACCGGACCTGGCGCTCGATCAATTCAAGCACGATCAAGCGTGGATAACGACGCACCTCGAAACGCCGGGAGCGATCGTACGGCCGGGCGTCAAAATGGCGCCGTTGGGACTGCTGCCGCAGGAAAAATCCGATTTGCTTGATTATCTGAACGAAATTCAGGGCGGCGGTCCTTACAGCGACAAAGCGCCCAAACTCTTTTACCGATCGTGCGGCAAATGCCATAAGGTCGCCGGACACGGTGGCGCGAAAGGCCCGGATCTGAGCGGAATCGGCCTCACGCGGACGCGCTCATTCATTCATCGCTATACTGAAGATCCGAAGTCCCTGTACTCGAAATCGGATATGCCGAGTTTCCTCGAACCCGCGGGCAAGCTCTCCCACGAAGAGATCGAGGACATCGCGCGCTTCCTGGCTCATCAGCGATCACCGGCGCAGGCACAAAAGAAGTAAAGCGTCCAACGCGTATGAACGGATCAGATGGCGGACCGAAAATTCGGCCCGCCATCTTGATGTGAGCGGCCTGCACTCCCTGGCATCGGGGTTCCCGTAGCATCTCGGTTGGAGAATTCGCAGTCTGGTAACAAAAAGTACGCTCCGAGTTTTGCGAACGCGCCCTACAACCTGTATAAGATATCTGCGCAATCGCGGACCGGTTCGACCACCTCAAGTTTTTGAACTTGTTCGCGCGCGCATGTGCCAGGACCACGGATTTGGCGTTTGCGGACCGTGCAATCGGAAGTTGAAGTAAAATCAAACCCGCAGACAGAGTCGCCCGGAGAACGCGTCGCCCGACGCGTGATGCTCGCGATCATCGCGATATCACTGACAAGCGGCATTGCATTTCGCACGATCGCCCTTGATCGCGTCCCGCCGGGGCTTCATGCAGACGAAGCAGTTGAGGGCTACGACGCGTACTGTCTTCTGAAAACCGGACGCGATCATCACGGCAATTTCCTCCCCGTCGTTGCGATGCAATCGTTCAACGACTATCGCAAGCCGCTGTTCGTCTATTCGCTGGTACCGGTAGTCGCGACGCTCGGGCTGACGCCTCGCGCAGTGCGGATGGGAGCGGCTTTGTGGGGCGCGATCGATTTGATTGCGATGACGGCCATAGGCGGGCTGTCGATGGGGTTACCGGGGGCTGCGGCAGCGGCGATGCTCGGAGCAGTGATGCCATGGCATCTGTCTCTTAGCCGTTTCGGCATCGAGACGACGTGCGCGTCGGCGATGGTCGACTTGGCGATGCTGTGCTTTTTGGGCTGGCGCCGAAAAAAAGGCGCATGGCTACTCGCGTCGGCAGTTTTTTTTGGATCTTCCCTGTACGCCTATTCGGTAACCGGGCTGTTTGTTCCGATGATGTCGGCGTTTCTGGGCGTCATGTATTGGAAGGAGCTTCGAGGTCAGCCGCGACAAACGTTGGCTGCAGCAGCAATTGTGATCGCTTTCGCTGTCCCGCAGGCGTGCGCATTCGTAGCGAAGCCTGCGACGGCCGGACGGTTCGAGCAGCTCTCGCTCTTCAGCGATTCATCGACCTGCCTCGGATGTAGCAGCGATGGTGCGCAAATCAGCCTGTCGAGCGGTCAGCATCTGATAAACTTCGCGGCCAACTGGGCGAGCCATTTCACGCCGTCCTTCCTTTTCACTACCGGCGATCGCGGCGACCATTGGACATTGTGCCATCTTCCGGGCTTCGGCCAGTTGCTTCCTATCCAGGCGCCCCCTGGTGATTCTGGGACTGTTCGCTGTCATTTACGGGCGGCACCGGAAGTTCGCAGCTGTCGTGCTTGGATGGTTGGCGTTAGCCACGCTCACGGCCGCGGTCCTGGTCCCGCTCGGCGCGGATCTGCCCGAGCCTGGCGCAGTGCTGCCGACGCCGTCGAGCATGCTCGTGATGGACAAAGTCGCCCTGGGCCCCATGACACCGGGCCTGTTACTGGCACACGCGGATTCGCGCCACGCGGTGCTGGCGATGGCGCCCTTGACGCTCTTATCAGTTCTCGGCCTGATGACTTTGCTGGATTTCGCGCGATCGCGCGGATCGAGAGCAGCGATCTGGGTTGTTCTTGTAGCGGCTGCCGGTTTTTCGACGAGTAAATTCCTGCACTCGTACTTCCACGACTACCCAAAAGTCGCGGCGCCGTACTTTGCGTACGGAACGGATCAGCTCTTTGAAGATATAGAGAAGCTGAGCAAGCCAGGGGCTCCGGTGTTCATAACCGGCAGCCTGAATCAAGGATACATCTACCTGCTCTTTCTCGAACAGTATCCGCCGTCAGCGCTGGGCAGTCTTGTGATTCAACAGAAAAATACCCTCTTTGGCTCTGTCGATCGGCTCGACCGGTACCACTTCTACGTGGATAACGGCCTCTTCAAGTTCTTACCTGTCGGCACGTTCGTGTACGGCGGCGCCGACGACACTCCGAGCCCGCCTGTCATGTCGATTCGATATCCGGACGGCAAAGTCGCCTACAAAATAGTCGTCAAGTGACTGGCTCGGCGCTATCCGCGAGCGGCTCCCGCCGACACTGGGGAATGAGCGACAGACAAGCTGCCGCGCTCGTCGGCGTCCTCATAGTCACGCTCGTCGCGTCGCTGCCATCGCTTTGGAACCATTTTGTCTACGACGACCACGATCAAATTCTCGCAAACCCGATCCTTCGCAACTGGTCGACCCTGTGGAAATGCTTTGCGCACGATAGCTGGTGGAGCGCGAGCAACGCGCCCGGACACTCATACTACCGTCCATTGCAGATTTGGTACCTGCTGCTGAACTTCAAGCTTTTCGGCACGAATCCGATGCTTTGGCATGCGGCAAAGATCGCTCTGCATCTGGTCGCCATCCTTGTCGCCTTCCGCGCCGTGCAACTGCTTGCCGATGACACGGCGGTCGCGCTGCTCGCTGCCCTGCTGTTCGGACTTCTTCCCTGCTACGCAGAGGCGGTCGCATGGATCAGCGTTGTATCGGAGCCCCTCGCAGCGATTTTTGAACTTGGGGCTATTTGCCTGCTGATCGAAAAACCGCCTGGCGTCGCAAGACGGGCCGGATCGCTTTTACTGTTCGCGGCATCTCTGTTCAGCTACGAAGGCGCAATCTCTTGTGTGGCGATCGTCGCGTCCTACGGATTCCTGATCGCGAGCTTTGACAGCGCAGGATCGCGGCCCACTATGCGCATGCGCCTTTCAAGTTCCATAACCATTGCGACGCCTTATCTTGCAGTGACCGTCGTGTATTTCGCGGTGCGAATGGCGGCAATCGGGACGGCGGGTTTCAGGCTGACTTCGGAACACATTCAAATCGTACAATCCATAGTGACGACACCGTCGGCTGTTTGGATGTACGTGAAGGTGATTGCGCTGCCGTGGGAAGCAGGTCCGATTCATCGCGTACTCTGGGTCGACGGTTTCGGGGATGCGGGTTTTGGGATCCCGCTTGCGATACTCGTCGCGCTGGCGAGCGGCTTTTATTTCGCAGTCCGCAACAGTACGCACAGGAACCTGTATCTCTTTTGCTCGGCCTGGTTCGTGTTTGCGCTCGTGCCGACCTTGTACCTGGGACCGATTTCGGGTCCGTATCCCGTCGTGCAAGATCGCTATCTTTGTCTCGCAGCGTTGGGCCCGTGCGTCATTCTGGCGGATGTTCTGACGCGATCAGCCGACGCACCCTTTCCGAAGCGACTGGTTGCATATGGCGCGAGTACGGCAATCGCCGCAGTCTATGCGGCGGCGTTCTGGAACGCGCA
>Ga0187771_10003227_pt1 | contig 11369 bp, 14 predicted proteins | sample 0116_SJ02_MP15_1_FD_133139 | JGI IMG/M metagenome (GOLD analysis project Ga0187771, IMG submission 133139) | Tropical peat soil microbial communities from peatlands in Department of Meta, Colombia - 0116_SJ02_MP15_10_MG | ecosystem: Environmental > Terrestrial > Soil > Wetlands > Peat | place... | reverse complement strand
TATCATAACGGAAAACCGAGGGCCGCGCATGGTCGAGATCAGGAAAGATTACTTTACGGAAAAGCTGTCGATTATCCTCCCCGACCGGGGGCTCAGGCCCGGCCAGGTGATTCCTCAGAGGCAGGAGAAGTGCAACTACTGCCCCGGAAACGAGGAGATGACCCCACCGGCCGACCTGGTCCTCGTCAGGCGGGGGGACACCCTGCTGAAGCAGACTGACTCAGAGGGGGACCTGGTCAAGAACTGGTCGGTGAGGATCTTCCCCTCGAAGGCCCCTCTGGTGACCCCGAACGCTCCTCCGTCGTACAGCGACGCCCCCCACTACAGCGAACCGGCGGTCGGATACCACTACGTGCTCGTGGCGACGCCGAGGCACGACCAGCCGTTCTCCAGGATCGACATGGAGCAGTGGACCAACATCCTCGCCTCGCTCCAGGACAAGGTGCGCTGGCTCTACTCACAGAAGGGGGTGAGCTACGTCCTGATGTACGTCAACAGCGAGAAGGAGGGGGCCCCGACCTCGACCCACCCCAGCATCCAGATAGTCACTATGCCCAGGGTCCCGCCCGCAGTCGAAGAGGAGGCCGAGACAGTCCAGACTTCACTGAACGACCTAGGCGTCTGCCCGATGTGCCAGGTCCTGACGACGGAGACGGGGGGGCCCCGCCAGATACTGGCCACCGACTTCTTCATCGCCTTCGCCCCCTGGGTCTCCACTCACTCCTTCGAGTTCTGGATCTACCCCAAGAGGCACATGACAAGCCTGCTCAAGCTCTCGCAGAAGGAGATGATGGACCTGGCCCTCATGCTCCGCTCGACGCTCGGGGGGATGGCGCGTGCCCTGGACACCCAGACCTTCGTGATGGTGTTCCACAGCTCCTCCGAAAAGAAGACCACCAAGCAGATACACTGGCACGTCGAAATCTACCCGAAGCGCGCGCTGCTTTCCGGCCTGGAGCTCGGTGGAGGCATATTCGCCAACGAGGTCCCGCCCGAGTCGGCGGCCCAGGTGCTCGGAGCCAGCGCCAGGAAAGAGCTGGCCGCGCTCGTCGGAATACGCTGACTCAGGCTCCTTCCTTCAGCCGCGTGACCAGGGGAATCGGGAACGGGTCGCGCCCGTTTCCTATGGCGACGTAGTACGAAACCATGTCGAGCTCGTAGATGAGGGTCATCAGCCGGGCGAGCGCCGCGCCCCCGGTCCCCCTGACCTGCGCCGCCTCCTTCCCGATCGACCCGAGGGTTCGCGCGAACGCGTCGGCGAGGCGAGACTCCCTTTCGGTCTCCGACGAGTCCCTCAGGACGACAGGGGAGAAGTCGGCCGCCGGGTCGTCCCAGGCCTCGATCTCGTTGTGGAACGACTCTGGCATCTCGTTGTAGGTGGCGTGCTTCTTCGAGTTCTCGTTGATGGCGTTCTTGAACCTGATCCCCGCGCCCCTCGTGGCCCTGGTCCCGTAGATCGCGGGCACCTTCTGCAGCAGCGCAAGCGCCAGCTTCTTCGACGGGTTGGCTGGAAGTGGGGCGTCGAGAGATATCGAGGGGCGGAGCTTCCTCATCTCGGAGACCGCCTCGTTCGCCTCCTGCGCGGAGCCCAGCCCCAGGGCCGAGTCCAAGACCCTGAGGCACGCGAAGACCATGAACGGCAGCATGTAGCGGGGGGCCACCACTTTGGGCATCTGGATGTGCGGGATTCCTGCGTTCCCCGACTCGGCCCTGAGGCTGCCACCGTAGGACATGGACACCAGCGTGGCGTGCCGCGCCATCGCGGTCTTCATCATTGAAAGCGTCTCCTCCGTGTTCCCCGACGCGCTGCATGCCAGCGCCAGGCATCCCCTCATCTCCGCCGCGGGGACCACCCCCTTGCAGACCTCGACCTCGATGCCGTGCCTCGCGAAGAGCCAACTGGCAAGGACGTCCCCTCCCGCCGCAGAACCGCCCATGCCGAGGACGTAGACCTTCCTGTAGTCCCCTCGCGCGATCTGGGGGTCCATGCTAAGCCCCTCCTCCGCAAGTGAAGGCCACGAGCTGTAGGTCTCGTGGACCTTCATAGAGTCAAACTTCCTCGCCAGGTCAGCCGAGAAGGGGTCGCCTCCCAGGGTTCCCTACCCCCATCCCCGGCCGCCGTCGGTCTTCAGCTCGACGCTTACGATGCCATCCAGGCGCAGTTCGGCGTAGTTCCCCGCCAGAAGCGCCCCCGGGTTGACGATGGTGCTCCCGCCGAGGTGGTCCACGGACCGCCCCTCGTGGACGTGCCCGGAAAGCACGATGCTGGGCCTCTCGCGTTCCACGTACTCCCTTACGGGAAGAGACCCTATGTGGCCGGAGCTGGCGCGGTCGCACCTGGTCTTGAGCGGCGGAGAGTGTGAAACCAGAATGTCGACGCGGCCCATCTTGGCGAGGACGGCCCGGGCTTCCCCGTCGTCCATCTCGAAGGGGGCGTTGAAGGGGGTGTGGCCGGAGCCTCCGAGCCCGCCGACGAGGTATTCGCCCAGGGTCTGGGTCCTTCCGTGCAGGGCCACGGCGCCGTCAGGGACGACGGCGTCGGGGGGGTCCCAGTTACCATGCACAAAGAGGACCTTGCCCGGGCCAGGCGCCGCCGCGGACAGGAACTCTCCGATGAAGCGCTCGGTCCCCCCCTTCGCCAGGTCACCCCCGACGATGACGGAGTCGTAGCCAGACGCCTTCTCCCTCACCCAGGCGAGGGCCCTTGCGCTTCCGTGGACGTCGGAGACGAATAGGACCTTCAGGATATTCTACCCTTCCTCACTCCGGCCTTCCGCCTTTCGGAGGCGGTCGCCGCGAACGCGAAGCGGATGAGCTCCTCCTCAGCCCTGCTCAGGTTCAGCCCGCGCCTCTCCTGCATCCTCCGCTGGGTCTCCAGGACGGAGACCAGATGGAGTTCGACCATGTCGCCCTTGGCGCCGTCGAAGTAGGTGAACGGGGGGATGTCCCCTGAAGCAAGGCCCGTGACGTGGCTCCCGGCCCCCACCTTCTTACCGGTGAAGACCATGGCGCCGATGGAGACCTTGGCCATGTCCCCGATCGCAGGGCCGAGCTTCAACAGCCCCGTGTCGATCCTCTGGCCAGTCGCGAGAGACCGGACGTTGCCGTAGGTGTTCTTCAGGTTGCTGAAGGTGCTCCCGGCCCCCAGGTTCACCCACTCTCCCACGTAGGAATCGCCGACGTAGCCGAGGTGGGCCTTGTTGGTGTGTGGCATAAGAATGGAGTTTTCCACTTCCCCGCCCACCTTGCACCCCTCGAAGACTGAGGTTCCGCCCCTGACCAGGGCAGTCGTTATCTTAGCCCGCGGCCCGATGAAGCAGGGACCTGAAACCCGGGAGAAGCTCTCTATGGCCGCCCCTTCGGAGACCACTATCGGCCCGGGCCTCGTGTCGAAGCTGACGAAGTCCTCGACCTCCGCGGACCCGTGGACGCGGAGGCTTGATGGAGGCCCCTTGACCTTTGAGCTGGACGAGAGAGAGAGGGCATCCCCGAAATGCGCCGCCTGCTCCGCGATAGCGAGGCCGTTGCTGGCGACAAGGTCCCAGTACCCCTCGAAGAGCATCCCCTGCGGGACCTCGACCCTGGGGCACTGCTTCAGGATCCTGGACGTCCCCTCGGCCGTCAATGCGCCGGGGGTCACCGTCCCCGCGTTCAGCCTGGCGGCGACGAGGTCGCCCTTGGAAGTAGCCGCGAAGGCCCCCTTTCTTTGGCCCAGGTCGTACAAGAGCCGCCCAGGGCGGGCGCGCGCGTTTACCAGCAGGACCGTGGACCTGTGCCCCTTGTTGTAGGGGATGCCCAGGGCCTTCGTGACGTCCTGCAGCTCCGACCGCCCCCAGGCCTCCGGCTGTGCGCGAGCCCCCATCGACCTGAGCAGGGACTCCATCAGAGTCCTGGTCCCCCATCTCAGGAGGCTGGTATGCCTCAGGAGGTTCAGCGGGGAGAACAGACGCCACCCTTCGTCTTCGAAGATTATGGTCTCCAAGGGGCTACAGCACCTTTCCCATCTTCTTCACGAACGCGTCGTTGGCCTCTACGTACGACCTCCTGTCCCCGATGTCTGTGAACTGGCCCTCGACCCTAACGCCATACACCCTCGCCCCCCTGCTCATCGCCTCCTGGAAGGTCTTGTCCATCCCGTACATCTCGGCCGCTGGGATGAAGCGCAGGAATGCCTTCTCCATGACGAAGCAGCCGACGTTGATGTAGCCCGATATCGTGGGCTTCTCCCTCCACTCGGTCAGCCTTCCGTCATCGTCAGTCTCCATGAAGCCGTACTTCAGGGAGGTGCTGTACTTCATGAGCGCCATGGTGGCGACGGCCCTGTGACTGGAGTGGAACTCAATCACCTTCCGGAGGTTCATCTCCAGGAGGGCGTCTCCGTAGACGCAGACGAATCTCCCCCTGATCTTGCCCTCGGCCGCCTTGAGCTGCCCGGCGGTCCCCAGCGGGTGGGGGGAGGTGGCGTATTCTATCCTGACCCCCCATTCCTTCCCCGAGCCAAAGTACTCCCGAATCATCTTGCCGAGGTACCCGGTCGAAATCACGACGTCGGTTATCCCGTTCTCCTTGAGCCACTCGATTATGTGCTCCAAAATGGGCTTCGGGCCCACCGGCAGCATGGGCTTCGGCACCAGAAAGGTGTACGGCCTGAGCCTGGTCCCCATGCCCCCCGCGAGGATGACTGCCTGAATCTTCTCCGATCTTGCCAGAACTCCAGCGCCTCGGCTCCGAGGTTCCCACATTATTCTATAAGTGAATCGCCGTCGGGAGCCCCCCTGCCTCGACCGTGCTCCTGAAGCTCCAAGACGGATTCGTCTCCTGTGAACGCAATGTAAGCAATAGAGAGATGCCCATCGCGGATGGGCTGGTCAGGGAGCGCTTGCGGGAGCAGGCGGCCGGAACTGCATCAACTCTTCCTTGTATGCCTCTTCCGCCCCAGAGAGGACACACGGGTCCACGACAAGCCCCTTCACCCCGACGGCCATCACCTTCACGAGGTCCTCTCGAGTGAGCTTTTTTTGGGTGCGGAGGAGGACGGGCTTCGAGGAGAGCCCGACGACGACCGCGAGCGTCGCGTAGTCGAGGACGCTGAACGGGGTGCCCCTCGCCTGGGGAGCGACCGTCGCGGCGTCGATCGCCTCCACCCCCTCGGTCTGTGAAATCTGCCTGACCTGCTCGAGGATGTAGCCGGTGGTTATGGCTACCACCTTCTTCAGGCGGGAATCGTTCAGCATGAACAAGGGCATCTGGTGGGCCAGCATTTCTACGAATCCGAACTGGCTGGACATCACCCGCTCCCAGTACTCTTCGGTCATGAGCCTGGCGCCGCCGATGAGTATGCCGCAGGGGACCGACACCGTCGAGATGACGTCGTTGATGTAGGTGTCGTGGAGCTCGTAGCTGCCGAAGTGCCCTGCGCGCCCTCCTTCCTCGCCGTCTATGTTCATCAGTATGGCGTCGGCACCGGCCTCCTCGGCCTGAACCGCCAGGCTGGTGGTGTTCTTCGGCAGGTCGGCGACGATCGAGTAGTCTCTGCCGGTAGCCAGGACGTCCAGCGGCCTGCGGAGCTGGGCTGCGGTCTCCATTCTACGACCTGGTGAGGGAGGAGCGGGCGCTTAGAAGAGGACTGCTCAAATGTGGTTTACGGTATGATGATATTGTATTCACAACCGGGCGGCCGCGCGCCCTCCTACCCCGAGTCCCGCTTCGCCTTCCTCAGGACTATCTCCTGCTCGGTGACCGTCAGCTCTATCTCGTCTCCGTCCTTCCACTGGAACCCGTCGGTGATGGGCTTAGGGACCGTTATTCTCAGGCTCTTGCCCGTCCTGCCGAGCTTGACGCGGAAAATCACCGGCACGGGGGAGGCTAAGTTGAATCCAGACTTAAACCTAGGTTGGTCAAAATAGCACGCAGCAAGGGTCAACTCTCCCAATCCACGGGGCGTATGTATAAATCCAGATTGAACTTGGGTGTCTTGGCGTCTCAAGCTCCACAGCCGCTAGTCCCGGCGAGACCCTTCCAGTGGGAGGACCTGGGAATCGAACTCGACGACCTTGAGGAGACGGGCTAGGCTCGCTCCGTCAGAGCCAGACGGTGATCCCTAGCACCGCGAAGATGAGGGTGAGGTAGGGGCTTGTGATCTTGAAAAGGGTCCAGGCGGTCTTCCTGTCCCTGTCCACGGCTAGCTTGGCGCTGTAGCCGATGACGAGGCCCCCCAGGGCAAGCGCGGAGACGGCGTAGAAGACGCTGACACGGGTGAACACGAAGATGGCTACCGAGAAGACCGCGAGCAACATGCTGGTGGCAGCGATACAGACCGACGCCACCTTGTCGCCGAAGACGACCGGGAGCATCGGTATCCTCGCCGCCTCGTAGTCTGCCCTGGTGAAAACCGCAAGGCTCCAGATGTGTGTAGGTATCCAGACGATGACGAGGGCCGACATGTAGAGCGCGATGGGGGCGAAGGGGTTGGCCCCTGGAACCGCGGAGTAGCCGACAAGGACCGGCATCCCCCCCGATATCCCTCCGAGGATGATGCTGGACCAGCTCCTTCTCTTCAGCACGAGAGAGTAGACTACGATGTTGTCCAGGAGACCCACGAGCATGAAACCAGCGGACGCCTCGTTGATGAAGAAGAGCGGGACGAGGACCGAAAGGGCCGCCATGGCCAGGCCAAAAGCGAGGGCCCGCCTCGGTTCCACTTCGCCGTTGGGGATTGGCCGCTTCATCGTCCTCTTCATCATGGCGTCGATGTCCCTGTCGTGGTAGTTGGTGAGCACATCGGCAGACGCCGAACCGAGGGTCAGGGCGACGAAGCACAAGCCGACGGCCTCGAGCGAGGGCGCAACGCCCGTGTCCCTGTATGCCACGAGCATCGCGATTATTCCGGTGAAGACCAGGAGTCCCCAGATTCTGGGCTTTGTCAGCCTCCAGTAGTTCTCCAGGCTCCGCCTCACGGGCATCGAGCCGTGCCGGTCGCGGCATGGTTAAAACGCTATCGCGGCCGAGACCCAGAACCGGCATCAAGCCTTCCTGCCTCGACTCATGGGGCGCCCGAGGGCTCCGGAGGGCGGCGCGGAGAGCTAGGGCCGGGGTCGGTCTCGTCTAGACCGTGGCAACTGGGCTCGCCTGGGTGTAGAGCCGCATCGCGGTCTCGTCGACGCTCATGGGGAGGTCGACCTTGGACAGCGCGACCATGTGCAGGGAAAGGGATGACGCGGCTATGCCGAAGCACGCGCTCCGCAGGAAGTCCCTCGTCCTGAGGTACATCGAGACGATGGCGCCTCCCAGGATGTCGCCCGCCCCCGTCTGGTCGACAACCTGTGCCCTGGGCACCTGGATCTCGTATATCCGAGTCCCGTCAAGCACGTAGCATTCGTCCCCCCCGTGGGTCACGACCGCCTTCCTCAGCCCCAAGGACGAAAGTTTCTCCAGGGACTGCTTCGGCGACCCCTTCCCGGTCAGGGCTGCCGCCTCTTCCCTGTCCATCTTCACGCCGTCGACCTTCGTCAGGATGCTCCTGTCCTTCGGCTCCTTCACGCTGACGCACCCCTTGGCGTCGAAGGCCCTGACGAACCCCTGTGGGTCGAGGAATGTAAAGTCCGAGCGGGCGGAGATTTCAGCGAGCAGGGAGGCGGAGACCTCCCCCGCGATGGGGCTTACGAGGGAAGCGTTGACCCTCACTTCGGGGAGCTGCTCCTTCGATATGTCCTCGCACCTGTTCAGCAGGGTGAGCTCCCGGGACGGAGCCTTGGTCACAATCCTGAATCTGGTCGTCCCCTTGGTCAGGCTCCTGTGGGCGTCGGAAAGAGTGATGCCGTTCCGGGACAGCCACACGGCCTGCTCGTCCGGGAAGTCGGGGCCGACCTTGGTCATCACCGAAACGTCCATCCCGAACCTCGAGCAGAGAAGGCCCGCGTAGCAGGGAGGACCCCCGATCGTCGTTATCGACCGGATGGGGAGCTGGATGGTGTCGATGGTGACGAAGCCAGCCACGAGAATCCTCAAGTGGCCCGTGCATGCCCGATGGTTCCCTTATGAAGCCTTGCCCACCGTTGCCGCGAGGCTGTTAAACTCGGCCCGACCCCGCTACATCGCTTAAGTAACCAACGGCGCGTAAGCGAGACCGAGGATAATTGCTTAGGAACAAGAGCAGAGGAATCAGCACAACGGCGGGAATAGTGATAGTCGTCATCCTCCTCGCAGTCGCCGCGATAGCGTACTACCTGGGCACTACCCTGTAAGAGAGGCAGCCGCGCCGACGGTGTCGCCTCCGCGGACCCCACGGACCTCGGCGCCGCGGCTCCCGACGGGGGCGGGCTTCCCCATAGGCGCCCTGGGGCGGGCGGCGGCCCCGTCTATTCCCACTTCCTTCCGACTGCCCGGGGCCATACGTTTAAAGAGGGTAAAGGCGGCGCGTGGCCAGAACCAAATGTCGAAGAAGAGAAAGAGCCGTGGGCGCTCCAAGGGCGGAAAGGGAAGGAGCGACACCATCTACTGCAGCAACTGCGGTGCCTCCGTCCCTCGGGACAAGGCAAAGAAGGTGACGACGCGCCTTTCTCTTGTTGAGCCGACACTGGCGAGGGAGCTCCGGCAGGCGGGGGCGTACATCGCGGCTCCCACACAGGTGAGGTATTACTGCGTTTCATGTGCAGTTCACTACGGCATAGTCAAGGTAAGGGCGAAAGCTGAGAGACGTAACTGGTAGATCGGGCGCTGGGCTGGGTCGCCTGAGCCTAGGCTCTTGGAGGCTTGAGTTCAGTTCAGTTTCGGGAAAGCCCCATCACGAGAATAGCTTGGATCGGCCGCAGCTTTTCTACTTGGGTAGATGGCTCATTCTAACCGATGCCCCCCGGATTCAGACACCTTCCGGAAATCGACCATGACAAGTATGCCAAATCGATACGGATCACCGTCTATCCCAGCGGAGGGACGCACAAGGCTGTGGCATCTGCGTTTGGGGTGAGCCGCAGTGTAGTCAAACGTTGGATCGGGAGATGCCAAATGAATGTGAAGTCTCATCCGGAGACTCGGCTCGCAGCCTGGATGGAGCGGCGGCTGAAAAGCGACCTCGACAAGGAGAGGCTTGCACAATGGATAATGGATGAGGGGTCCATCAGCGTCGCTTACTTCTCAAGAGGGGACTAGACCTCACTTCTAGTCTGCGGAAGCATGAATGATTACGCAGTTCTGTCAAGGTTCGCGAGAATCCTCGGCACACCAATCACGTCGTCCAAGGCTCCAGGACCCACAACGCTCCCGATGGGAGCCATTCGAGTCCAATCTGCGAGAGCCCATGCCTTGCTGCGGGTTCTAACCACTTGTCTCGTCGGGCTCAAAGCCCTAGAGGCGAAAGCCGCTCTTGCCTCGTTCCCTCCCTCTGGCAGGTTGAAGGGCAGGCATACTACAGAGGGATTCCTGGCTCCCATTTGGAAGAGCTATGCCATGGACTGTCTCAACGAATGGAACGAAAGGAGGCGGGTAGGGATTGCCCGTGAGGAAATCAGGCGGCAGGCCGATGAATGGGTGGCCGGGAAATCAGACGAGCTCGTCGATTTCGGGATCTACCCAAGGTCGCGCTACCAATACTGAAACAACCATTGGACATAACTGCCATTCCAGAATAAGGTTATTGCCACGCTGACGGCGCCAGCCGCAGTTGGCATACGAGCACCTCAGGGACTCCCTCACCAAGGGGAACCTCTGGCTCTACATCCTCGCCGCGCTCTCCGAAACGCCGCGCACCCCCGTCGAGCTAAGGGCCATGGTGAGGGACCGGCACGGCTTCTCCCCGGCCACGATCACATTCTACTCGGTCCTGTACAAGCTCCGAAGGGAAGGGCTGGTCAGGAGGTCGTCCGAGGCGTTCCGCTCCTCGTACGAAATCACATCCAAGGGGCGAGGAGAGCTTTCGAAGGGCCGCGCGTTCATCGCCCGCGTGGAGGAGAACCTGGGGGCTAGCTGAGGCTTCTGGCGGCCCTGACCGACCTCTCGACGAAAGTGAATGCAGCTATGACCGCCACGACCGCCACCCCCCAGAACGCGTACCCGAGTATCGAGGCCAAGGCAAGGACGAGCAGCCTCTCGCTCCTCTCCCCGATTCCGACCCCCGAGAGGCTGGTGCCCAGGGCGTCGGCCTTCGCACGCGTGTAGCTGACGAGGAGGCTGAACGAGAGGGCGAGCAGAACCAGGGGGCCCGTCGAGAACCCTCCCGCGAGCAGTCCGAAGTAGATGGCCACCTCCGCGAGGCGGTCGAGAGTCGAATCGAGGAACGCCCCCCTCTTGGAGACTTTCCCGGTGACCCTCGCGACGGCGCCGTCTACGATGTCGAAGAACCCCGAGACGAGGATCAGCAAGCCCGCCGCGAGCTCTCCAACGGACCCCGAAGACCAGTAGGCTGCGCCCGCCAGGAGCGCGAAGACGAGCCCCACGAAGGTCCAGAAAGTGGGCACGGGCATCGCCCTCGCGAAAGCCCCGCCAAGCGAGGCCAAGTAGGAGCCGAGCCTCACCCTGACCCTGTCGAGCATCCCAGAGGAGGCCACGCTGGTCAACGTTATATACAGTCAGGGCGCGTCGGAGGGCGCCTTTGGGAAGAGTAGACAAGGGAGTCCAGTGCAACGTCAGCGGCTGCTCCAACAAGGCCGAGAGGTCCCTGAGCAGGACCGCCGTCGCCGGGAGCGGGCTCAGCCTCTCCGGGGACGGGAGGAGGGTGTACCTCTGCCACGCGCACTACAAGGACTGGAAGAAGGCAACGAAGAAAGAGAAATCGCTCGAACGCTCGAGATGGTAGAGAGGCCGAGCGATCTTGAAAATACTGCAGTTGCACGTTGATTTCATAGAGTACAAGCCCGTGAAGAAGGAGATAGCCGGAGCCGAGGAGGCGAAGACGGAAGCGGTGAAGAGGGAGGACCTCGTCGTGCTGCTCACCGCCGTGGAGCCCGGGGACGACGCAGAGCTCGCCGGGAAGGCGGTCATGGAGACCAAGGCCTTCCTCGGGAAGCTCGGGACCAACAAGGTGCTGATCTACCCGTTCGCGCACATCAGCCAGAACCTTGCCCGGCCGGCCGATGCCCTCCCCGTCCTGAAGGAGATGGAGAAGGCGGCAGGGGAGGCCGGGCTCGATGTCTCGAGGGCGCCCTTCGGCTGGAACAAGGCGCTTCAGCTCAAGATCAAGGGGCATCCGCTCGCAGAGATGTCGAGGAGCTACGCGAAGGGAGAGGCCAGGCAGTCGGCTGCACCTCCCAGGCAGACGCGCGAGCTCAGCGAGACCGAAGCCATGTCGCGCCTCAGGAGGAGCGACTTCGGGAGCCTTCCGGAGACGGACCACAGAACGATCGGGCAGAGGGAAGACATCTTCAGCCTCCAGGAGG
>Ga0187771_10003226_pt1 | contig 11369 bp, 10 predicted proteins | sample 0116_SJ02_MP15_1_FD_133139 | JGI IMG/M metagenome (GOLD analysis project Ga0187771, IMG submission 133139) | Tropical peat soil microbial communities from peatlands in Department of Meta, Colombia - 0116_SJ02_MP15_10_MG | ecosystem: Environmental > Terrestrial > Soil > Wetlands > Peat | place... | reverse complement strand
CTCCGCGGAAGGGGTATACGAAGTCCCGAACGTCTACTGCGAGTCCCTGGCCGTCTACACGAACAAGATCCCTACCACGGCCATGAGGGGCTTCGGCTACTCGGAGAGCAACTGGGTGCTGGAGCAGGTCTTCGAGAGAGCCGCGAAGAAGCTCGGGATGGACTCCGCGAAAATCAGAAGAATCAACCTCCTCAGGCCGGGAGAGTCCCACACGGCAACAGGCGAGAGGGTCAGGGAAGACGCGGGGGACCCGAGGAAGGTGCTTCAGACCCTGACAGAGACCATCGACTGGGATGGCAAAGTGCCTGCGGCGTCAGAGCCCTGGAAGATCAGGGCGCGGGGCTTCGCCCTCTGCGTCAAAGGCCCGTCCCAGCCTCCCAACGCGTCCTCAACGGCCATAGTGAAGTTCAACGAGGATACGACCATCGACCTGGTCGTAGGCACTGGCAACTTCGGCCAGGGGACAGCCACAGCGCTTTCGCAGATAGTCGCAGACCAGTTCGGCATCCCCGTGGAGAGCGTCAGGGTCGACCCGATACGAGATACGGGCAAGTCCGCGTACACATGGCAAACCGTCGGGAGCAGGGGGCTGTTCACAGACGGGGTCGCGACCATAAGGGCGTGCGAAGACGCCAAGGACCAGATTCTCGACCTCGCGGGGCAGGTCTTCAGGCTCCCCAAGTCGGAGCTCGAGCTTACAGAAGGGGTCGTGAGAGCGAAGGGGAGGCCCTGGGTCACACTCTCGCTCAAGGACCTTGTCTTCGGGTACGTCTACCCCAACGGGAACACCATCGGCGGGCCAGTGGTCGGGAGGGGGCACTACACGTCGAGCCTCAACAGCTTCCTCGACCCCCAGACGGGCCAGGGGGTCCCCACAATCTTCCACACATTCGGGGGGACAGCAGTCGAAATCGAGCTGGACCTGGTGACAGGCGCCATAGAGGTCTGCAAGTCGGCCCAAGTGTTCGACGTCGGAAAGGCGATCAACCCACTGCTGCTGAAGATGCAGCTCGACGGCGGCTTCGTGATGGGGATGAGCATCGCGCTCTTCGAGAAGATAAAGTTCGACGATCAGGGGTGGGTCACGAACCCGAACTTCACCAGCTACTACATCGCCAGGATGAAGGACACTCCGAAGGAGACTGTGGCCAGGTTCGTCGAGACGCCTCAGTTCGACGGGCCCCTGGGAGCGAGGGGGATAGGGGAGCTCAGCATGATCTCCGTCGCGTCGGCCATATCCAACGCCATATTCAGGAGCATAGGGGTCAAGCTGAACAACCTCCCCATGAGCCCCGAAGAGGTCTGGAAGGCCATTTCTGAGCAGAAGCCCGAACTCCTCGCAAAGGCGATGGAAAGCTACAGCAGGCTGGAGACCGAAGTGAGGATCAGGCCATGAGCTTCGGATCCCCCTACACGACCCTACCCGACTTCGAGTACCACAAGCCAGCTAACCTCGAGGAGGTCCTCGCCCTTCTGAAGCAGTACGGGGACGAGGCAAAGCTGATGGGAGGAGGGGTGGGGCTCATCGCCTTCATGAAGGAGCGGCTGATGTCGCCAGCGCACGTCATTGATGTCAAAGAGGTAGGGGAGCTAAGGCAGGTCAGCCGCGTGCCCGGGCGGGGGCTCAGCATCGGCGCGGCGGTGACTCTTTCCGAGCTTCTCGAAGGGGGCGTGCTGAAGAAAGACTACGCTGTCCTGCACGAGGCCCTTGCGAGGGTTGCAGACCCCATGATTAGGCGCCGGGCGACGCTCGCGGGAAACCTTTGCGAGGCAATTCCCTGGGTCGACAGCCCGCCTGCGCTCATCGCGCTCGACGCCACAGTGGAGATAGCGGGGCCCGATGGCAGAAGGAACGTTCCGGTCGGCAGCTTCATCAGGGGCCCGGTCGACATAGACCTCGGTCCGTCCGAGATAGTCACGGCAGTGGCGATCCCTGAGGCGAAGGGGACTGACAGCGCCTTCGAGAAGTTCACGGGTGGGTCGGAGTTCTCCCTGGCGAGCGTAGCCGTGGTTGTGGCCGGAGGGGGGAAGAGCACGGGCGCGAAGGTGGTTTACGGTGCCGTGAACTCGACCCCGATCCGCTCCGCAGAAGTGGAAGAGGCGATCAAGAACGGCATCACCCCAGGTAGCGTGAGAAAGGCGGCCGACATCGCTTCGGAGAGGGTGGAATGCGTCGATGACGTGCTCGCGACCGCGGCCTACAGGAAGCACCTGCTCAAGGTGATCACCACGAAGGTACTTAGGAGGTTGATGAGCAAATGAGAGAAGTGTCGGTGAAGGTGAACGGCAGGGTGAGGAAGAGGATGATCAAGGACAACGAGCTCCTCCTCGACTTCCTAAGGGAGAGGCTGGAGGTGAGGAGCGTGAAGGCAGCCTGCTGGCGCGGAGAGTGCGGGCTGTGCACTGTGCTGCTCGACGGCCACCTTGTGAAATCCTGCCTGGTGCTCGCTGTGGAGGCAGACGGTCGAGAAGTGAAGACGGTGGAGGGGATAACTGTGGACGGCGAACTTACGCCCATACAGAAGGCGTTCGTGACCCACGGCGCTGCCCAGTGCGGCTTCTGCACGCCCGCCTGGGTGCTGGCAACGCACGAGCTGCTTAAGGCGAACCCCCATCCTACCGACGCCGACCTCGTAGAGGCCACCGCAGGTCTGGTCTGCAGGTGCGGGACCTACAACCAGATCAGGGAGGCGGTCGCAGAGGTGTCGGAAGGTTCCAAGCCCCACCGCCAGCCCAAGGAGAGCCTGGTCCGGGCGTAGCCGAATTCGCACCTTTTGGGATAATGATTAAAACCGCGCTTAAGGCCGGAAAACTATGGTAAAGCCAACCGTCCCGATTTCGTTCGACTCCTTCAACTTCTCGGTTGAGGAGATAGAGGGGTACCTCGGAGGCATCCCCGACGACCCGGCGTTCCAGAAGGCCTTCGCCCCCAAGACCTACACCACGAAGAGCGGGGATCAGCTGGTCATTCGCCCGGCAGAGAAGAGCGAAGCTCCGGCCATCCTGCAGTCCCTGAAGCCCCTGATCGACAGCAAGTACGACAAGGACTTCTACCACCTGGTGGGGGTAAGGACCTACGCAGAGATTCTCGCCTGGCAGCAGAACAGGCTGAAGGACACCTACGTCATCGTCGCGACGAAGAAGGACGGCGAACTGGTGGGGGTAGTGGACCACAGGTTCTGGGACAAGAACGTCGCAATCAGCCTCCACACACTGGTCCTCAAGAGGGCCGAGAGGGTAGGTGTGCTGCTCTATGTGTCGAAGATGGAGCACGCTTTCGACGTCGTGGGGGTGAACGAGTGGTGGGCAACCTTCGAGAGCCCCTTCGGATTCAGGTTGGGGTTCAGGTTCAACCACGTCACGAAACCCTGGCCTGAGATGCAGCACGAGCTCGGTGGCGCGCGGATCTTCTACATCAACAGGCAGCAGTGGGAGCAGTACGTCAAGCCATTCGCGAAGTCGAAGAACTGGCTCGGAGACAGGCCGGTGCCGAAGAGCATTCTGTCAGCGACTAAGCCTCTGAAGCCTACGTCGTCAATCGAAATCGAGTTCTAGAGAGGTCGACGGCCGGCGCCTAGAGGAGCCTGTCCAGGGCGTCGGCCAGCTTCTTCTCAAGCTTCGGGGCTTGGGTCAAGTCCACCTGCACGCACTCCACCTTCTGGCTCTCCAGCGCCTGCCTGAAGATGTCCAGGCCGAGGTTAAGCACGACGAGGTCAGAGCCGAGCAGCTTCCGGGGCGCCGCTTTCTTAGCCAAAGAGCTCACTCCACTTTTGCTTCAGACGGGCCGAAGCCTCGTCCCCGCCCACGACCAATGCGGCCTCGGCCGAGAGGAGCGCGTTGCTCGGGAAGAGGATGGTGCCGACCCCTGACAGCTTCTCGCTCTGAGCTTTGAGGGACTGCGGGTCAGTCTCGGTGCCGCACACATGGGCCATCACAGCCAACCGCCGCCCTTTCTCTCCTGACGCGCGCACCCCATCTTGGATGGCGCCTGCGAGCGCTCCTCCCGGGTCGGAGGAAGAGCCGTACCCCAGCACGATGTCTAGAAGGATGAGGGCAACGCCGGGGTCCTTTGCCTCCTGGGCTATGCGTAGCTTCCTTAGCGTAGGGTCGATCATCGGGTGGGCCCTCCCTGCTGTGAAGAACTCGTCGCCTAGGTCGACGATTGAATTGCCCCTGCTCACGTTCGGGTCAGCTAGCTCGAACTTTTCAGACAGAGGCGTGTTGCTGTACGCCTCGCCGACCAGTTCCCTGAAGATGAGGAGGGTTTCGTGCGCCAGAGTGCCTCCACTGAACAGGCCGCGGACGAACTTCCTTTCCGATCCTACGGTTTCCCTGACGCGCTTGGCAGCCTTCGACAGCTGTTCGAAGGTCGCAGAAACGTCGGTGTCGAAAGCCTTCTCGGCGTCGCGCCCCGAGATTCGGGCTGCCTCGTGAACAGCCGAATGCAGAGTCTTCGCGTAGGTCACCCTCCTGTCGCTGGTCTTGGGCGGGTCGAGCCCAAGGAAGCACGCAACGACGGACTTGGTGGTCTTCCTCTCGACATGTTGCATGACCTCGTTGATTACGCGCGCCTTGGGGGTCTTCGCGACGATCATAATCATCCGGGTCCCTTTGTCTTTCTCGAGAAGCCTCAGGCAGTCTTTCATCATCAGGCCCCCCACCTGCTCGCTTACGTCTGTCCCCCCCACCCCCAGGGCCGCCGACACCCCGAGTCCGATCCTGTCAAGCATGATCGAGACCTCTTGAATCCCGGTGCCAGCGGAGGCAACTATCCCCACGTCCCCCCTCCTGACAGAATTGGCGAACGCCAGCCCCACGCCGTTGATTATCGATGTGCCGGCACCTGGGCCCATGACGAGGAGCCCCTTCGAGCTGGCGTACCGCTTCAGCTTCAGTTCCTGATCCAGGGGGACGTGGTCGCTGAACAGATGGACGTTGATGCCCTGCTTGAGCAGTTCCATGGTCGGCTCGAAGGCCTGTTTCCCCGGGAGGGAGACAATCGCAAGGTTGGCCCGCTGCATAGCCTCGAGCGCAGAATTCACGCTGTGGAGGACCCTGGTTCGGGGCCCTCCGGAAGAGACGGGCGGCGCCATCACGAGCCGCTCCACGGTCCCCATCACGTCGTCGACCTTGAATCCCCCGCTCACGCGCACGGCTATGATTAGGTCTCCGTCCCCGGCGCCCCTGCTTTCTGCGCCGAGGAGGCCAAGATCCCGGAGGAGCCTCCGGTTAGTGTCCGTCCCCATGGAGATGACTGCGTCGTCGACGCCTTCGATTTTCTTCACGTCTTCGCTGAGGCGCATCAGCTGGATCGAGTCGCGGAAGAGGTTGCGCTTGACGACGTTGACTACAGTCAACGGACTCGGAGGGCGGTTCGATTCGTGTTAAGCATTTCCGTTTCGTAAACCTTTAACAGGTCTGACGGAACGAAAGCACCGTTGGCTGTCTCAAAGGAAGACGTCGATGAAGCGAACCGGAAAGCAGTCGACAGAATGATGGACTCGGAGCCGGTGTGGGTCGACATAGCGGCGGCGTCGAAGAAGATGGGGCTCCGAGGGAAGACGCTCCTGCACGCCGGTCCTCCAATGAAGTGGGAGGAAGCCAGCGGGCCCATGAGAGGGGCGATAATCGGCGCAGCGATTTACGAAGGGTGGGCTGAGTCGGAGAAGCAGGCCTCTAGGCTCGCAGAAGAGGGGGAAATCAGGCTGGACTGCGACCACCACCACAACGCCGCCGGGCCCATGGCCGGGGTGATCTCGCCGAGCATGCCGGTCTATGAGCTGGAGGACAAGAAGTTCGGGAACAAGACGTACTCGAACATGAACGAAGGGATAGGGAAGGTGCTGAGGTATGGGGCCTACAGCAAGGAGGTTCTGGACAGGTTGCACTGGATGTCGGACACCTTCGCTCCCGTGTTACAGGCTACGGCGAAGGGGATGATGAAGGCCGGCGGGGGGCTGGCGCTGAAGCCGATGATAGCCCAAGCCCTCACCATGGGGGACGACTGTCACAACAGGTACGTTGCTACAACATCGCTGTTCGCGAAGCAGATTGCTCCGTTCCTGGTCAGGACGGGATACGACCCGAAGACTCTGGCCGAGGTGAGTAAGTCCATCGACGGGAACAACTTCACCATGCTCAACATGGGGATGGCCGCAGGGAAGGCGATGACCCTTGCGGGCCACAACGTAAAGTACAGCACCATAGTGACTGTAATGTCTCGAAACGGTACCGACGCCGGTATCTGGGTCAGCGGACTGGGCAACACCTGGTTTGCGACGGAGGCTCCAGTGCCCAAGGGCCTCTGGTTCCCTGGGTTCACCGAGGCAGATGCCAACCCCGACCTCGGGGACAGCTCCATAACGGAGACGGCGGGATTCGGAGGGTTCGCGATGGCGGCGGCACCCGCAATCGTTTCGTGGGTCGGTGGGAGCGTCCAGGGAGCCCTGGACGTCACGGAGAGAATGTACGAGATAACGCAGGCCCAGCACAGGCATTTCCTGATTCCGTTCCTGGATTTCCGCGGGACACCGGTCGGCATCGACGTAAGGAAGGTGCTGAAGACGGGGGTGACCCCGATGATCAACACGGGCATTGCCCACCGGAAGGCGGGCATAGGACAGGTAGGAGCGGGGACGGTGAGCTTCCCCATGCAGGTCTTCAAGGACGCCTTCGAGGCATACGTCGACAAGTACGGCGCATGAACCAGAAGGCCTCGAGCGTCGGTAGCCTGGCAGCCGGACTCCTCTCGAAAGGCAAGCCCGGAAGGGTGACACGAGTATTCCAGAGGTCGGCCTACGTCAAGTCTGGCGAGGACTTCATCCTCCTGCTTTGGGGGGGCCTGCGATCTCCGATGACCATCAACATCGAAGGGAGCACGGCGACCGGCGGAATCCGCGCCGGCGAGAGGTGTAGGCTGAGCGCGAATGGCGTCGCCCTGGACTCGGGGAGGATTGACGTGGAAGGGGCTGAGATCTTTCGGAGCGCCCTGATTGACGGGGCGGAGGTGACTCTCCCCGCACGGGCGGCGCTCAGGAGGGGGGTGGCCATGCTCAGGTCCCTCTATGACGTGTCTCCCTCTGGCCCGACGTTGAACAAGGATGTGGCGCTGAGGACCTTTGCAAAGACGACTCTGATCCCCCTCGCTTCGGGGAAAAGCAGTGGAATGTACTCGCCGTCAAGCTACCTGCCGCTGGTTGGGCGTGGCGGAGGGTTCACGCCGGCCGGCGACGACTTCCTCGGCGGGCTGCTCGCGACATTCAACTTCGTCGCGCGGTGCAGAAAGTCGAGGGAGATTCGCATCCCGAGGGCGCTCCTCCGTGGGAGGACTGTCCCAGAGAGCGCGAACGTGCTGTTCCACTCGGCCAGGGGGCACGTCGACGAAGGGATGGGGAGGCTGGTACTCAGGAGCCTAGACGGGAGCCCAGGTTTCTCAGACGAATTGGTTGAAGTCGCGCACCGCGGGCACACCTCTGGCATCGACATGTCACTGGGCGTGGTGCTGTGCGAGGCGGCACTCGCCCAGCAGGAGAGAGGGGAGAGGGTGCTGAAGGATTGCCTTGACGTGCTCTGGCGTCCGTGAGGGAGAACGCTTTATACCGTCCGGAGCCGGCATGAGACGAACCTGAGAGCGATGGCAGAGGAGACACTTGTCCTGCAGACGAAAGGCCTGACGAAGCGGTTCGGCAGCCTGGCTGCGGTAAACAACGTCGACTTCAGCCTGAGGAAGGGGGAGATACACGCTCTCCTCGGAGAGAACGGGGCAGGGAAGTCGACCCTCTGCAACGTCGTTTACGGATACTACAAACCCGATGGGGGCGAGGTGATAGTGAAGGGGAAGGTGGCCAGGATCACTTCACCAAAGGAGGGGATGCGCGCCGGGATAGGGATGGTCCACCAGGAGCTGATGCTGATCCCAAACATGAACGTCCTGCAGAACCTCAGCCTAACCACTGACCTTAAGGTCAGCAGGCCTGTCCTCGAGCTTAGCGGGATAAAGAGCAAGCTGCTCGCCATGGAAGAGGCCTACGGGCTGGAGGTAGATCCGGAGGCGCAGGTCGAGGACCTGTCGGTGGGCGAGAGGCAGAGGGTAGAGATCCTGAAATGCCTTTTCATCGGCGCGGATATCCTTCTCTTCGACGAGCCTACCAGCTTCCTTACCGACATCGAAACAGAGAAGTTGTTCGGCAGCCTCAAGCGGATGACGTCCGAGGGGCGATCCATAGTATTCGTCACGCACCACATCGACGAAGTCATGGCAATCGCAGACAGGATCACTGTGATGAAACTGGGAAAGGTGGTCGCGATGAAGATGAGGGGAGAAGTCACCCAGGACCAATTGGCAATGCTCATCGTCGGGCGCGAGGTCGTCTACAACGTCAAGAAGATTCCGACCGAAATCGGGAAGACGATTCTCAAGCTGGACGATGTCTCGGCGAACAATGACCTCGGGACTCCGGCTGTCAGGGACGTGTCGTTCGAACTCCGAACGGGGGAGATTCTAGGGGTAGCGGGTGTAGCAGGGAACGGCCAGAGAGAGCTAGACGAGATTGTCACGGGGATGAGGAAGCCGAAGTCGGGGAAGGTGTTCCTCGATGGGAAGGACATAACCAAGGAGCCTCCCGACCGCGTCCGGAGCGAAGGGGTCGCCCACATCTGCGAGGAGCACAAGACCGGGTTCATCTACGACTTCTCGCTAAAGGACAATCTCGTACTCGCGCCTTTCCTTGCAGGGAAGTTCAAGAGCGGGATGTTCTTGGACCATGGCAAGCTGAAGGAGAGAACGCGTGAGCTTCTCAAGGAGTACAACGTGATGGCCGCGTCAGAAGAGGTGCCGCTGAGGACCTTGAGCGGCGGAAACAAGCAGAAGTTTCTCCTTGCCCGCGAGCTGTTCTGGGGGCCCCGGGTGATTGTTGCCAATAACCCGACCAAAGGCCTGGACGTCGGCTCGGCTGAGTACATCAGGAACCAGCTAATGAAGCAGAAATCGGAAGGGAAGGCAATCCTGATGATTTCGGCTGACCTTGACGAGATCCTCGACATGAGCGACAGGATTGCGGTGATGAATCAAGGGAGGGTAGCGAAGATAGTCGACACCAAGGACGCTGACATACACGAGCTTGCGACTCTGATGACGACGTCCAGCGCTAAGAAGTAGCTCCCGCTACCCCTTCCTATACGGCTTGAGTAGGAACTTCGGTGCCCGGGCCTTCCTTCCGAAGACAGGGATCAGGGCGAGGAGGAAGACGTAGGGAAGCATATTGAACAGTGTCGAGACCGACGCCACGCCGAAGCCGGACAGCGAAACGTACTCATTCTGCATCGCGTAGACCAGGTTGAAGGACAGCGCTGCAAACAGGGCCCGATAGGGTTTCCAGTTCGCGAAGTACACCATCGCCAGCACGATGAAACCTCTTCCTGCAATCACGTCCGTCTGGAAGCCAGGGACGAAGTGGCCTGCAAAGTAGAAGCCAGCGACTCCGAACGTAAGGGCAGCGAATAGCGTCGCGAGAAATCTGACTTTGTTGACGTTCACACCCATGTTATCTGCCGCTTTGGGATTTTCTCCTACCGCCCTTACCCTTAGCCCAAGCGAGGTTCGCGTAAGGAAGAACGCTGTTACCACGACGAGAACCAGAGAAGTGTAGGTAATGACGTCCTGCTTTAGGAAGATCGGCCCAACATAGGGGATTGTGTTCCAGTTTGTGACAAGTGGCTGGATAGGGATGTAATTTGGAGTCAGGCCGCTGGGATAGACGGTGTTGAAAATGACGAACGAGAGACCGAGGCCGATGAGATAGATTGCGAGGCCGGAGGCTATCTGGTCCACCCGCAGTCGAATCGCGGTGAAGGCGAAGAAAGCACCAATCACCGCAGCGACACCCATTGCCGCGAGCAGCGCAATCCAAGGGTTCCCGGTCATGTAGTCGACGACGAAGGTCGACATTAGCGACATCAGCATGATTCCCTCCAGCCCCATGTTCGCCACCCCTGCCTGCTCCGACACTATCTCGCCCATCCCGGCGAAGATGTAGAAAGGAGAGAGCGTGAGAGTGGTGGAAAGAATGCCAGTGATGATGTCGGACAGCGGAAAGCTCATACCGCGAACTTCCTTTCGGTCAGATAGTTGCCCAGGAGGATGCCGAGCATCATAATGCCCTCCATTGCGAATACAACGTAGGTCGTCACGTTAGCAGACAGCGCCATGGACTCGGCACCGATGGTCATGTACGCGAAGAAGAATGAAGCGAACCCTATCCCGAGCATGTGTTTCCTGCCCACGAGCGCGCATATGATGGCAACCAAGCCGTAGTTGGTGGAGAACGAGCCGATGTCGAGCTCGTAACGATAGCCCATCAGGTAGGTGGCGCCTGCAAGTCCTGCGAGGGCGCCCGCGGCAAGCATCGTGATGGTCATCACGCGAGGGATGCTTATCCCGGCGTATTTCGCAGTCTCATGGCTCTCGCCGACCGTGTCCGCCTTGACACGGAACGGGGTGCGTTCAACCACCAGGTAGAGGATGACTCCCAAAGCGATGGTGGCTGGCACGGCGTAGGTGATGGGAACGCCGCTCACTATGTTTGGAATCTGGAAGAGTGCCGGGAGCTCCACCGAGTGAGGGAACCCCAACGCAGTGCCTGAGCTCTTGATAGGCCCGCTGAGCATGTAGAAGGCAAAATTGATCGCGACGACGTTAAGGAGGATGGTCACCACGATCTCGTTGGCGCCAAATCTCACTCTGAGAATGGTTGGAACGGCAATCCAGAGCAGTCCCCCCAGGGCAGCCCCAAGAATCATCGCGACGTAGAGGACAGGCCAGGGAAGGAAAGCGAGGAAAGTATAGACGACAAACACCATCACCATACCTATGAGGAGCTGACCCTGGGCCCCTATGTTCCACAGACCCGCCTTGAGAGCGAGGCCCACTCCCAGCCCCATGGTATAGAACAGTATGAAACGGACGAAGATCTGCTGAACGCCTCCCGAGAGCGTTATCGGATTCAGAAAAAGGGAGGACAGGGCAACTCCGAGGTTCCCGCCGGCGTACACGACGACCAAGAGCCCGGCCAGAATGCCGAGCCCAATGGCCAGGACGTTATACGCCGTAGTCCGGAGCCATCGAAGGCCCTGCGTATCGCACGCACCCTTTACGGAGCTGGAGGTAGATAGTTGAACTGAGCTGCCATGTTTCCGGTCGGCATGCCGCCACCGGAGGGCACCGTCAGAGTAGTGTCTGCGCAAGTAGAGGCTGACGGACTGTCGAAGCAGTGCGGAGCGCCGTTCGAGTCCGAAGCGAAGGATATGACGATTTGTCCCTCCACGATTTCACTTTGGAGGAGTAGGCCCTCTGCCTTCACGTTGGCCGGGAG
>Ga0187771_10003225_pt1 | contig 11372 bp, 13 predicted proteins | sample 0116_SJ02_MP15_1_FD_133139 | JGI IMG/M metagenome (GOLD analysis project Ga0187771, IMG submission 133139) | Tropical peat soil microbial communities from peatlands in Department of Meta, Colombia - 0116_SJ02_MP15_10_MG | ecosystem: Environmental > Terrestrial > Soil > Wetlands > Peat | place... | reverse complement strand
TGCCGCCACGATCAGCAGGATCGGAGCGACCACCAGCCATCTGATCGACCGCAACATCAAGCCTTGACCTATGACGGCACCTTCGCAGGCTGTCAAGCTGCGGGAAGAAATTCGCACGGCTGCAAGCCCCGCATCCGTCAGCGAATTGAGGCTCATATTTCCCGCGTACTTCGCGCGGCGCACCTTGCCCGCCAGATTGCCATCGGGAAATGCGGCTCGCTGGCCGATAGACGATGAGAAAAAAAGAGCGGGCGCCCAGAGAGGGGGGGAACTCTCCGTCGCCCGCGTGTTCGTAGCGGCCGTCCGTTTTTGCTTCGGACGGTGACCCGGTTGGTGGGAGGAGTTTCCAACCAGTGGGTGCGAGAGCCACTTTGCACCCATATCTCTAGACGACGATGTTGCGGAAATATTCAGGGAAAGATTTGCCGATTGCGAACCGGGCGGCCGGGGCGCTCATTTTTGCCTGCTACGGACCAACCCGATTCGTCCTTTGCGTCCGGAACCTGCCCGGCTAGACTCGTCCCCGGAGGAATAGGCGCAATATGGAATATCGCCGACTGGGGGCCACGGGCCTTAAGGTTTCGGAGCTGAGTCTGGGCTGCATGACGTTCGGACGCGAGACCGATGAGGCTGAATCGCGAAAGATCGTCGATAAGTTTATCGAGCAGGGCGGGAACTTCCTCGACACCGCCAACGTCTACGCCGCCGGCTCCTCGGAGGAAATTGTCGGCCGTGCCATCAAGGATCGCCGCCAGTCGCTCGTGATTGCGACCAAGGTCCGCTTCAATGCGAATCTCTTCATGAACAAGCCGGTGGGCCCGAACGATTTGGGCCTGTCGCGCGGACATATTATGGCCGAGGTCGAGCGAAGCCTGCGCAGGCTTCAGACCGATTATATCGACCTCTACCAGGTCCATTCCTGGGACTTCGAAACTCCGATCGAGGAGACCATGCGCGCGCTGGACGATCTGGTCCACCAGGGCAAGGTGCGCTACATCGGGGCGTCAAACTTTACAGCGTGGCAGTTGATGAAGAGCCTGTGGGCCAGCGACAAGCATGGCTATGCCCGGTTCAATTCGCTCCAGCCGCAATACAGCCTGATCGCGCGTGAAATCGAGCGCGAAATTATGCCCGTGTGCCGCAACGAGGGTGTCGGCGTGATCCCCTACAGTCCCCTTGGCGGCGGGTTCCTCACCGGCAAGTATCGCTCCGGCCAGAAGCCGCCCGAAGATGGACGCCTGGCCAGAATGGATCAATGGGGGCGCCTGGCGAACGAACGCAACTATCGCGCGCTCGAAGCGGTCGAGCAGATTGCGCGCGAACGGGGCCGCTCGATCGGGCAGGTCGCGCTTGCGTGGGTCAATCAACAGCCGGGCGTCAGCTCAGTCATCTACGGCGCCCGGACGACCGAGCAAAATGATGAGAACCTGGCGGCGGTTGGGCTGAGACTCGAGGCGACGGAGTTGCAAGCGCTCGACAAGGTAAGTGCGCTTGCGCCGGAGTATCCGGGCGCGATGCAGGCGCGGCTGCCGGGTGCCCGCCGGGCATAAGGCCGCCGCTTACAGCGTGCGCTTAAAGGAGAGCCCGGCCAGCGTCATCATCACCAGCATGAAGATGAACAGGAATATGATGTCGCCGGTTACGGCGCTCAAGTCCGCTCCCTTGAACAGGATCGACTTGATCGCGCTCACCGAGTGCGCCTCGGGATTGTAGTGCGCGAACGCCTTGAGCCAGGGCGGGAAGCTCTCGATTGGATAAATCGCGCCGCTGGGGAAGAACAGGATCACGCTGAGGAAGCCCTGGACGGTTCCAACCAGGCGCGGGTGGCTCGCGCGGTTCACGATCGAGAAGGTCATCGCGAGCAATCCGGTCGCGCTCAGCATTATGATCCCGACCAAGGTCAGGAACGCGGTCGGGCCGCCCTCGACGCGCCCCTGAGTGATCAGAAGCCCCAGGCAGAGCACCACGACGCCGATCGTAGTCGTGACGGCGATCCCGGCGGCAAGGAATCCGCCCGCGATCTCGAAGCGCGAAAGCGGGGTGACGAGGTAGCCCTCCGTCACGCCCATGAACTTGTCCATCACGAAGTTGAACCCGCACGACATCATCGAGCCCATGAACAACGCCATCACGATTACGCCCGGGATCAGCGACCGGTCATAATCGACGTACGGGTAGAGCCAGCTCGGCCGCAGGGTGATCTCGTTCAACTTCGGCTCGCGTGCGGTTACGAAGCTCACCCCGACCGTGGCCGCGGCGCTCTGCAAAGTCTCCTCCAGGGTGCTCGCGCTAACGGTGTCGACGTTGTCGGTGAAGAGCCCGATCTCGGCGATCCGTCCTTCGGCAACCGCGTGGCTGAAATTGGGCGGGATGACGATGGCGCCCTTATAAATTCCATTGCGGACCAGTACGACCGCGCGTCCCGGGTCGGCGATGAATGTGAGATCGAGGGTCTTGGGGCCCGCCGCAAGCGCTTGCAACTGCTGAACCATCCGCCGCGCGTAAAGCCCGTGATCCTGCGCGACCACGGCGACGGGCAGATGCTTGAGCTGGCCCTGGAATGAATTGCCGATGATCACGAGATAGAGGATGGGCATGAAAGTCGCCATGATCAGCGTCAAGGGATTGCGCATGAGCCTCTTGAGCTCGCGCCGGGTTATGGCCCACAGCTTCATGGCTGATTGATTCCCCGGCTCAAGTTCTCCTCGTCGGCAAGCCCGCGCCGATCAGGAAGCTCACCTTCTGCGCCGGCTCATCGCGCAGCGAGCGGCCGGTGAACCGGATGAACACGTCCTCGAGCGAGAGCCGCTGGACGCTGATCGCGCCGACCCTGGCGCCGATCTCCTCGAGCGCCGCGATTATCTTCGGCACCTGATGCGGACCGTCGTCGGTCGAAAGCGTCAGCCGGCCGTTCCCATTCGAGGTGACGTCGCGGATAAACGGTTCGGCGCGAAGCCGCTCGGCGGCGCGCTCGGACTCACCCAGGATTTCCACCTCGATGCGATCCGATCCCTCGACCGTGGACTTGAGTCCCTGCGGACTGTCCAGCGCGGCGATCTTGCCGCGGTCCACGATCGCGATGCGGTCGCATAGCTGCTCGGCCTCATCCATGTAATGGGTGGTCAGCGAGATGGTGATGTCGCTTTCCTTGCGCAGAGTTTCGAGCAGGTCCCACACCGCGTGCCGGCTTTGCGGATCCAGTCCGATCGTCGGCTCATCGAGGAACAGGACCTCGGGCGAATGGATGAGTCCGCGCGCGATCTCCAGGCGCCGGCGCATCCCGCCCGAATAGGTGGCGACCAGATCGTGCGCGCGCCCGCTCAGGCCGACCATCTTGAGCAGGCGATCGGCGCGCTCGCGCCGGATTCTGCGCGGCACCCCGTAGAACGACCCGTAGACGTCGATGTTTTCCCAGCCGGTCAGATCGAGATCGGAAGTGAGCGCCTGCGGGATCACGCCGATGCGGCCGCGCACCCGGCGCGGATGACGCACGATATCCTCGCCGGCGACCAGCGCGCTGCCTCCGGTCGGCGGCACCAGAGTCGTGAGCATCCTGACGATCGTGGTCTTGCCGGCGCCGTTGGGACCGAGCAGCCCGAACACTTCGCCGCGCCGCACCTCGAAGCTTACGCCGTCGACTGCGGTGAAATCGCCGAAGCGCTTAATAAGGCCCTTGACGGTTATTGCTGGTGAGCCGTGTTCCATCGCGCCGGAGAAAAGTGACTTCCGCGGTCATCCCGGGCTTGAGCTCGTCGGTGGCCTGGAGCACTCGCACTTTGACATAGAAGGTCCGGATGTCCTGGCGTCCGCGCCGCACGTCGTGCTCGGTGGCGAACTGGCCCTCCTGTCCGATCGCCATCACGCGGCCGCTCAGCACCAGCGGGGGACTGGTCGGGAGGCGCACCTGTGCGGGTTTGCCGACATATATTGCGCCGAGGTCGGTCTCCTCCAGGTCAACCCGCGCCCAGATTGTCGAGAGATCGTCGACGGTGAGAATCGGAGTCCCGGGGATGACCCATTCGCCGACTTCGAGCGCCTTGTTCACAATCACGCCGTCGACCGGCGATATAATCTTCGTGTCCCGCAATTGATCGGAATAAAAGCGCATGTTGGCCTGTGCGCTCAGAACGGCCGCCTCGTAATCCTGCACCGCGGTCATCGCGTCGTCGCGCTGCTTGGCCGAGATCACGCTCGCCGTGAACAGCTCGCGGTCGCGTTCGAGGTCGCGCCGCGCCTGCGCGAGGTCGGCGATCGCGTGGGCGAGGTCGGCCTTCGCTTTCCCGAGCTGATTGCGGATGTCGATGTCCTCAATCTGGCAGACCAGTTCGCCGCGCTTGACCGTGTCGCCCTCGAGAACTTTGAGCCAGGTGATTCTTCCGCCGATGCGGCTCGTGATGTTGACCTCGGGCGCCTCGACCATTCCGACGACCTGGATCTGCTCCGTGTCGACCGGCGGCCAGAGGTAATGTTCGCCGAAATAGTAGAAGCCTCCCGCCAACGCTCCAAGTACTGCGAGCGTGAGCAGTCGGCGGATAATTTTGCGAATCATGAAACGCTAACGGCCTTTCGGGTGCGGGCGCGGCAGGCGCGGATCGCCCTGATGACGAATTCGCCGAACTCGTGGCTGAGCTCGGAAACGGGACGGTTGCCGTCATGATAGAGCAGGACATTGCGCAGGCCGCCGACGATCGCCAGCGCCACCAGCCGAGGGTCGCCCGGGCGGAACTCGCCGGCGCGCATCCCGCCCTCGATCTGTGAAACGATGAACTGGCGGCCGCGGTCGCGCCAACCCTGGAGCACGCGGTTTCGAGCCTGCGCCAGCCTGGGTTCCTCGGTTGCGATGAGGCGCAGAAGGTCGCGGTTCTGATCGTAGAATTCGATCGTCATCCCGATCACCCGGCGCACGCGCTCGCGAAAGGTGGCGGTGGCATCGGCGCCTGACTGGTACCTGTTGGCGACCGCATCCAGGCCGTCGTTCAGAATTCCAAGATAAAGATCCTCCTTGGATTGGAAGTAGAGATAGAGCGTACCCTTCGCGACGCCGGCGGCCTGCGCGACGTGGTCCATCGTGACGGCCTGGTACGGCTGTTGCGCAAAGAGCCTGAGTCCGGCCTGCAGAATCCGTTCGCGCTTGGAGCCTGGGCGGCCGTTGGCCGGCACAGGAGCGGGCCGTATCGCTGAGCGAGCTGGGCTGTTCTGCTTCATATACTGACTGGTCAGTCATATTATTCGATCGATCGCCCCGACAAGTCAAATGAGGTTCGTGGCGCGCTTCAGCCAAAAATGGCCGCCGACAATCGGTGTGCGCTGGCGCGGGCCTAGGCATCTATGGCGGATGGCGCCAGCCTGTCGGCGCTGGATGAGGTCAATTACCCCGCTGGCAAGCCTCGGTGCTTTGGCGGGTACAGACCGATTTCCGCCCGGCTTCCGGGCTTGTCTCTTCCAGCGTGTTAAAAATTACCGTGGCATCAAGCTTGCGTCGATAACTAAACGCAGAGAAGTTCTGCGGATTTGTGACTTAGGTGCAACAATTTCGAGCGATTTGGGTAGCCATCGGTAGCAGCGGAGCAAAATGGAGTTGCGCGGATGCTACGCGCGTTCGGTTTACTCCTGGCACAGACGGCTGACGCGTGGCGAGAGCCAGGTCATCGAAACCGATCAACGCTCAGGCGGAGGAATGGAAATGGATCTGATCACCAAACTGTACATCCGGATTCGCGAGGGGAGCCGCGGTCAGACGATGACCGAGTACGCGCTGATCCTGGCGGCGGTAGGCGTCGTTGTGGTTGCCGGGTACAGGACGATGGGCAGCACGATCACTACGCTGCTCACCTCGGTCGATTCGCAGCTCTAGCACAAACGCAGCGTGCCCGGACTAGTGGGTACGAGATATCCCTTCGGCGTGGGCGCAGTAATATGCGTCCGCGCCGAAGGCTCGTGATCGCGAGAGCGACGAGTCTTAATCGAATGGTCTCAAGAAACTCAGGTCAGCAGGAAACGCACACGCTGGCCGAGAACGTTGCGGCTTCAGCGCGGCCGGTGTTTGCGCCGGCGTCGCTCGGCCGCAAGCAGGTGCCGTAAGATGCCGATGTGGTCAATCATCATCGGTTTGCCTGCCGTCCTGTTCGTTATCGGAGCGGGCATATTAGTGATCGCGGACCGGCCGGTCATGGTGGCGCAGGCCTCCCTGGCCTGGCTGATTGCAGCAGCGATTCCGGTGGTCGGTTATTGGTACTACCCCGCCGCATTCGATCCTGTAATCGATGCGTTGCCGTGGCTGCGCGACTGGCTTGATTGGCCGCCCGCGCTGATCGCTGGATTCTGCGCGATGGTTGCCTTTGGCAACGTTTTGTACTTCTGGTACGAAAAACCGGCCCCCTTCCGGCGATCCTCGGCGCCGATCCAGCCATTCCGCCCGACCGTGCTGGGCGAGGTGGTAGCGGACGCGGATAGCGCGGCGGACGGACCGGTTCCGGATTACGCTGATGCTGATCAGGAGACGCTCGTCTACACCGTCGGCGCCGCAGCCCCCATCCCAGGCAGCCGCAGGCATGGTGGCGAGACGACCTGGAGGCAAATGCTGTCGGACGCGAATCTGAGAAGTGCGCTCAGAATTACGGCCGCGGAATACCAGCTTCTCTATAAGGCCTCATTGATGGGCAAAGCGCAGGGACCGGAAGATCTGCGCCTGGCGCTGGATGCGATTCGGAAGGTGCGATCGCGCCAGAGTGATTCCACCGACAACTGACGCCATCCCGGTTTATTGTCCGGAACGCAGGCTCACCCGGTTCCGCCGCGCCGACGGCGCTCGGACGAGGCTAGCTGGAACTGCTCTCGGCAGGAGGGCGCGGACGGATGGTCGTGGCGCGCAGCCCCTTCGATGTCCAGCCGACATCGAATCCGACCACGTCGCCCTCTTTCAAGAGTTCGATCCCTGGCAGCGAGCCGCCGGCCTCGGCGCCAACTACGCTCACGAAGGGGAACTCGAAGGGTATTTCCTTGCCGCTGTGCGATTGCAGAATCCCCCGTCCGCGTGCGCGATCGAGCTTCAGGATCATCCCCTGGTAGAAATTGCCGGGGAAGCGCTCGCTATCGAAATCGTCCATGGCCCAGTAACGAACTACCATCCAGGCGCTTTTGGGGGAAGGCGCTTCGGACCCAGCCAGCGGGCGCGACGCGGGGGGGCCGAGGAACAAAAAAACGATATCAGCCCCGGATCCCGTCGAGAACCGTTAGACAAGTTGTGCGGCGCGGATATAATTAGCCCATAATGCTTGGAGACTAACGAGGACAACAATGAGGTCAAATTTCATCGCAAAGGTCCTGGCGGTTGGCATCGCCTTGGGCTTGTCAGGTTGCGCCGTGGTCGAGGCGCAGCGCCAGGCCGAGGAAGCCAAGAAGCAGGTTTTCGTCAAGCGCGTTGATATCGCGCACATCTGGGTGACCACCGGGGTTCCGGGTCCGAACAAGCCTTACACTGTGCTCGGCGACGTGAAATACACCGAGCCGTTCTCACCGGAAGCGATCGATGAGACAAACATCAAGGAGAAGCTGAAGAAGATCGCTTACGACAAGTGGCCCGAGACGATCGACGGAATCATCAAGGAGAACCAGGAGGTCTCTCCTGATGGATCGACGGTGACCGTCAGCGGGCAGGCGATTCAGTACGAGTCATCGGTGGACCGCGAAGCTCTCCACAAGCTGGGCGGGTAAGTTGCCGCTTCAGACTGCTGGCTGATTTCGAGAGTAATCCGCCGAAATGAGCGGGCACACGCGGGACGGTCGTCTCGCGCGAGTGCCCGCTTTCTATTTGCATCGAGCGCGGCGTTCAGAGCCGGTTCTCAGGAGGGAGCGGGTTGCGCGAGCATCCCGGTAAGCAGCCCCTTGTCGTCGAGCGCCTTGAGTTCGTCGTACCCGCCGACGATTTTCCCGTTGATGAAGATTTCGGGGACTGTGCGCCGGCCGCCCGAAAGCTCGACCATCTTCTCGCGTAGCTGATCGTCGTCGGTAACGTCGATCTCTTCGAACGCAACGCCCTTGGACCGGAGCAACGCTTTGGCGCGCGAGCAGAACGGACAATAAGTGGTCGTATAGATTTGAACCTTTGCCACCGAAAAACCCTTTCAAAGAACATTTAGGCTGGACTGCTGGCGCGTGTCCAGCAGGCTGGCGCTTTTACCGACATCGTGCCGGACTGGCGGCGGCTGCTACCTGTGGCTAGGCGAAGGCGACCTCGCGCTTGCCGCGCCGCAGCTCTCCGACCACGTGCGCATCGTGCTCCATCCGGCGCAGGTGCGCGATCACGCGGTCGGCATCCCTCGCCCTGACAATCGCAATCATCCCGAGTCCGTTATTGAAGGTGCGATCCATCTCTGCGCGGCTGACCTTGCCCAGGCGCTGAATCAACTTGAAGATCGGGGGCGTCGTCCAGCTTCCGCGCTCGACCACCGCCCGCAGGCCGGGCGGCATCACGCGCGGCAGGTTTTCCGGGACGCCGCCGCCGGTGATATTGGCGAGGCCCTTGAGCCTGAAGCGCTCGAACAGCTCGACCGCGGCGCGCGCGTAAATCAGCGTCGGGCGCAGCATCTCCTCGGCCAGCGTGCACCCGAGCTCCGGGATGAATGCGCCGAGCTTGATGCGGGCGTGCTCGAGCAACACCTTGCGGGCGAGCGAGAAACCGTTGGAGTGAAGCCCGCTCGATGCGATCCCGACCATGACGTCGCCCGCACGAATCGAGCGCGGGTCGGGGATGCGCGCGCGCTCGACGATTCCGACCGCGAATCCGGCCAGGTCGTACTCGCCGGGGCGATAGAGCGTCGAGAGCTGGGCGGTCTCGCCGCCGACCAGGCTCATCCCGGCCTCCGCGCACCCTCGCGCGACTCCCTTGACGATGTCGAGCGCGATCTGTTTGTTCAGTTTTCCGGTCCCGATGTAATCGAGAAAGAAGAGCGGGCGGGCGCCATGGCAAATGATGTCGTTGGCGCTCATCGCCACGCAGTCGATTCCAACGGTGTCGTGGCGTCCGGTGGCAAACGCGATCATGAGCTTCGTGCCGACGCTGTCGGTGCCGGCTACGAGCACGGGCGAGCGCATCGCGCGCGCGCCTCTCAGGTCCACCAGCGCTCCAAATCCACCGACTCCGCCAATCACCTGCGCGGCGTAAGTCTTGTCTGCGATCTCGCGGAAGAGCGGGACCAGCCGCTCCTTCAGTGCGATATCGACGCCCGCCGCCTTGTAGGTCATCCGCTGCGCCATCTGACTCGTCTCCTCCCTTCCGGCGCCGCCTGCGCCCGCGCCACAGTGCTCATAGAACCCGCGCCAGCGTGAAGACATCGACCCGGCGCGCACCCGCCCCGATGAGCGTGCGCGCGCATTCATCGGCGGTTGCGCCGGTCGTCATCACGTCATCGACGAGCAGAATGCGCCGGCCCGCGACGCGCGGCGCGTGCCTCACTGCAAATGCGCGCCTGACGTTGCGGCGGCGCTCATCGTGATCGCGCGCGGTTTGAGGCGCGGTCCATCGCACCCGAACCAGCGCGGATGTGTCGAGCGCAAGCTCAAGCCGCCCGGCGATTTCGGCCGCAAGCAGCGCGGCCTGATTGAAGCCACGCCACCATAGCCGCCGCCAGTGCAGCGGCACCGCAATCACCACATCGTAATCCTCGCGCGCCAGAGGTAACGATCGAGGAAGATATTCCGCGATCGCGCGCCCCACCGCCTGGTCGAGCCCATACTTGTGCCGGCGCACGAGCGCCGGCAGAGTGCCGGGCTCATCCTCGGCCGCGGGGCGGTAGCGCGCTATCGCCCGTGCGCGGTGGAATGATGGCGGATGCCGGCTGCAGCGCGCACATCGCGGCTCGCCGCTTTCCGCCGATTCGATGGGCCCTCCGCAGACCTCGCATAAAGGCTCGGGCAGCGGATCGATTCGCGCGAGGCAGGCCGCGCAAACTCGATGGGTCGCGTCGATGGCCAGGCTCCGCCCGCATGCGGCGCATCGAGGCGGATAGAGGAAGTTCACCAGATGGACGAGCGCGGCCACATCACCATAGATGATTGCTCTTAAGTCCAAACTCAAGCGCGCGCGGGGCGCGCCGCCTTGCGCGGAATCGAATCGAGCGGCTCCTGTGGTATAGAGGAAGCCGTGAACGCGCCGCTGACCGGAATTCGAATCATTGACTGGACGATCTGGCAACAGGGGCCGGTGGCCACGCAGATGCTCGCGGACCTCGGCGCCGAAGTGATCAAGATCGAAGAGCGCGAGCGGGGCGACCCCGGCCGCGGGATATTCGCGATCGCCGGCGGGGCGACCCAGAAGGGCAGCCGCAACTTCTATTTCGAGGCGAACAACAAACACAAGAAGAGCATCACGCTCGACCTCAAGCTGCCCGAGGCGCGCGAGATCGTTTATCGCCTTGCCGCCCGCAGCGATGTGTTCGTGCAGAATTTCAGAAAGGGAGTTGCGGCGCGCCTCAAGCTCGATTACGAGTCGCTCAAAACGCTCAACCCAAGGCTCATCTACGCGAGCGCATCGGGCTACGGACCCGCCGGACCGGACAGCGGCGAACCGTCATTCGATTATCTGGGCCAGGCGCGTTCCGGGATCATGAACGCGAACGGCGCCGATGGCCTCCCGCCGGTCTATCTGTTGGGCGGAATCGCGGACCAGATGGGGGCGATCATGCTGGCCTACGGAGTGCTCGCCGCGCTGCTCGCGCGCGAGCGCTTTGGCATCGGCCAGGAGGTCGATGCGTCGCACCTGGGTTCGATGATGGCGCTTCAGGGTCTCAACGTCGCCTCGCGCACCTTCACCGGCGGCGAATTCGCCCGCGTCACGCGCGCCAACGCATTCAACCCGCTGTGGAACCATTACCGATGCGCCGACGGCAAGTGGCTGTCGCTCGGGATGCTCCAGGGGGACCGCTACTGGAAGGACTTCTGCGTCACAATCGGGCGTCCCGACCTCATCGACAATCCGAAGTCGAAAGACATCCTGTCGCGCGGGCAGAACGCCGCCGAGGTGGTTTCGATCCTCGATGCGGTCTTCGCGACGGCGCCGCGCGACGAGTGGCTGGCGAGGCTGAAGGCTGGCGGCGATTTTATTTTCACCATCGTGAACTCGGTTTCGGATCTTCCCGGCGATCCGCAGGTGCAGGCGAACGATTACATCGTCGAGTACGATCACCCGGCGCTGGGCCCAACGAAATTGCTCGGCATGCCGGTGAAGCTCAGCGAGACGCCGGGGGAGCCGCGTGGGCACGCGCCCGAGCACGGGGAACATACCGAGTCGATTCTGACCGAGCTGCTCGGCTATAGCTGGGATGAAGTCGCGCGCTTGCGCGAGGGCGGCGTGATTTGAACGCCGGCTGCGCGGC
>Ga0187771_10003224_pt1 | contig 11373 bp, 11 predicted proteins | sample 0116_SJ02_MP15_1_FD_133139 | JGI IMG/M metagenome (GOLD analysis project Ga0187771, IMG submission 133139) | Tropical peat soil microbial communities from peatlands in Department of Meta, Colombia - 0116_SJ02_MP15_10_MG | ecosystem: Environmental > Terrestrial > Soil > Wetlands > Peat | place... | reverse complement strand
AGGTTCTCGGGCTTGAGCTCGCTCAAGTCGAGGTCGACGCCCTGCTGGTGCAGCGCCTCATTCACTTTCACGCGCGCCTGGGGCGGGATGATGCTCGTCAGTTTGACGCCCGCACGCAGCAACTGCATGGGCACCCGGACGTTCACCTTCGAGGGGCCCTGGCCGAGCTGGCCCTCTTCGGATTCGACTATCACCCTCAGGTACCTGGGCCACGCTTGGGGGCGCGAGTCTGTGCCGGCGACAGACTCAGTCGGGGGCGGCTCCTTTTCGAGGGCGGCGATCAGGCGCTCGGCCTCCTCCGCGTTGATCTGGCCCGCGGCCAGCATTTCCAGGATACGTTTGCGATTCTCGTTCATGTTTCCTCCTAAACAATTCGAATCCGCGTTCCCGAGTCCTCGACCTCTACCCGCAAGCCCCGCAGTCCGTTGAAGAGCTGCCAGTAGACCGAAACTCCCCGGAAGGGGTCGACCTTGAAAGCCAGACAGGCCACGAAAACTACCGGTGCGAGCAGCAGGACGAACGGGAGCAGCAACACCCAAACCAGCGGCAATGGTATCCAGAGGCGGAACCGCCGCTGCGACCGCACCGCCATCGTCTCCACGGAGGAGTAGGGCATCATCTCAGTGCCTCCAGTTCGCGGATGGCGTCCTGGGCGCTGATCTCGCCCTGCTTCAGCCGGTCGAGGATTTCACCCTGCGACGGGGTGGGATTGGTGTCCACGAACTCCAACCCTTCGGCAAGGCGATTGAGCCGCGCCTTGATGGTCGGGTAACTTACACCGAAAATCCGCTCCATTTCCTTGATGGATCCGTGGCTGCGCACGAAGGCGGTGACGAAGACCTGGTCTTCCAGGCTCAGCCGCGCCAATTGCGGGAGCTCGAACGAGCCTTCGATGGCGATGTCCTTGTCTGCCAGCTTTATCCGCTCGACAATGATGGGGCGGCCTTGGGTCAGCCGCGTCAACTCCTGCCAGTCACTCCGCGCCAGGGGATCTCGTTGCATGGGCAAACCAACTCCAGCCAGTCGATTAAGATACTTAACAAATATCTTAATTTTCTTAATCTGTCAAGCACTTTTTATTGATTTTGTTAGATCTCTGCTAAATCATTGAGGAGATTGCCCCTTGCCGCCCTACATGAAAGGTGACATGGGGTTTGGGGCAGGTTCGGTGGGCGGTGGGAATCGAGTTCGTCTGGTTATGGGCTGCAGCCAGTGTCGCATGAGAGAGGTTCATTCACTGAAGTCAGCCATCCTGGCGGGGTGGGAACTCAGCCCACGGTCCGCCGGCATTCTTACATCATCGGTTGACCGCACGGGCGGTTTCCTCTATTGTGTCGCGTGCCCGAAGGTGGCCGGAGTGTGGGAAGTCCGGCCGCCCCAGCCGGGTTTCATCTGCTCCATGGATTCTCCTGCTAACTCTCCGGCCACGACGGTCGCTGCCCCCGAGGCGCCGCAACTGCTGCGTGCCTTGGGCCTGTGGGAAGCAACTTCCATCGTCATCGGCATCATGATCGGCACGGCGATTTTTCTTGTGCCAGCGGAGATCACGCGCGCCATGGGAACAAAGGAGGCGGCGCTTGCCGTATGGGCGGTGGCGGGTTTGTTGAGCCTCTTCGGGGCCCTCTCGTTTGCCGAGCTTGCCGCCATGTTGCCCCAGGCCGGCGGGCAGTACGTCTATCTGCGCCAAGCCTACGGGCCGTTGCTGGGTTACCTTTGCGGCTGGTCGTTTTTCATTGCGACGCAGACGGGCGGCCTTTCGGTTCTCGCCGTGGGACTTGCTGAATACGTGAATGAGTTCCTGCCGCTCACGCCCTGGGAGCAGAAAGCTGCGGCGGCGTTGGCGATTGCGTTGTTGACCGTCATCAACTACCTCGGCGTGCGCGAGGGCGGCGCCGTGCAGTCAATCCTGACCGGCCTGAAGATCGGCGCGATCGTGGTGCTCATCCTGCTGGGTTACGTGCTGGTCAAGGGACTGCCTGCTGGGCCGGCGGCTCTCGCGGCCCCTGTTGGCCACCGGTTTCTAGCTTCCTTCGGCGTGGCCATGGTCGCAGCGTTTTGGGCCTACGAAGGCTGGAACGTTTGCACGTTTGCGGCGGGAGAAGTCAAGCGTCCGGAGCGCAACCTGCCGGTGGCGCTGATTCTGGGGACCCTGGCGGTCATCGTGATTTACCTGGCGCTGAATCTCGTCTACTACCATGTGCTGCCCCTAGACCGAGTAGCTCGCTCGCCGCGTGTCGGGGCGGATGCAGCAGTGCGCATTTTCGGCCACACCGGATCGTACTTGGTTTCCCTGTTGATCATTATTTCCACGTTGGGAAGTTTGAACGGCAGCATCCTGGGCGCGCCCCGAGTCTACTATGCCATGGCGAAAGATGGTCTGTTCTTCCGCTGGTGCGCGCGCGTACATCCGCGCTTTCGAACCCCACACGTGGCGTTGGTGGTGCAGGGAGTGTGGGCGGTCGCGCTGGTGGCGGCGGGGACCTACGAGCAGCTCTATACCTACGTGATCTTTGCGGCGTTTGTGTTTTATGCGCTGGGGGCGCTGGCGGTAGTAGTCCTGCGCCACAAGATGCCGAACGCGCCGAGGCCTTACCGGGTCTGGGGCTATCCCTATGTGCCCATAGTTTTCGTGCTCGGTTCGGTGTGGTTCCTGGCGAACACGCTGAGGGAAGCGCCGCGGGAGGCTGGATTCGGCACACTGATGCTTGCCGCAGGCGTACTTGTGTACTGGTTATGGAGGCGGCGGACGACAACGCGACCGTAAGATCGTGTCCCGCAGCCCTTACTTCGCTCGTGCCCATCCCGGGCGATTATTCTTTTGCTCTTGCCCGGACCTTCGCGAGCAGATCGTGCGACATAGCTTGCCAGGGCCCCGGCAGGGTTTCAGCCTTGCTCAAAGCCTCGATGGCCTCATGGTGCTTGGCCGGGAACTCGGATTCGCAGGCATAGGCCAGGTAATAGAGGGCCTGACCTTGCAGCGTCGGATTCCCTTCCAAAAGATCGCCGGCCATCTTGAGCTCATCGATCGCCGGCCCCATTTTCTTGGTTTTGGCGAGTTTCACCATAGCGGCATACCCTAAAGTCAGGTGAGCCATGCCGAGTTGGGTGTTCTGCTCTCTCTTAAACGTGGCATCATCGATGCCCTCTGGTTTTTTCATGCCTTCGGCCAGCGTCCGAGCCTTTTGAGCGTAATCGGCTGCCTTGTCGACCTGCGGGTTGGCCATATAGAAGGCGTAAATCAGGCCCAGCGTGTTCAGCACGGCCAGGTTGTTGGGATCCGCCACGACAGCCTTTTCGCCGTATTGCACGGCCGTGTCGAGTTTGCCCGGAACCAGTTGGTAAGCCTGGAAGTAGGCGGAATCGAGCTGGCTCGCGTAGTCCCTCTCCGCGTCCGGATAGGCTTTGGCGAAATCGTCAATGATCTGGACGCGCTTTGCGCCGTCGGTCACTCGCTGCACGAGTTGGAAAAACGCGTACACGGCGTAGCTGCGGCTATCCTTGGCCAGGTCGGCGGCTTCTTTCTGAATCTTCTCCCAGTCGGCATCGCTGGCGTTTGCCGGCCGTGCAGGGCTGATCTCCGTCTTGATCTGGTCAGGGACCCTGTCGACGGCCTCAAAGACCGCATCGCTCACTTTGGTGCTGCCGACATAGGCGCGCATGAGATTGAGCAGCAGGTTCAGATCCCGGTAATTCTCCGCCATGTCCTTCTCGGCGTACTCGATGGACTTGTCGAAATTGCCCAGCTTCAGATTGATGCTGGCATAATACTCGTTCACACAAAGCATGAACCTGGCGTCGGCGTGGTCCTGCGCGTACTTGTCGAGAGCCGCGAGTTGCTCCTGCGGATTTTCGGCACCGTTGACGGCGAGCATCAGGCGGTCTTCATTCGAATCGATCGCAACCGGCAAGGTCGGGCAGGGCTGCTGCGCGCACAGGGGTGTGGCCACTATCCACGTGGCGACCAGCAGGAAGGTGCAAATGCGCTGGTACATGGAAACCTCCCATTCAGGACGAAATCTGCACTTCGGGTCTCCGCCCCAGGCGAGGCACGAACCGCGGGACCGACCGTCGATAAGCCTCGGATTCAAGGCCGTCTCGGTCCAGGAGCTCGCGCTCTTCGAGTGGCGCGAGGAATTGATATAACAGGATGTTCAGAATTGCCAGCAAAAAAATGGCAAGGGCGTCGGTCAGCAAGGCTATGCTCACCAGCGTCAGCATATAAAACAAATAGCGCGGATAACGCACACGGGCGTAAATCCCGCTCGGCCCCAGTCATTCTAGCTCATAATGGAACGGATGTGTGCGGCGCGCGGGGCGGCTCGAAGGTGCCGACCCCGGAATACTGCATCCTCGAAAACTTCAGCGAAAGGAGTCGTGATGCAACTGTTGGCGTGGGAAAGCGTCAGGAAAGAGGTTCTGAACGATAAGCTCTGGAGGAAACTCGTCTGGGGCGAGAAGGTCATGGTGGCGCAGCTTTGGCTCTCCAAGGGCTGCGCGGTGCCACTCCACGAGCACGAGAGCGAACAGATCAGTTGCATCATGCAGGGCGCCCTGAAGTTTGAACTGGAAGGCCGCGAAATCGTCGTCCGCGCGGGGGAGGTATTGGTAATCCCCTCCCACGCTCCACACAGCGCGCTGGCGCTTGAAGATACGATTGCCTTCGATATCTTCAGTCCCATTCGAAGGGATTGGCTGGAAGGGACGGACAGTTACTTGCGGAAGTAGCCGTCAGCGATCAGCACTCAGCGGTCAGCCACAGCGGCGCAGGGTCTTATAGCGAAATGGCCGGCACACGTGCACATCACTGCGCCTCCTTTTGGAACCTTCTCTCGTGCTCGTCCACAAGCACAGTGGGGGACTCCAATCGGAACGTCCCTTCGCTGGATTGCCCCACGGGCACGGACTTGCAGGAGCCTGAGCACCCAATCACTGTCTCACGATACCTATAGACGCCCTGGTCGACCTGAGGCGACAGTATTAAGTCATAAGTCAACTCCAGATCAATGGCGGCAGCAGCGCAAAAGCGATTTCGAGTATCCCCGGCAACCCGGGCATGATCAGTTCCCTTTCCTTCGAGACTGCTTCCGCGTAGACCCTCGGGACGAAACTCATACACCAACGATGAGGTTGCCACGAAATAACACGGTTTCTCGCCAGGGCTTGACTCGCTGTGGTATGTCCACTTACCAAGAATGCCGAGGTAGGGTTGCAGGGGTTTCAGCCTTTCCTTCTCGGCTGCCTCTCGCTCCGCCTCCTCGCGAGCCTTCTTAACGGACGCTACCTTTTCCGCCACCTTGAGCAGGACCACCATCTGTTCCGCTTTTTCTACCTTTCCCGTCCACTCCACATGCGCCCCTGGCTCCTCTTTGCTGGTAGCCTGGACCAGATGCTCACCCAAAGAGGCGGTGATTCGTTTGGGAGTATCCGGAGCGAACTCGCCCACCTCGTCGCCGTCCAACGTCACCTTCGAAGGGGCGTCCACCGCAATCAGCAGTGTGCCCCCAGCTCGTGGGGTCTCTTTTTTCGGTTCTGCCCCCCCGGCAGTCGGCGTCAGCTCCCGCAGCGTGCGGACAAGGTGGTCTGTGCCGCCGGCCTCGGTCAGGTCGCGCTCGACGGCAGGCGTCACCTCGAAGGTTATGCCGCGCTCGTGCGCCAGGCCCTCGACGCGTTCCGAAGGCACACCCCCCTGGAGCAGCCGAATGATCTCGCCTTCCGTCAGCGGCTCAGGTTTCTTCTGCTCTTGCGCGACTGAGTTCAGGAGGGCAATGCTGAGAAAAAGAATCGGAAAAAGGAAAATCCGCGTTGATCGATGCATGTTTTCACCCACTCAAGCCTAAGACTGAACCCTGTGCCATCAGGGCGCCGAGACGACGGCCCATTCTACTCTACTCTTGTTTCTCCCGGCCGGTGATGGTCACATTGGCGTCGCAAGTGGGTTGGTGAAGGGGATGCTGCATGCCGGTCCACAGATCGCGGTCTTGCTGACTTCACCAATACGGCACAGCTCCCCGCCAGGGGAGGGAAGCCAATTTCATGTCGGGTCGCAATGGTGCTTACTCCGACCCGGTTTTCACGCCACCCCATTTAGCGGCCGCCATGAATCAGAATTTGAGCATCCTTGCCCTGCCGGTACAAGTGCAGGAGCACGTTACCGCGCGGCCTCTCCGCCAGCGCCCGGAAGTTGTCAGGCGAACTCACCTTTTCCCGATTCACTTCTTCAATAATGTCGCCTGCAGCGATTCCGAGGTTGGCGGCGGGGCTGTTCGGGTCGATGTTTTCCACGAGGACGCCTGGCGTGTTTGGGGGCAGAGCCAGGAGTTTTCGCCAGAACTCCGTTAACTCTTTGAACCAGAGGCCTGCCAGCGGTCCCTGGTTAACACGGAACGATGCAAACCTCGCTTCTGTGGGGGGCGTAGCCATTCGGACTTGCAGGCGCAGGGCGCTTCCCTCGCGAAGGATTTCCATCCCAATCTCCCTGTCGGGCTCGTCGGCACCCACCAGGGAGACCAATTCCTTGGCGTTCTTCACCGCCTGACCATGGAAGGAACGAACGATATCGCCGGGTTTTAGTCCGGCTGCCGCGGCGGGCCCCCTGGGATCGACTTCGACGACCAGGACGCCGGAAGTGTCAGGTGCCGCAAAAGCCTTTGCGGATTCGGGAGTCAAATCTTGGATTGAGACGCCGAGGTATGCCCTGGGAGCCTGCACGCTCGCGGTGGGTACCGGCTTGGGCGGTGAGGGGGGCGGTGCGACTTGAGCAGGCTGCAATGCGACCGCCACCAAGGTGGTGCTGGAAGCGGCCAAGTCCAGAGTGCGTTCGTCATCGCGGTATCCATCGAGTGCAATGCGCACTCGGTGCTTGCCGGGCGCGAGTGTGGAGATTTTGAGCCGCCCTTCGGTACTTGTACGGGCAATCAGCTCGTCATCCACGAAGACCTGGGCCCCGCCGGGCGTTGACTCGATGCTGAGGATCGGCGGGACTACAGCGGGCTCGGGCTTGGGCGCTGCCGGTTTGGCAGCGACCTCTCGCAGGGTTTGAATGAGCGGGTCGGTGGCGCCCGCCTCGCGCAGGTCACGCTCCACGGCAGGGCTCACCTGGAACGAAGTACCGAATTCGCGGGCCAGGGCAGCAACGCGTTCCGGCGGCACGCCACCCTGAAGCAGATTGATAACGGCGACTTCTGTTAGCGGCTCGTGCTCCTTCCGCTCTTGCGCAATCAAGGCCAGGAGGGCGACATTTACAAAAACAACGGCAAGAAGAACAATCCGTGTTGACCGAAGCATTTCTCCACCTATTCAAGCGTTACGGCTGGACCCTGAGGCCTCATGGCGCAGAGCCGATGGCCCATTCTACTCTTGCTTCTTCCACAGGTTGACTGTTCCGTCGGCGTAGCCGGCGGCAAGGCAATGGCCGTCGGGACTGATCGAGACCTGCCAGATGCCGGCGTGGGCACCCAGCGTTTCAACGCCCTGACCGGTGGCAGCATCCCAAAGGCGAACTGTGTCGTCGGTGCTTCCGGAGGCCAGGACCTTACCGTCCGGGCTAAAGGCCACGGACATCACCGCGGCTGCGTGGCCTAAGAGCGTGTGTAAGCACTCACCCGTCGCGACGTTCCAAATGCGCGCGGAGCCGTCGGTGCTGGCGGAAGCCAGGTGTTGGCCGTCGGGGCTGAAGTCCACGCTCCAAATGCCTCCGGTGTGCCCAGTGAGCTGGCGGAGTTGCTTGCCGCCCGCGCGGTCCCAAAGCACCACGGTAGTGTCCCAACTCCCAGAGGCGATCATCTGTGAGTCCGGACTGATGGCCACGCTGTACACGGGTTTTGACTGGCCCTCGAAGTCGCCTACTTCCGTTCCCGCTGGGAATTCCAGCACGCGGACTTTCTTGTCGTGGTTGCCGGATACTAGCCAATGACTGTCACGGCTGAAGGCCACACTGTTCACCCCCCAGTGATGCACGGTGAGCGCCCGCACCTCCTGGCCGGCGACCGCGTCCAACAGCTCAACCTTGCCGGTATAGACCTTCGCTTTGGAGAAGCCCTCGCCAACGGCAAGCCATTTGCCATCCGGACTGTACGCCAGGCAATAGACCCACTTGGGCTGATCGGCAAGCGGGATGGTCTTGAGAAGCTCTCCCGTGGCCACTCGCCACAGCCGTACGCTGCCGTCCTCCCCGAGGGCAGCCAGCGTGGCACTGTCGCCGCTGAAAGCCACGCCCCGGATAGCCCGGCTGGGGGTTTTCAGCGTTCGGTCCAAGTTGAAATGCACGGTTCCGCCCCCTGGAGGCGTGGCGGGGGCGGGCTGCACGACAGGTTGGGCGGTCGCCAGCATCACGGCGTAGCGGGTGGTCTCGCCCGCGGCGAGCTCGAGGCGCTGCTCGAAATCGTTGTAGCCCTCCAGCGTGACCCGCAGGTGATGCTCGCCGGGCGCCAGGTTGGGAACCTTCAACACGCCCTCGGAACTCGTTTTGCCACTGAAGACGTCATCGACGTAAACCTGGGCTCTGCCGGGTCTGCTTTCGACCACAAGGAGCGCCGGCGCCGGCACGGCGGGCTGGGGCTTGGCGGGCGCGACTGGCGCGGCCTTGGAGGCGATTTCCTGCAGCGTTTGCAGGAGCGTTTCCGTGGCGCCCGCGTCGCGCAGATCGCGCTCGACCGCAGGGGTCATCTCAAACGCGAGGCCATGGTCGTGCGCCAGGGACTCCACCCGCTCGGGGGAAACCCCGCCTTGCAGGAGCCGGATGATTTCACCTTCTGTGAGTGGGGCGCCCTTCTCCTGGTCCTGGGCAGGCAACACCAGGAGAGCTGCCATGGGCAACAGGAGGGCCAGTATCGAAATCCGAGCCGAGCGACGCATTCCCCTTCCCCACACTCGCAGAAGCCGTCTTCGAGCACGGCAATGCTCTGACGCCACTCGGTATTCTACAACCAGCCGGAGCAGGGCAGTAGTTAGAAGTCAGGAGGCAGAGGTCGGAAGCACCCCCTAGTCCGAACCTCTAGCCGCCGACGAGGCGGCGCGCAACCGGAAAATGTAGCGCAGGGCTTGCACTCCAGCCCTGCGGCTCTTCGGTGCGACCGGGGAGAAGAGCCGCAGACCTCTGAGGCGGAGGTCGGCGCGGGACGGGCGAGGGGTCAGTTCCCGTTTTTCCTCTTCGCCACTCGCCACAAAGACCTTCACGTCCTCACGAAAAACGGCCGATAGACGATATGGAGGGGTGTCGGGGGACCTACGAGGGGGTCGCGAACCCGCTCTGGCATTTCATATTCCTTCTCCGAGGGGGCCGGGAAGTGTGGGCGGCGCTGGTCGTCGCTGGCGATGGCTCGCACACACCCCGTAGGGCGGGCTTGGCCGGGGCGAATCGCGTGCTCGCCCCCTGTCATCCTACCCCCCTCACGCTGTCATCCTGAGCCCCGGTTCGGTCGGGGCGAAGGATCTTTATCATTGCGCTGGTAGCGCGGGGCCCGCTTTCCAGCCCCGCGGCCCTTCTGCATCGGAGTCCTGAAATCGGACCTGATCCCGCGGTCGCGGGAGAAGGATCCTTTTCATTTCGTCGGTAGCGCGGGGCTCGCTTTCCAGCCCCGCGGCCCTTCTCGGTCGGGGCGAAGGATCTTTATCACTTCGTTGCTAGCGCTGTCCTGCGTTCCTCGGGTCCGCGGTTCCGGGAAGGTCGCAAACCTCAGAGGTGGAGGTTTGCGCTACCTTGCTATCGGGGCGAGAGGTGGCGCCGCGACAACTGGGGCGCAGACAAACCGGCCACTGTCTGCGTCACCTGCGAAACCAACTGTAGTGGTTTCCTTCTCCCGTTCAGCCATGAGATTATTGTATCGGATTGTCCGCCTAGCTCAACCGTAGCGTGGTTCGAATTATGGGCATTCTACAAGAAATGCTGGAGTCAGCTCTTCGGGAGTACTACAAATCTGATCTATTCGTCAAAGGGTTGATCCGCCGCAAGTTCGCAAGCACAGGCTTCGAATTAAGTGACAAACAAATTGCCTATGTGGTACGCCGTTTGAGGCACGCGCAGGGAGAAGACACAAAAATCCGAATCAACCCGAGGCACCTTGGAAACGCCGAAACTGTGCCGAAGCAGGGTTTCAAGGAGACGATCTCGCTGCACCTTAGCGAGGACGATATCGAGGGGACGGTCGGTGCATTCAACTCACAGTTACCTCAAATGATGGACGCGATCAGTGACGAGGTCTCTTCAAGACTACTCAGACGATTGAAACGAGAGGGCTCACCGTTCCTGAAGGAGAACGACCGGGACCGTCTTACATTTGAAGCCAGGCTCGCCAAAACTTGGCGCAGGGCATTTTACCTCATTGAACTGCTTTTGGCAGTTGCACTGCAAGCCGGCGCCGATTTCAGCCGTGAGGGACATCCATCGACATCACCAGTGTGCGGTGAGGTCCTGCACGTTCTGACACGTCTACATGCCCGTGCGTGCCAGGTTTCGGCCGAAATAATAGCTCTCTTGAAGGCTGGATTTGCCGACGGAGCTCATGCCCGGTGGAGAACGCTCCACGAGATCGCCGTCGTTTCCACATTTATCGCAAAGCACGGAGCCGAGACCGCACGCCGGTACCTCGCACATGGAGCGGTAGAATCAAACAAGGCGGCGACACAGTACCAGCGGCATTGCAGCGCGATCGGCTATGGACCACTCGACCCCAAGGAGATCACGGAGATTCAGAGGCGATACGCCGCGGCGTTGCAGAGATTCGGCAGGGACTTTAGGGGCTCTTACGGATGGGCTGCGTCCGCGCTCAGGAAATCGAAACCGACATTCAGCGACATCGAACAGGACGTCAAACTGGACAGCCTTAGCCCGTTCTACAGACTCGCAAGTCACAATGTTCACGCAAATCCGAAGGGGCTCAGCGTCAAATTAGGTCTCGGCCCAGATGTGGGGAAAGTGCTGCTAGCAGGGCCGAGTAACACCGGTTTGGCGGACCCAGCGCAGGGCGCCGCACTTTCTTTGCTCCAGACTACTTCCGCATTGCTGGGTACACGGCCCAACCTTGATGCGATCGTTGTGATGAAGATGTTAGTCAAGCTGGAAGCGGAGATCGCGAAAGTTTCCGTTGAGATCCAGCGAAGGATTGAGTCCAAGGGATCAAGAACTGTAGTGGCCTGAAGAACAAACGGCCGTGTTTTGTTGCCCCGTGTGTGGCACGGACATCACCGTGCGCGTCTGCGGCCCGATCGGTCGCGTTGCGGCCACTCACGTCCCGTGTTCACCCCCTCATCAACCCCTGAACCAGGACGGGAACAATACCTTGTAGCGCTGACCCCGCCGACACGGGGTCAGCTCTACTTTCTCCTACCGGCAGCCCGCGGGGCTGAAAGGCCCTCAGCACAAAGCGTTCCCCACCT
>Ga0187771_10003223_pt1 | contig 11374 bp, 13 predicted proteins | sample 0116_SJ02_MP15_1_FD_133139 | JGI IMG/M metagenome (GOLD analysis project Ga0187771, IMG submission 133139) | Tropical peat soil microbial communities from peatlands in Department of Meta, Colombia - 0116_SJ02_MP15_10_MG | ecosystem: Environmental > Terrestrial > Soil > Wetlands > Peat | place... | reverse complement strand
GTGATGTAGCGCCCTGCATCCCCGGGATAGAACTTCATGACCGGGAAGGCCGAGAGATCCGGCTCTTCGGTCCGGACCACTCCCCCGATCTTCACATCCCCCGCATAGCATGCCCCCGCAAGGCGCGGGACGATCTCCTCTTCGGGCATGTTCAGGGCATGGGAGAGGGTCCTCCGGTTTGCTGTGAGGTTCATCACCGCCTCCTTCCCGTCCAGGTCACGGAACCTGAGGATCCGGTCGTCTCCGGCGGCGATCTTTGCCGCCTCAAACTCCGCCGAAACAGGGCCCGGGATCTCCTCCACGAGCCCCCTCTCATCCATCTCTCTCAGGAACTCACGCATCGTACCCACCCCACCGCACAGGGAGGTCGTGTGGAATGTCAAGGTGGTCCAGGACCCGGGCCACCACCATGTCCACGAGCTGTTCAATGGTCCGGGGCCGGTGGTAGAAGGCTGGGCTTGCCACCATGACGGTGGCCCCGGCGTCATTGGCAGCGAGCATGTTCTGGAGGTGGATCCGGGAGAGGGGCATCTCCCGGAGGAGGAGGATGCATCTCCGGCGTTCCTTGAGGGTCACGTCGGCTGCCCGGGTGATGAGGGTCTCGGCATACCCGTGGGCGATGCCCGCGAGGGTCTTCATGCTGCAGGGGGCGATGACCATGCCGTCGTGCCGGAAGGACCCGCTCGAGATGACCGCCCCGAGATCCTCGTTTCCGTAGGAGGTCGCCCGGAGCCCGTCCAGATCCACCGCCTCGTGCCTGCCGATCTCCCGTGCGGTCTCAGAGATGATGAGCCGGACCTCCGCGCATTTCCCGATCTCCTCTGCGATCCTCATGCCATAGATGATGCCGCTTGCCCCCGTGATACCGACTACCACAACCTTTCCCACAGATTATTCCTCCGTTCCTGCCTGCCGGGCGAGCGTGTCCTGCCGCGTCGGCTTCTTCACGTGCAGCACCTCAATGGCCGCCCGCTCTACCGCTTCCCGGTGCTTGCGGGGTGTGTAGACCCCGAGCCGCCACTGGCTCCGCCTCGTCTCGTTCAGGGTATTCACCAAGGGAGAGACGAGGGAGAGGTCGAGGGAGGCGGCGCTGTTCCTCACCTGAACCCCCATGGACATGTCGGCCGGGAAGGGCGCGATGTCCACGATGACCTCCCACTCCTCCCGCCCGGCCGCCTCCGCGATCTCCCGGGCCAGGGTCCTCATCCTCCTGACCGACGGTTCGCTCGTGAGGAAGGAGGCGCCCACCTGGTCCCTTCCCGCGTACAACGCCCTCTTGTAGAGGCGTCTCTTCATGAGCCCCTCCAGGAGCGACCGGGCAACCCCGCTCCCCGAGCCCGCGAGAGCCTGACAGAGCCCTAGATCGTCAAGGAGAGGTATGGCCCGGGGATCCCCGGATCCCTCGACTACATGCTCGTAGAGGGCGAGGGTGAGCATCGAGGTTGCGATCCGGCTCGTGTGGTGGAAGTAGACGGCAGAACGCATGAGGGTCCGGGCGATGAGGAGGGACTCGGCGGCCTGGACCCCGCTCTCGCCGATCCCGAGCCCCTCCCCGGCGAGGATGCTCGACTGGATGAGCCGCTGGGCGTCCACCGTCCCGTAGGGGACCCCGGTGTAGTGGGCATCCCGGAGGAGGTAGTCCATCCGGTCGGCGTCCAGGTTCCCGTGGATGAGGTCTGCGAGGGGATGCTCGCCCCGGATGAGTGCCGAGATCGCGGCAGGGTCGAGATCTGCCTCCTCGATGGCCGATGCGAGGGACTGCTCCCCGAGGAGGTGATCGACCTGGTGGTGGTCGTGCCCCGCGAACTCGGAGAGGAAGGCCTCGCTCGTGTGCGAGAAAGGCCCGTGCCCGATGTCGTGGAGAAGGCCCGCCGCCGCGATCAGGAGGACATCGGCGGGATCGAGGGCCAGGTGGCGTGCGAGGAGGGTGGCGAGGTGCATGGTTCCGAGGGAGTGCTCGAACCGGGAATGGTTTGCCCCCGGGTACACCAAGTAGGAGAAGCCGAGCTGCTTCACGTGCCGGAGGCGCTGGACCGGTGGGGAATCGAGGAGGGGGAGGAGCCCGGCCTCCACCTCCACGTAGCCGTGCACCGGGTCCTTGATGAACTTCATCGGGTTCCGTTTAAGAATCATCAAATATTCAATGATAATAGTATTGGGTGATGATCACCTTCCTCTCGGGAGGAACCGGGACACCGAAGCTCCTCCGGGGGATGCGATCCCTGCTTCCGGACAGGGAGATGGCGGTGGTGGTGAACACAGCCGAGGATCTCTGGATCTCGGGGAACCACCTCTCCCCGGATCTCGATACGGTGATGTACCTCTTCGCCGGCCTCGCTGACACCATGACCTGGTGGGGGATAGCAGGCGATACCTTCACCACGCACGATGCTCTCACGGCGTGGGGCGGGGAGGAGCCCCTCAGGATCGGCGACAGGGACCGGGCGATCCATATCCTGAGGGGCGAGCTGCTCAGGAAAGGGATGCGCCTCACCGACGCTGCGGGGCTCCTCTCAAGGCGCCTCGGGGTTGAGGCTGCCCTCCTCCCCATGACTGATACCCCCGTCGCAACCCACCTCAACACAGACCTGGGCCTCCTCCACTTCCAGGATTACTGGGTGAGGCACCGGGGAAGGCCGCGGATAAAAGAGCTGGTGCGAAGGTTTGCCGAACCTCCGAAGGCAACCCCGGAGGTGATCCGGGCGATCGGAAAGGCCGACGCGGTGGTCATCGGCCCCTCCAACCCGGTTACCTCCATCTCCCCAATCCTCGAGTGCGCCGGCGTACCGGAAGCCCTGGGTGAGAAATTCGTGGTGGCGGTGAGCCCATTCCTCGGCGACAGGCCGGTGAGCGGGCCGGCAGCGGAGCTCATGAAGGCCTGGGGGAGGGAACCCTCCTCGCAGGGGACCTTCGACCTGTACCGGGACATTCTGGATGTCTTCGTGCAGGATATCCGCGACCCGGTGAAGGTCGGGGGGGCTCTCCGGCTCGATACCCTCATGAGGGATAAGCCGGCGAGCGAGGCCCTTGCCCGGGAGATCCTGAGGCTTGTTCAGGGGAAGGGCTCATGAGGATGCACGCCATCCCCTCTTTGAAGCAGGGAGGCCGGGCGAGATGACCGATCCGGAGATGACACCCGCGGTGGTGGAGGATCTCAGGCACCCCCGGGATGTCGAGGGGCTCATCCGCGCCCTCTCCCCCTCCCAGCCTAAGGAGGTGCGGAGGATCGCCGCGGTCTCCCTCGGCGATCTCGTGGATAAGAGAGCCGTGGAACCCCTCATCGGGATCCTCGGGGAGAAGGAGGGAGAGGTCCGGCTCGCGGCGGTCCTCTCTCTCGCAAAGATCGGGGATCCGAGGGCGATTTCCACCCTCGTGCTCCTACTCACGGATCCGGACGGGGATGTGAGGACCGCGACGGTCATTGCCCTCGGCATGATCGGGGACCGGTCCGCGGTTTCCGCCCTTCTCCCGATCCTCTCGGATCCCCACACCCCGGTCAGGGATGCGGTAGCCTGGGCACTCGGGGCCATGAAGGACGAGCGGGCGGTCAGGCCCCTCATCGAAGTGCTCTCCGACCCCGCATGGCATGTCCGGATGGATGCCGAGTGGGCCCTCCTCGAGATCGGGCAGGCGGCCGTGGAACCCCTCATCGCGGCCCTCCATGACGAGGGTATCCGGTGGAAGGCGGCCGGGGTGCTCGTGAAGCTCGGGTCCGTGGCCGTCGAGCCCCTGAAAAAAGCCCTCCAGAAGACCGCCGATCCGAACACCAGGCAGGGAGGCGAATGGGCCCTCAGGAAGATCCAGGAGCTGAAGTCGAAGATGAAGGAGCGGGATTCCTTCGCCGATCGGAACAACCCGAAGAATTGAAGGGTTGTGATCCAGAATCGGGCCCGTGTTCATCGGCATGCCTATAAGAGAAACCGCCAAACCCTGAACCATGGAGTGACGGGGAAAGGGATAGATCTGCTCGACGTCCTCAAGCCGAATATCTGGAAGATCAGGGAGAGGAAGGACCGGGGGGGCCTCATCAGGGCGCTCGATTACCAGAAGGATCCCGCGGTGCGGAAGGGGGCGGTGAAAGCCCTCGGGGAGGCCGCCGACCCCGCCCTCCTCGCCCTCTCGAAGCTCGGCGACCCTGGGGCCATCGGGCACCTCTCTGCGGCCCTTGATGACGCGAGCTGGAGGGTACGCCGGGAGGCGGTGAAGGCCCTCGGGAGCCTTGGGGGGAAGGGCTCCCTGGAACCGCTCGTGAGGGCCATCGGGGACCCCGACGAGAATGTCCGGAGGGAGGCGGTATCGGCCCTCGAGGCCATGGGGTCGAGGGCGGTCGCCCCCCTCGCGAAGGCCCTCCAGGGGGAGGCGAGGGAGGGCCGGCGGGAGGCCGCGAGTGGGCCCTCGGGAGGATCCGCGACCCGGGCGCCATCGAGAGCCTCATCCCCCTCCCGCAGGATCAGGATCCGGGGGTAAGGGACGAGGCGCTCATTGCCTAGGGAAGAATGGGGGGGTCGGCGGTCAAGCCCCTGGTGAAGGCCATGAAGGAGAAGGGCTTCTCAGATCTCACCGGCAGGGAGAGGAGAACCTAGGTTCTCCGGTACTCACCCGCGGCCCTGACCAGGGATCCCGCGAAGGCATCCGTGAAGTATACATGGGTGTAAGCCCCTACGGTGTTCCCTTCGGTGAGACCGTCGTGACCGTCACGGATCCCCCTCCCCCGGGTGAGTGCCAGGGAGAACCGGGCATCCCGACCGCATTCCAGCCGCGAGTAGTGGAACTCGTGTCCCCGGAACAGGAGGCCCGCGGGAAGGAATGGGGCGGCGCCGGTTGCCCGGCCCACAACATAGCCGAGGGCCTGGGCCCTTCCCGTGAGGATGATCCGGGCAGGAAGCACGCCCGCCATGGGGAACTCCACCTCTTCGGTACGGAGCGACTCGGAGAGGACGAGGAGGCCCCCGCACTCCCCGTAGACCGGCATCCCGTCCCCGCAGGCGTCCGGGAGACGGCGGAGGCAGGGGGACGAAGAGAGGGCCCTTGCATGGATCTCCGGGTACCCGCCCGGGAGGTAGATCCCGTCCACGTCCGGGAGGGGATCGGAAAGGGGGCTGAAGAAGACGAGATCGGCTCCCGCACGGGTGAGACGGTCCAGGTTCTCCTGGTAGGCGAAGCAGAAGGCGGCATCCCGGGCGACACCGATCCTGACCCTCGCCGGTTTCGCGGGAGGCTGCGGCTCCGGTTCGGGGACCGGGGGGGCAGTCCGGGCAAGCTCGAGGATCGCATCCAGATCGCAGCACTCCTCGAAGATCCCTGCCTGTTCAGGGCCCGGCTGCACCTCCGAGGCCATAACGAGACCAAGGTGACGGCTCGAAAGCGTGAGGTCCTCCCTCCTTGGGATCCACCCGAACGCTTTCGCAGAAAGACCGGCCTCGATGAGGGACCGGTGCCTCGGGCTTCCCACCCGGTTGAAGATGAAGCCGGCCGGGGAGGTCCCGGGCCGGTGCGTGGAATACCCCCTGATCACCGCGTGGACGGAGCCCGACATGCCCCGGGGTTCCACGACGAGGATGACGGGGGCGGAGAGGAGCTCCGCCACGTGGGCGGTGCTGGAAACAGGGCCGCCGTCCACGCCATCGAAGAGCCCCATCACCCCTTCGATGATGGCGAGATCGGCCCCTTCCGAGGCCCGCGCGAAGACCTCCCTGACCTCCGCCTCCCCCATCATGAAGGGGTCGAGGTTCCTCGAGACCCGGCCGCAGATGGCGGTGTGGTGGGAGGGATCGATGAAGTCCGGTCCCACCTTGAAGGGCTGGACAGTGAGCCCCCGGGCGGTGAAGGCGGCCATGAGTCCCCGGGCGACGGTGGTCTTCCCGCACCCGCTCCAGGTGCCACCGATCACGATCCTGGGGATGGCCCGGCTCACGTCTCCTCCACCTTCCTCACCGGGATCTCGGCTCGAGATTCCTCCCGGAAGAGAGAGACCCGGCGCTCCACCTGCTGCACCATGCCCCCGGTCCTCCCTGAAGGAGGGAGTTCCGTGCATGCCTGACGTGCCGGTTCAATGCGCATGGACAGGCAGCCCATCATGGTGATGCTCCGAAATACGGTGGTGAACAGGTCCCGATGCAGTGGCCGGATCGACATGGATGGTGGCGTCCGAGAGGTACCGGATATCGTGGAGGAGTCGGTGCCGGAATTCCTTCGCAATCAGGTGGCCTTTTTCCACGGTTAGCGATGCGTCGACCGTGATGTTGACCTCCGCATGGAGCCGGTGCCCCAGCCATCTTACCTTAACATCGGTGATCTCCTTCACTCCTTCAACGTGAACAGCAGCGTGGTGTATCTCTTCCGTAGTTGCTGGATCGACACCATCAAGGAGCCGCATGAAAATTGTTACAGCAGACTCCCAGACAATCCAGAATATCGCGATCGTGATAATGAGGCCGACGATCGGATCGGCAAGGGGGAATCCAAGATACACACCGATCGCACCGATGAGAACCGAAAGGCTCGTGAGGCCGTCAAACCGCGCGTGCTGTCCGTCAGCAACCAAAGCAGCGCTGCCGATCTCTTTACCCGCACGGATACGGAGCTGTGCCACTACCTCGTTGCCGATAAATCCGACAAACGCGGCTGCTGCGACCGCCCAGAGAAACGTCACCTGCTGCGGATGAAGGAACCGGTCGATGGAAACATAGCCGGCTATAACTGCCGATATCAGGATCATGAGAACGACGAACACGCCTGCAAGATCTTCCACCCGGCCATACCCGTAGGTGAACCGTTTCGTTGGTTTCCACCGGGCCAGCATGAACGCGAACAGGAGCGGGATCGCGGTGAGAGCATCACCGAAATTGTGGATGGTATCAGCGAGCAGTGCGATGCTGCCGGAATAGTATACGATGATTATCTGGAAGATTGCTGTCAGGAACAGACCGGCAAACGACCACTTGACCGCCCAGATGCCTCGTTCGGTTGAGAGGATTGAAGGATCGACAATACCGTGTGTGTGGGCATGACCCTGATGAGGTTCATGATGATCATTGTCATCCCCGTGATCATGTCCATGGAAATGGCCATGATCGTGATCGTCATCTTCATGGGGACCATGGTTTTCAGGCTGACGGATCATTCTCTTTGATCTCCTCATCCATGAGCCCGGTTACGGTGGACTGGTTCGCAGTCTTCAGGGGCATAACGCAGATGGTGTTACCGCTCTCCTGGGAGTATGCCGCCACCCGCTTGAAAACATGCGGCACCATCGGCGCCGGTGTCAGGAGCAGCGAGGATTCCCCGACGAGTGCCCGCAGGATACCTTTGTCTATCACGCCATAGGTGAAATCGAGCGATATCGATTCGCGCTCGGCAAGACCTTTGGCCCGTGTTCCCATCGCCCCGACCCGGCACGCAGGGTTGCACGCCGTCCATGAGCGGATCGCGCCGGCTTCAGTCGCATCCACGTTGCAGACCGTGATAGTCCCGAGGGTCCTTCCCGCCTGTGGTTTCCTGAAGCTCTGTTCGAGCGAGCTGACCAGCTGGAGGACAGACTTCGGCGACCGGGTCTTCTCTACCATCTGCCGCGAGACGAGCTCTGTGTAGACTTCCAGCACCGCAGGCATCCGAAGATTCGAGGACCTGATGAGTGCGGGATCCGTAAAGACGTCTTCCGGTGAGCCCACGTGAAGAACCCTCCCCTTGTTTATAAGAATGATCTGATCCGCCCAGTGGTACGCGAGCTCCACGTCATGAGTGGAGATGATGATCGTCGTTCCCCGCGCATTCAGTTCATCGAGCAGCTCCATGAGATCCGCGGCACCCGCCGGGTCAAGCGAACTCGTGGGTTCATCGAAGATGAGAACCTCCGGCTCCATCGCAAGGGTCCCGGCGATTGCGGCCCGTTTCTTCTCACCGCCGCTCAGCTGGTGGGGTGGCCGCTTCTCGTACCCGGTAAGACCCACGGCCGCAAGCGATCGTGCGACCCTCGCCTGTATCTCGTCCGGCGCCATGCCGAGGTTGAGGGGGCCGAACGCCACGTCCTGGTACACCGTCGGTGCGAAGAGCTGGGTATCCGAGTTCTGGAATACCAGCCCGACCTTCTTGCGCACCTCGCGCAGCGAGCGGCTGTCGTACCGGAGCGGCTCTCCGTCGAGGAGTACCCGGCCCTTGGAGGGCTGAAGGACCCCGTTGCACATCAGGAGCAGGGTGGTCTTCCCGGCACCGTTCGGGCCGACCAGTGCGACCCGGGCTCCCTTTTGTATCGAAAATGTTACACTGGAAAGCGATTCCGGGCAGTTCGGGTAGGCATAATGAATGTGGTCAAATTCGAGCAGGGTCGTCATCATTTACCTGAAAAGCACCATCGTGCTGGTAACGGTTGCCACCGCGATACAAAGACCAAGATATCCTGCGATGGAGACGATTGCCACCGGTTTCGGGGAATTCTGGCGCCCCGGCAATTCCAGTTTGCCGTCATAGCACCGGCTGTCCATCGCTATGATCAGGTCTTCTGCTTCCTTCCATGCCCGTATGAAGAGCATAGCCCCGAGCATCGCCATCGAGTTCAGGGATCGTTTGAACGACGTATACCCCTGCCGGATAGTCTGGGCATTGTGGATCGCGATTGCCGTCCCGATAAAAACGAAGATGAAATGATAGATGAGCATGGAAAGATCGATCAGGACCGGCGGAACGCGCATCGCGTGCATGGCGGAAAAGATCGCGATCATGGGTGTTGTCAGGGCAATAAAGAAGAGTCCGCACATTCCGCCGAAGGTCCGGGCAAGTACAAGGAGCGCAAGATTTGCGGAGCCTGTCGTGGCGGTCAGCTGAAAGCCGGCGACAGAAAAAGTCAGGACCGGCTGGCCACCGCCGCTGAGAAACAGTATCACGATCACCGAGAGGAACGCGAATGTTAACGGTATGAGGAGGAGTTCGCCGTAGACCCGCACCGGGATCTTTGCAAATACCAGGGTAATCGCAGAGAGGGTAATGAGGATGAAAAAGGGGGCCAACGGGGCCGGGGATGCAACACAGATGAGGATGGCCCCCAGGCCGAGGATGAGCTTGAGGTAGCTGTTCACATCACGTAGGGGATTTGACTGGGCATAGTATTCCAGGTTCTCCTCCATGAATGTCATCGGGGATACATCCCGCCGGATGCCAGGATATGAAAGGGAGAGGGGTTCATGCGGATTTCGAACTTTCCCTTTTCCCCCGGTAAAACCCGAAGAAGTATCCGATCACCAGCGCTCCCAGACCGGACTGGATGCTGAAGAGCAGGGACTCGACCTCGGTACTGGGGGGCGTCCAGATGGGGGATATCCAGGGGGTATATCCCGTGCTTAAAATCGCATCGCTGCCCATATCGTCCGATCCCTGCCATGCCTCCTGCCCGGGTTTGAGCGTTGCCTGGATATGGGCATTCTGGAGTAAGAAGACCGCCGTAAAGATCACGACTACGACAGCAAAGATGATCTCCAGCGTGTACTTCATGAGAAACCCCCTATGATCTTTGCAGTCTGCTCCTGGGTAAGCACGCTGAGTTTGACGAGAATATCGGACCGGCTCAGGATAATGTACTTGAACACAAGCGCAATAAGCACGCCCTCGAGGATCGCGAGGGGAACCTGCGTAACTGCATAGATTGCAAAGAAGGTCTCAAAAGAGATCAGGAACCCTCCATGCGTTGCCGGGAATGCAGCAGCGAGCTCGATTGCGGTGATGACGTAGGTGAAGAGGTCTGCGACAGCCGTGACGAGGAACACATTGACAAATACGTTGAGGTTCACCGCTTTCCCCAACCGGTACACTGCATATGCGAGCAGCGGGCCGGCGATACCCATCGAGAAGACATTGGCGCCGAGCGTGGTGATCCCCCCGTGGGCCATAAAAAGAGCCTGGAATATGAGCACGATGAGGCTGAGAATGGCCGTAATGATAGGGCCGAACAGAACGGTCGAAAGGCCGGTGCCCGTGGGATGAGAACAACTTCCCACGACGGGAGACGGCATCTTCAACGAGGAAAGAAGGAAGATGAACGCACCTGACACTGCAAGGAGTGAGAGTGTTTCACGATGTTCCTTCACCTGACGGTTCAGGAGGTAAACTCCGTAGATGATGAACGGCGCTGATACAAGGTACCAGAAGACACACCACTGCCAGGGTAAGAATCCTTCCATGATATGCATGCGGTTCTCCTCAACACAAGTTTACTTGTCTTAACACCATAAAGCTTGTTATGCAAACCTCCCGATGACCAGGGAGAAGAGCCCGGACCGGATCTCCGGTGGCTGCTCCGGCGTTCCCCGGCTGATCCGCTCTGCCAGATAGCCCAGGTCCTCGCAGAGGGCGATGGTGCAGGAGATCCCACCCCTCCTGATTGCGCCGGCAAGGTCCGCCATGGGGAATGCAGGGTCCGGGATGAGGAAGACGATCTTCCCCCGCCCGACCTCCCCGACGACCTCGGCTATCGCCAGCCCGGGGTCCCGGTGGTGCCCGTCCACCACGGCTACCTTCACCAGGGGGAGGCGGAGCCGGGCGAAGGCGAGCTGGAGGGAGGAGATGCCCGGGATGACCTCCCCGCCCCGGTCCCCGAGTCCGGCGAGCATGGGGTCGCCGGTCGAGAGGAGAATGGCGTCGGCCGGGAAATCCAGGGATGAATAGTCCTGGATCTCGTGGATCTCGCAGGAACGGGGGAGGTCATTCCGGGCTATCTCAATGGCCCGGCGTGAGCCATAGACCCTCTTCGCCCCCTGGAGCGCAAGGATCGCCTCCTCCGTGAGCAGGCCCGGCCCGCACCCGACCCCGACGATCTTCACGGGGTACCTCCCAGGACCCGCCCGCTCCTGTCGACGAGGACGACCCGGACCCCGGGCATCCTCCCGTGGAACGCCGCGAGCGTTGGTTCCACCGCCTCCCTCCACCCGTCCCGGGTGAGGAGCTCCTCAATCGTGCTGCAACCGGTTCCATCCAGGATCCCGGGGTTGATCTCCCTGAGGATGAGCCCCGGGAGGCCGCAGAGGATCACTTCGCCCCTGGCCGCTTCCAGCGCCTCGTGGATCCTCCCCCCGACGAGGATCACATCCCGGCCCGGGAAGAGGAGCCGCGAGAACCGGAGGCCGGTCCTCCCTGTGGTAAGGACTGGCCGGTCTGCCGCCTGCACCCGTTCAAGGACCGAGGCGACGAGGTGCTCGTCCCAGGGCTCGACGAACCCGGTGGTCCCGAGGATGGAGATCCCGCCCTCGATCCCGAGCCTCGGGTTCAGGGTCCGCGGCGCGATCTCCAGCCCTCCGGGGACCCGGAGGAGGACCATTGCACCGTGGCAGCCGGCCTCCTCCATGGACTCCAGGGATGCTCCAAAGATAGAGGAGAGGGCAGGCCTGCT
>Ga0187771_10003222_pt1 | contig 11377 bp, 8 predicted proteins | sample 0116_SJ02_MP15_1_FD_133139 | JGI IMG/M metagenome (GOLD analysis project Ga0187771, IMG submission 133139) | Tropical peat soil microbial communities from peatlands in Department of Meta, Colombia - 0116_SJ02_MP15_10_MG | ecosystem: Environmental > Terrestrial > Soil > Wetlands > Peat | place... | reverse complement strand
GTCCAGTCGAAGGCCAGCTCGAAGACGATGGCTCTTCTTTCGTTGCCGCAGCAGGAGGGGGCGCCGCAGGCTTGGTGGCGACGGTTGACCCGCCGCCGCGCTCGAATTGGGCGCGGCCCATCTCGTACCCCAGAATGAAGAAGACACAACAGAGTACGACGATGCCCAGGAACAGAGCGACCAGGTGGCCGCTTCCGATCGTGCGTTCCCCCCGCCCTTCTCCCATTCGCTTTCCCCCAGAATGCGATTCGACGCTCAACAGAATCAGGGCTCGGACCCCATCCCCGGACCAAGCAGCCCAACCCCCGGCTCAAAAGCGCCCCGTCGCGCGGAAACTACTTCGAACCCAGCGCCTTTGCCTGCGATTGCGCCCACAGATTTATAATATCCACCGGCAACGGGAACACAACGGTTGTATTCTTCTCCGCCCCAATTTCCGTCAACGTTTGCAGATAGCGCAACTGGATGGCCGCGGGCCGGGACTCGAGCACCGCCGCCGCCTCGGCCAGCTTGGCCGCCGCCTGAAATTCGCCGTCCGCGTGAATCACCTTCGCCCGCCGTTCGCGCTCGGCCTCGGCCTGTTTGGCGATGGCGCGCTGCATGGTCTCCGGGATGTCCACCTGCTTCAGCTCGACCTTGGTGACTTTGATTCCCCAGGGCTCCGTGTCCTGATCCAGGATATGCTGTACTTTTTCGTTCACTTTGTCGCGCTCGGAGAGGATTTCGTCCAGCTCAAACTGTCCGCACACGCTCCGCAACGTGGTCTGCGCCAGCTGCGACGTCGCGTAGATGTAGTTCTTCGTGCGCGAGAGCGCCAGGTTCGCGTTGATCACCTTGAAGTAACACACCGCGTTCACCTTCGCCGACACGTTGTCCTTCGTAATCACGTCCTGCGGCGGAACGTCCAGCGTCTCGATTTGCAGCGACATGCGGTACAGCGTGGCGACCGGCCACATCACGACGCGGATTCCCGGGCCTTTCGGCACCTCCTGCATCCGCCCGAGGAACAGGACGACCCCGTTCTCCCACTCCTTGATGATGTAAAGAGAGTTCCAGAACCAGATGATGAAAATGAACACTGCAATTCCGAACAGGTACGGCATAGCTCCTCCTCATTGCTTCGGGCGCGCCTGGCCGCCCCGCGGGCGGGACCTGGCGGGTGGACCCGCCGCTACAGCCAAGCCGGAAAACGCATAGCCGGTCGGCTATCCAAAGCGGTCACGAGGCCGCCTCTACGTGCGATTCAGTTTCTACCAGCGCCGGCTCGACCTCCAGCATCAGCCCGTCTACGCGAAGCACTCGAACCCTGGAACCAGCCGGGATTTTCCCCGCTGAGCGGGCGCGCCACAGTTCGCCAGCCACGAATACCATTCCAGTGCCGTCCACGGCCTCGCGCACCTCGCCAGTCTGGCCAACGAGCACGCTCGGGCCCATGGATTGTTTCGTCCTGAAGGCGCGCATGGCCAGCCGCATGATCAGGATGGCGATAACCGCGAATGGGAGCGTAAATCCCAGGGCGACACTCAGGCTCACGCCCGCTCCCGTGATCGGAGAACGCACCAGGATCAGGGCGCCGATGAACATGGCCGCAACTCCCGCAATGGCCAGCACGCCATGACTCGTCACTTTAGCCTCGATCGCGAACAGGGCCACCGCCGCGGCGATCAGCAGGATGGCGAACAGATTGATCGGCACCACCTGCGCGCCCACAAGGAACAGCAGGATGGCCACTCCGCCGATCACCCCCGGGGCGATCATCCCCGGATGCGTAAACTCCACGTAAAGGCCGATCAACCCGACAATCAGAAGAATGAACATTACATCGGGATCGGCTACCCAGCCCAGAAACTTCTGCTTCGAAGACTGTTCGTATTTCGAAATGGTGGCGCCCTGGAGATGCAACATGACCGTCGAACCGTCGAACCGGGTGATGGTGCGCCCGTCGAGCTTGGCCAGTAGATCGTTCTCCGTCTTGGCCACCAGGTCGATTAGTTTTCCGTTCAGGGCTTCCGTGTCGGAAAAGGCTTTGGCCTCCGTAACCGCCTTTTCCGCCAGTTCCACGTTGCGCGACCGTTTTCCGGAAATGCTGCGCAGATAGGCTGCGGCTTCGTTCATGGCCTTTTTCTTCAGCGTTTCATCCACCTGCGCCGCACTACCCCCGATCAGGAAAATCGGGGATGACGCTCCGGTATCGGTTCCGGGGGCCATGGCCGCTACGTCCGCGGAGAGCAGGATGTAGAATCCCGCGGAGGCCGCACGCGACCCCGACGGGCAAACGTAGGCAGCCACCGGCACCGGCGAGGAGATGATGTGCTGGATGATGTCGCGCATCGCCGTGTCCAGCCCGCCGGGAGTGTTCAGCGTGATCAGCACGAGGCTGGCATGCTCGCTAGCTGCGCTGGCCAGCCCTTCATTCACGAAATCCGCCAGAAACGGCTGGATCACCCCGTCAATCGGAATCTCGACCACACGCGGCGCCGCGACCGCGGCCGCGCCCGACTGCCCGGCGGCTTTCGAGATGCCGGGTTGCAGCACGGCCAGCAGAACCGCACTGATCAGGAACACGAAACAAAGCGCCAGCGGTCGCCGCGTCCGGGAATGGCTTTTCCAGGGTGCTTCGATGGGAATCATGGAACCACTCCGCTACCTCTGGGTGGCAACCATCCAAAGCTATTATGGCACGGGGAGAAGCCGCGGGGGAAAGAGTTGGAAGATCGCTGATTCTGACTCTGGGTTTGAATCCACCAGCCCTCCGCTGAAGGGGCTTGCTCAGAAATTTGCGTTGAGCCAATCAATCGCGTCGCTGATGTCAGCCTGGCCGGCGTCGGCGATCAGGGCGGGTATTTGGCTCGCGGCATCCAGAGGAATGGGTGCCGGCAAGTACGGTGCGAGGCGGAAATACTGAGTTCCGAGGAGATGCGCGCATTCGTAATCGGCCACACCCATCATGCCTTCCAGCATCAAATCCGCGAGCAGATGGGCCCACTGTGCCAGGCCCCAATTGAGGGTGCTCCCGGAGACAAAGGTCGGACTGAGACCCGTGCCGAGGGAAAATAGACGCACATCGGCGAACTTCTGGTTTCCGGTGGCTGAATCCAGCGCCTGGGCCAGTGCCGCCATGGATGGGTTGTTCGCCACCACACCGCCATCCACGTATCCCTGATAGACGGGAAAATAAGTCGGAGCAGCGCTGGTGCGCAGAGCCACGTCCACGATCTTTTCCTTGCCGTCGGATTGTGACCCTTCATAATTATGAAAGAACTTCGGCTTCCACATGCGCGGCCTGCCCGCCGCCGGGGGGCTATCCAGGTCAAAGGACGGCACCAGAACGTGACGCGGCAGCAGGCTGTCGAGCGTCGCGTCTCCAAACGTGGTTTGAAGGATCTGGATCAGGTTCGAATTATCGTACTTTGCCCCGATCAGCTCCCCGAGATCCCGCATTTCATGCCAGACAGTGCGGGAAAATATCTTGCTGCCGTTATCCTGATAGAGGCGGATGAGAGCTTCCGCGGTCATTCCTTTGGCCAACCCCAGCGCCAAGATGCCTCCGGTCGAGGTTCCCGCTAGGAGGTCCGCGCGATCGGTGAAGCCCGGCACCTGCTTGGTCAGCCGATCCAAAAGCACGGCGGTGTAAATGCCCCGGATGCCGCCCCCATCGAGGGCGATGATGCGATATGTCGCCATGGTGTGCTCCGCTTACTGCTGCATTAAATACGCGGCATCTAACTACTTTAGGCTGGTCACGTCAATAGAAAGTATCCGGAGTGCGGGACGGCGCAGAGGAAAATACTTGGGGCTTGAGCCAGATTCTGACGAGTCGGCTGAGAAGAGGGGCCCGGCGAGGGCCCAGATATCCTCAGAGAGCAGACGAGGGGTTCGGTCCCGCCGGCGGCGCCAGACCGTCCATGAATTCCTTCATCGCCGGATCCGGTCGCACCGGCGCGAAGGCCGGATCGGTCTTCACCAGCAGAATGTCCTTGTAGTGCTCGTCGCGCGCCTTTTTCAAATAGAACAGGCAGCGGTCAGGATCGCCCATTTGGCCATAAACCTTGGCGAGGTAAAAATAAAACTCGCCGCGATCCTCCACGCTGCGTTCCAGCTCGATGGCGCCGCTGCGGTTGTGCTGGTCAAAAACCGTAGGATCCAGAGCCACCGCGGCGCGGAAGGCTTCCATCATTTCCTTGTACTTCTTTTCTCCCAGGTAGGCGTAGCCCAGGTTGGTGTGGAAGCTGGCCACGCTGGAGTCCATCTTGATGGCCTTGCGGTACTGCTGAGCGGCCTTGCCGTAACGCCGCTCGTTGTAGTAGACGCACCCGATGTTATTCACCGCTGCAGCAAAGTGCGGGTCGGCCTTCCGTGCCCGCTCATAGTATTTCTTCGCGTCGCGCAATCTCTGCAACGCCAGGTAGGCGTTTCCGATGCGGTTCAGGATTTGCGCGTTATTCGGATCGCTGGCCAGCAACTCGTTGTAGCCGCGTACCGCATCGTCGTAATCCTTCTCTTCGACGAGCTTGTCCACCGCGATCATTTTCTGGATGGGGCTCGTCCGCGGCGGGGCGTCCTGTGTCCAGCCTGCGGTGGGAACCCCCAGGCAGATCATCAGCCCAATGAGTCCACGCCCGAGGTCGTTCATGGCGCCACCCCTTGGCCCCTGCGGCGGCTGAACCTGGGGAAATCTCGCCTCAGCCCGGGGCCTGGTCTTTCTTCTTGCCGCCGCCAAAGATACCAAAAATCCTGTCCCAGATGCTCTTTTTCTTTTGCTGGGCAGGCGGCTGGGTCTGGGTAGGTTCCGGGGATACCTTCCGTGGCGGCCGGGCCGCAGGTCTGGTCCGATGCGAAGGATCCGACGCGGACCGCATGGCCGGATCGCCGCCCGGGGAGCCTTCCGTCGCGGCGCCGGGCGTGGTCCCGGCCGGGGCCGCCGCGAGCGCCGCTTCCACCCCTCCGTGGCGCTCGCAATACTTCGCCGGCTCACTCCCGCTCAGAAAAGCCTCGGGGCGCGTGACCGGACAAAGCGGGGTGGCCCGTTCGAGCGTCTCCGGGTCGATCGCCACCACGGTCACTCCCGCGGGCGGTGCAAAGTCGTGCACCTGGGCATAATCCGGCAGCGCGATGGCGCGCTTCATGAATTCAGCCCAGATCGGCGCGGCGGAATTGCCCCCCGCGAGGCCCAATTCCCGGTTGTCGTCGAAGCCCACCCAAACCACGCAAATCAGGTTCGACGTAAACCCGGCGAACCAGCCGTCATGGGAGGTGCCCGTCTTCCCGGCCGCAGGTGCGGTAAAGCCGCGCTGCCGCACGGGGTATCCCGTGCCGTGATTGATGACGTCCTGGAGAATGTTGGTGACGATGTAGGTTGCCCGCGGGTCGATCGCCTCACGAGTTCGCGGAGCGTCCCGCTCCACCCACTGTCCCGTGGCGTCCTTCACTCCGTGGATAAACATCGGCTCGGCGCGCACACCATCCGCGGCAAAGACGGTGTAGGCCGCGGCGACGTCCAGCGGAGTCATTTCATAAGCCCCAAGGGCCATCGCCGGAGTGGGCTGGATGTGCGGGTCCAGGCCCGCCTGCCTCACCACGTCCACCACGCGCTGGTAGCCCACCAGCTCCGCAACGCGCACCGTGGCCACGTTCAGCGAATGCGTCAGCGCCTCCCGCAGCGTAACTGTGCCGTAAAATCTCTCGCCGAAATTATCGGGCGCGTATTCAGTGCCCTCGAACTCGAACGTGGTGGGTTCGTCCACCACGGTCGAGAGCGGCGTCAGCTCCGGCTCGATTCCTTCGACTTCATTGTCGAACGCGGCGAGATAGACGAACGGCTTGAAGGCGGAGCCGGGCTGACGGCGGGCCAGCGCGCGGTTCAACTGGCTGGAGCCGTAATCCCGGCCTCCCACCAGGGCGAGGACTTCGCCCGTGTTCGGGTCCAGGGCAACCAGCGCGACCTGCACGTGCGGGACGCTTTCGGACGACCCTTTGCGCTGATTCTCCTTGGCCCACCGTTCGTATTTCCGGCGGAGCTGCGCGTCCACTTCCCGGATTCCTACCTGCACGGCTTCGACGGCGGCGCGCTCCAGCCGGGGATCGAGCGAGGTGTACACCCGGTAGCTTTGCGATGTTAGATCGGATTCGGTGATGTGCTCCAGCAGGTGGTCCTTCACCATGTCCACAAAGTACGGTGCTGAGGACGTCTCGATTCCCCCGCGCACCAGCCGCAGTGGCGACCGTTGCGCTTCGGCTTGCTGCGCCTCAGTGATCATGCCGTCTTCCACCATCTGCGCGAGCACCCGGTCGCGTGGCTCCGCCGCCCTCTCCGGCCGGCTGTCTGCCGAAGAATAGCGGTTGGGCGCGCGGATGATGCCGGCGAGGAAGGCGGCCTCGGGCAGCGTGATCTCGTGGGCGTCCTTGCCGAAATACGCTTGCGCTCCTTCGCCGAATCCCCGAATGGCGAAACTGCCCCGGTTGCCCAAATAGATTTCATTGGCGTAGAACTCGAAGATCTGCTGCTTGGAGAACCGCTGCTCCAGCTCCAGCGCCACCAGGGTTTCAGCCAGCTTCCGCTTCCAGGTGCGTTCGGGAGAGAAGAAAAAGCTGCGCGCAAGCTGCATTGTGAGCGTGCTTGCTCCCTGGCCTACGTTGCGGTGGCGCAAATCGGCCCAGGCAGCGCCCACAACGCGCACCGGATCGAACCCGGGATGTTCGAAGAAGCGTTTGTCCTCCGCCGCAAGTACGGCATCCACGAGCACTTTCGGAAGCTGATCCATGCGCACAACGCGGCGCTTCTCTCGCGCGGTATCGAACAGATTGGTGATCAGCTCCGGCTCGATTTCCGCCCAGGAAAGCTCCGTGCCCCTCGGCGATGATTCGATGCGCGTGATCCGGCCGCTCGCGAAGCTCACGCGCAGGCCATTGGCGCCGTCAAAATAGGAACTCGGGGACGGACGGATGAGCACGCTGGAACCCGTAAGGCTGTATTCGCCGCGCCCTCCTTCCTGCGAATGGTCGAAGTACCCGGCGCGCGCAAGCGCGGCCACCAGGTCGCTTTCTCCCATCGCCTCGCCCGCGTAGATCCTGCGCGGCGCGGAGTAGACTTGCGAAGTATTGCCGAACACTTGGCCGGAGAGCCGCGCATCGATCATGTGCGAGTACGCAACGTAGTAGTAGGAGAAGATCCCCGCGCCGGCCAGCAGCAGCAGCAGGCCGCACCCCAGAAGGAAGATTCCAGGCCGCGAGGTCCAGAAACCGCGGGAGAGACGAATTCGCAACGGGATGGCTTCCCCCTTCTGGTGGATCCGATGCGCGGCCGGAGCGCCGTCCGCCGGGCCGGTGGCGCGGAGCGGGCGGGCGCGTCACTCAGGGAAATTGTACCGCGAACTGCCTACAGCATGGGGCTTTCGCCCCGGGGGTGGAATTCGAGGGTGTAGTCGAAGCCGAAAAGGTTCACCGTGATGTTATAGTCCACGCTCACCCGGGCGGTCTTGCCGATTACTTCCACCTTGATGGCGTCCTGGGTGATGGGGATTCCGAGCGATTGCACTTCCGCCCACACGGTCTCTTTGGTTTTCACATCCGTCTTCGTGTGTGCCCCAAAGAACCGGGATTCCGTGTCGCAGGTATCCTGCAACTGGTAGTTGTTCACATAGGGAGGCACGATCTTGAATCCAGCGTATCCAATCAGACCTAAGATCACCAGAAGGACCAGTAATTTGAAATGACCCTCTCCGCGCTCGGATGAGGCGCGCTTCCCGTGCGCGAGCCGCTTTGGCAACCCTTGTGCCATGAAGGTTTCCTCTGTTACTCCCCCCATCCGCCGGGCGGGCGGATTCCCCCGGGAGCAACAGGAATCGGCCCGATGCTAGCATCGGCCCCTGAGTGTGTCGAGCCGCCCGACGCTGTGCGTTTCCGATGCGTCACTCGCCCGGCAGTGTCGCCCCGCATTTCGCCTGGATTGCCCGCAGAACAATTGGCGCTTGGGACGCAAGTATGGTTGGAACTGCTCCCTGCGTGTCAGTCGCGCGAACCCTGCTTAATACGCGCGGCCGAAGATTGCGCGCTCCGTCGCAGGCGACCCGCATGCGATGCAGCGCCCCGTGCCGGCCGGCTGGTCCAGAGGGATGTTTCGGATGGTGGCTTTCGTCTCTTCCTTCACCCGCGCTTCGCACTCATCGCTCCCACACCAGAAGGAGAAGGCGAAGCCGTCTTCAACAGCGTTGCGGAACTCATCGTAGCTCTTCGGATCGCGCGTATGGGCCTTGCGGAATTCGAGGGCGCGGTCGTGGAGCGCCGTCTGAATCGCCTCGAGCGCTTCGTGGACGGCCCTGGCCAGGCCCTCACGGGGGACAAAAGACTTCCCTTCTCTGCCCGGACGGTCGCGGCGCGCCAGTGCCACGCTGTTTTTTGCCACATCCTTCGGGCCGATCTCGATGCGCAGGGGCACGCCGCGCATTTCCCAGTCGTTGAATTTGAAGCCGGGAGTCACACCCTCCCGCTCATCGAGCGTGACCCGCAGTCCCGCCCCGCTCAGCTCGGTCCGCACCGCGTGGGCCGCCTCGGCCACCTGAGCCTTTTCCTGGTCATTCCTGAAAATCGGCACAATCACGATCTGGTGCGGCGCCAGGCGCGGCGGAAAGATCAGCCCCTGGTCGTCTCCATGTACCATGATGATCGCGCCCACAAAGCGGGTCGAAAGCCCCCAGGATGTCGTCCAGCAGTGTTGAAGCTGTCCCGATTGGTCAAGGTAGCGGATCTCGAAGGCCTTCGCGAAATTTTGGCCGAGATTGTGCGAGGTGGCGGATTGCAGGGCCTTTTTGTCGCCCATCATCGCTTCGATCGAGTAGGTCTGGTCCGCGCCCGCAAACCGCTCCGACAGCGATTTGCGGCCGGGGATGACGGGTATCGCTGCGTCGTTCACCGCGAAATCCGTGTAGATGTCCAGCATCTGGCGGGTTTCCTCCTCGGCCTCGGCCGCCGTGGCGTGCGCGGTGTGCCCCTCTTGCCAGAAAAATTCGAGCGTGCGCAGGAACAGCTTCGTCCGCAGCTCCCACCGCACCACGCTGTTCCACTGGTTGATGAGCACGGGCAGGTCGCGATACGACTGGATCCATTTGGCGTAGGCGTGCCCGATGATCGTTTCCGACGTCGGCCGGATGACCAGCGGCTCGGCCAGTTCTTCGCCGCCCCCGTGCGTCACCACCGCGAGCTCCGGCGCAAATCCGGCCACGTGCGATTTTTCCTTCTCAATGAAGCTGCGCGGGATCAGCAGCGGAAATGCGGCGTTCACGTGACCGGTGGCCTTGAACCGCCGGTCGAGCGCGGCAGTGATGTTTTCCCAAAGCGCCCAGCCGTATGGACGCACGATCATGCACCCCCGCACCGGGGCGTAGTCCGCCATTTCGGACCGCAGCACCACCTGGTTGTACCACTCGGAAAAATCTTCGGCCCGTGTGGGCAGCTTCTGCTCAGCCATTTGCTCGCTCTCTCTGCGTTTGGAAATGTTGTCGGGCTAAACGAACGAGACTAGGGGACGGCGGCGCGGAAGTCAACGCGCATGGCTGCCCGGGAGCGGGCCGGGTCGTCGAACCCGGGGAGAGGCTCAATTCGCCGCGCGGGCCGGCCGCCTCCCGGGGAGCGGGCAAGTACCATTGCAAATGACGCAAGGCCTTCCTAGAATTTAATCCTGGGGGGCAACCATGCCGGACGAGACCCAAAAACCGCGGGTCGCCTTGGGCGCCGACCACGCTGGCTTCCACGTCAAGGAAGCCATCAAGAGCTATCTCGAGAGCTCGGGCCACACCGTCACCGACACGGGCACGTGGTCGGAGGAGCTGGTGGACTACCCCGACTACGCGAAGAAAGTCGCCGAGGCCGTCGCCCGCGGCGAGGCCGACTTGGGGATTCTGGCCGATGGCACAGGCCTCGGCATGGCCATCGCCGCGAACAAAGTGTCCGGCATCCGTGCCGCCACTGTGAACGATCTGATTACCGCGCGTGCCGCCCGCGAGCACAACGACGCCAATGTGCTCACCATCGGCGGCCGCCTGGTGGAACCCGCCCAGGCCGTGGAAATTGTTCGCGCCTTTCTTGCTGCCGCGTTCAAAGGCGGTCGCCACCAGAGGAGAAACGACAAGATTGCCGAACTGGATGGGCAGCGGCCCCAGGTAAAAGGCACGGCCGCGTAACAACGTCGGGAAGCGCGTCACGATTTGTGCTATTTGTCATTCCAAGTCCGCCGCGCTTGCCTGCGAGGGCGAAGCGGACGAGAAAGCTGCTTTTCCCGTCCCAAGGAGACTTCCATGGAAACCCAGGATTCGCGGCGAATGGAACGCACTGTGGCGGAAGTTGACCCGGAAGTCGCCGACGCGCTTCGCGACGAGGTGCGCCGGCAGGCCACGGGGCTGGAACTGATTGCTTCCGAGAATTTCGTGTCGGAGGCGGTGCTCGAAACCATGGGCTCCGTCTTCACTAACAAATACGCAGAGGGCTATCCCGGGAAGCGCTATTACGGCGGCTGTGAAAACGCGGACCGCGTCGAATCGCTCGCCATCGAGCGGGCAAAGAAACTATTCGGCGCCGAGCACGCCAATGTGCAGGCGCATTCCGGCACCCAGGCCAACATCTCCGTGTACATGGCGGCCCTCCAGCCCGGCGACACCGTTCTGGGGATGAACCTGGCCCATGGCGGCCACCTGACTCACGGGCACCCTCTGAATTTTTCCGGCCGAATGTACAAGTTCATTCCCTATGGCGTGAGAAAGGACACCGAACTGCTCGATTACGATGAACTGGAGCGCCTTGCGGCCGAGCACAAGCCGAAAATGATCGTGGCGGGAGCCAGCGCCTACCCGCGCGTGTTCGATTTCGAGCGGCTGGGCCGCATTGCCAAGGCCAATGGCGCGTTGCTCTTCGTGGACATGGCCCACATCGCCGGCCTCGTCGCGACGGGACTCCACCCCAACCCCGTCCCTCATGCGGACTTTGTCTCCACAACCACGCACAAGACCCTGCGCGGCCCGCGCGGCGGAATGGTCCTGTGCCGCGAGGCCTTTGCAAAAGAACTCGACAAACTCACGTTCCCGGGCACGCAGGGGGGGCCGCTGGTCCATATCATCGCGGCTAAGGCGGTATGCTTGAAGGAAGCCGTGGAGCCGGCATTTCGCGACTATCAGCGTCGCGTGGTGGCCAACGCTGCGGCTTTGGCTCGCGGAATGGCCTCGCGCGGCTTTCGCCTTGTTTCTGGCGGCACCGATAATCATCTGTTCCTGCTGGATGTGGGCTCCCGCGGCCTCACCGGGCGCGAGGCGGAACTCGCGCTCGAACACGCCGGAATCACCGTGAACAAGAATGCCATTCCCTTCGACCCGCTTCCGCCGATGAAAGCGAG
>Ga0187771_10003221_pt1 | contig 11378 bp, 9 predicted proteins | sample 0116_SJ02_MP15_1_FD_133139 | JGI IMG/M metagenome (GOLD analysis project Ga0187771, IMG submission 133139) | Tropical peat soil microbial communities from peatlands in Department of Meta, Colombia - 0116_SJ02_MP15_10_MG | ecosystem: Environmental > Terrestrial > Soil > Wetlands > Peat | place... | reverse complement strand
CCCCCATCACCTTTCTTACGGCATCTTCGAAGTCGGATGCAGTTACTGACTCTCTGTCAGCTCGTATTGCGAACATCCCAGCTTCCATTGCTATAGCCTTGATATCCGCGCCGCTTGCCCCCTCTGTGAGTTTTGCAATCCCCTTAGCATCGATTTCATCGGCAAGGTTCATATTAGCGGTGTGGATCTTTACAATGGATGCCCGCGCCTCACATGACGGCAATGGGATCTCAATAAGGCGATCAAACCTCCCAGGCCTTAAGAGCGCAGGATCGAGTATGTCACTCCTGTTAGTAGCCCCTATTATTTTCACGTCTCCTCGAGATTCGAAACCATCCATCTCAGCGAGGAGCTGCATAAGGGTCCTCTGAACTTCTCTATCACCTGATGTTGCACTATCAAGGCGCTTTGCTCCTATGGCATCAAGTTCATCTATGAAAATAATGCTCGGAGTCTTTTCCTTCGCCATCTCAAAAAGTTCACGCACAAGTCTCGCCCCTTCCCCGATGTATTTCTGTACAAGTTCGCTGCCGACAATTCGTATAAACACTGATTCAGTGTGCTTGGCAACTGCCTTTGCGAGTAAGGTCTTACCTGTACCGGGCGGCCCGTAAAGAAGAACACCTCTAGGCGGTTCTATCCCTACCCGCTCAAATAGCTCGGGTTTGAGAAGCGGCAGTTCTACCGTCTCCCTTATCTCTTGGATCTGTGATTCTAAGCCCCCAATATCGTCGTAAGAAATGTTTGGGGAATCAATAATTTCCATACCGTAGACTATTGGGTCCTTAGATGATGGCAGCACTCCAACTACCGCCAATGATTGCTGATTCAATGCCACACGCGCACCTGAAATGAGTTCTTCTTCAATAAATTGTGAAGCATTCACAACAAATTTCGGTCCCGTAGAACTCTTAATCACTACTCTCTTGTCATCTAGCACGTCTAAGATCGTGCCTACTAGCAGTGGCGTACCCTTTAATCTTTCTAATTCACTCCTAAGCTTTCGAACCTCTCGTTCGTATCTTACCTTTTGATTTTCGGCTGACCTCTTTTCGTTTTCGATTTTACGATTTGATTCACGCAGCTTAAGATTGCGTTCCTCAAGTTGACGAACGCGGTCTAGTAAATATTCTGAAAAGTCGTTATCTTTCCTTTCGCCTTCGTCAATAGAGTCTTCCACTATGTGAGCCCCCGAATAATATTTAATGTGGCATGCTATATAATATTTTTTCGAGGAAAGGTATGCATTGCGAACTTTGCGGCAGAGAAATTGCGGGAAAAGCAAAAAGGGTGGCTATCGAGGGTGCAGAGCTTGAAACGTGCCCGTCATGTGCAGAACTCGGTACAGAAGTTAGGGTGACTGAATCGAGAGGGGCGTGGAAAAGTCAGAGAGTAATAGCAAAAACTCGTCCGCGTTACCGAGATATCTACACGCAGATAGAGGGGGAACTCGACCCTGAATTCGATCAAATAGTAAGAGAAGGACGTCAGAAAGCAGGACTTACGCAGGAAGCGCTCGCATCTCAAATTATGGAGAGAGCTCTCGTAATAAAAAAGGTTGAAAGGAAAGAGCTTGTCCCTGATGACAAGTTGCGAAAGAAGCTTGAAAAAGCTCTTAACGTAAAACTGCTCATCGATATGAGTAAAGAACAAATCGGAAAAGACAAAAGACCTGGAAACTTAACGCTAGGAGATATTGCTGAAATCAAAAAGAAGCATTAACTGACGTGCTGCAAGCGTCTTCATATTTAATTTTCGTATATTAGTTAAATTTGCACTTAGCTATTTGCGTCAGTGAACTATACCTATACAAAGAGAACGATGGAAGGGATTTCAAGACATTTAACCGTACGATGCGCCGAAGATGTTAAAATTGCAGTAGGTATTGTAAAATCCGGCGGTGTCATCGCTTATCCTACAGAAACTGTTTATGGTTTAGGCGCACTCGCACTGCACGAGCCTGCCATAAAAAAGGTGATAGCTCTAAAACGGATGGGGCCAAAGCCTATTTCGCTCGCCGTCTCAAACTTTAAAATGATCAAAGAAGTAGCTTTTGTTGACGATTTTGACATCCTAAAAGATCTACTACCAGGCCCGATAACAGTGATCCTACGGAAGAGAGAGGTAGTTCCAGACATTTTAACGTCAGGCTCTCACTTTGTAGGTGTTCGTTACCCATCCCATAAGATAGCTCAGTTGTTGATCACCAAGGTTGGAGAGCCTATAACTTCAACGAGTGCAAATATTACAAACTTTGAGGCGCCCATGAATGCCCAAGACGTCGCGCTAAGTGTTGACTACATACTGGATGGAGGAACATCAGTTTTCGGCCCTTCAACAGTAGTGGACCTTGTCAACAAAATGATAGTAAGGAGAGGCGCCGGGTATGAGCGCATCGTCGAGAAAACTGGAATACTATAAAAAGGCTGGACAAATTGTTTCTAAGGTGCTCGAGAAAACAGCGCTCTCGCTGCACGCGGGAATGTTCATCCTAGATGTTGCGGAGAAGACTGAGCGCGAGATTGCACACCTTGGAGGGACTCCAGCCTTTCCATCCAACATATCTGTAAATAGTGAAGTAGCTCACAATACACCAGCTGCAGACGATAAGGCGCAGGTGGAAAACGGAGACCTTCTTAAAGTCGATATAGGTGCACATGTTGATGGATACATCGTCGACCGAGCTATTACTTGTGAAATTGAAACTAGCAACTACTCAAAGATGATAAGCGCGGCTCAAAAGGCGCTAAACGAAGGGATTCTACCAATTAGAGATGGTTTAGCAACGAGCGTCATAACCGAGAAGATGGAAGACTCGATTAAGTCAACAGGTTTTACGCCAATTTGTTCTTGTACAGGACACACTCTTGATCGGTATGTGCTCCACGGCACAGTGGGTATTCCACTATGTTTCGATGGGAAGGGAGAGGACCGTATATTGCAAGCCGGGGATGTTGCAGCTATCGAAGTGTTTTTAACTAACGGGGCTGGTAAGATCATTACAACTCATGCTGAAATATATTCTGTAAAAATTGGCTTCGACGTACGAGATCTGGATGTTGAGTCACGAAACTATAGGTCGTACCTAGTTTCGCGTTATGGACAACTGCCGTTTGCTTTGAGGTGGTTACCCGGTGGGCGTGCAGAAAACGTCTGTAGAATCGACGAGCTTTTAAAATGCGGAGCCCTCGTACAATATCCAGCATCAATTGAATCAAGTGGCGGCATGGCAGTGCAGTTCGAACAAACGATTGCAGTGACAAAAGAAGGATGCATCGTGCTTTGATTGTGCATTGCGACAGTCGAGCGATACTTTCTGAAAGGAAAGGTGAAGGTTCTGATCAACGCAATATAACTCGAGTGCAGAAGTGGATTTAAGCAAGTGTTGAGCGGTTAATAAAGCGAAGTTTGAAGTTGATTACTGAACCGGTGTTAAAGTTGAGATGCTACTGTTCTTCACAGCTCATCTCCAAAAATCATTTGCTATTACGAGCTTCTTATTGTTGTATTAACTTTGCATAGGACCCATGGAGCAATGCTCGATATAAACGAAAAACGCCGACATATCCCAATTGCGTGAAATGGCACAATCAAAAGAAAGTACCATAACGCGAGGGTTCTTCAATAAATTAAATTTTTGTTTGTTGGTAGTTGCAGTAAGACTGCGAAATTTGCAGTAAGACTGCGAAATTCAATAAGTGACTACATCTGTTTCTTGTTCCATCACTGTTTCATCTTTTTTTCTCCACATTTTGACACCTGCGACGATGAACAAAATCATAGATGGGACACCGAAAAGCGAGGCTGCGAAGAAGACTCCAATTGCGCCTATAATGAGTAATATTGCGCTAATCGTCTTTTCACGTATGAAGTAAAAATACTTTGAGGCTAGGAGGAACGAAGGCAAATGCCGTTCTCCGACCAATGCGCCAGCCATCCCAACAAATGAAAAAACAAACGCAGCTATTCCAGCCTCATAAAGATATGACGATGTATACCCGATAGTAGCAAGTTGTTCCGTTGGATAGATGCTAGCAAGAACGATAAACAAAACGCCAGCAAGGATTCCTAGTATCGTACCGATAATACCAAGTGTAAATACCTTGACCATTATTGTAACCCCATATGAGCATCTTTTTTATTGACACACTATATATTTACAATCCCCTTACTCTTTACTGATATTAATGTTTTTTCGAGCCGCATCGTTCGGGTATTTCTGTTGAAAGGCTCTATTAAATTAGCTGCTAAAGTTAGGCGACGACAGATCTAGCGGAGCGATCGCGATAAACCATATGGTCTTCAGTATAGTCTTTTGATATCTTTTTTTAACATACCTCATCTTCTTTTTCCGATTCTCGCCAACGCCTCTTTTGCTGTCACCTTCACATCTTCACAATCGTCGCTCACCGCCTCTCTTAAAGGCCATACTGCCCGTTCATCGCCTATCCTTCCAAGGGCATCTGCAGCTCTCTCCCGAACGAACTCGTCTTCATCCTTTAGAGCCCGAATGAGCGGTTCCACAGCCCCGACATCTTTTAATTTTCCAAGAGCGTCTGCAGCGTTCCATCGAACGTCGATATCTTGGTCTTCCAACGATTGAATCAGGGGTTCTAGTGCCTTTTTATCCCGCAGGTTCCCAAGCGCTTCCGCAGCGTTCCTTCGAACATACCTATTTTGATCACACAGAGCTTTCGTAAGGGGCACTAACGCCCGAACATCGCCGATTTGTCCCAGAGATAATGCCGCATTCCATCGAACAAACCAGTCTTTATCATTCAAAGCCTCGCTAAGCGGTATTACTGCTTGTGGTCCCCCTACCTGCCCGAGAGAGCCTGATGCAGTTCTACGTACGTGTCTGTTTTCGTCCTTCAACGCACAGATGAGCGACGTTACTGACCTTTCATCTTTTATTTTTCCGAGTGCTGCTGCCGCCTTCCTTCGAATGCTTGGATTATCATCTCTCAAATTCTGGACAAGGTGCTCCACTTCCATCTTTTTCCTCGCTATCTTTTTTAATCTGCAAATATTAAATTACCTGCTGGATAATTTTTGACATTTTTCTTAAGTATGGGTCTCGGGTTACACTGTACATAAATCTCCGTCGCTCAAGAATTTTGCCTCCCCCGCTACTTAGTTTATCACCTACAAAGAAAGTTGAGATGTCGCTACAGCAGATGTTATAGTGTCTTTGCGGCATTGTTGCAAGGTATTAAGCGATCATAATGCTTAGAAGTTAGTGTAAACATACAAACCAAATTCGCGGAAGAATCATGACAGCTGACCTCATTAGAATTAGAGATTTTATCATAACACAGGATAACTGGATTTTCGCCGTGGTCGGTTATGACAACAGCAGCAACGTTCAGGCTTATTTGCGATATGTGCCAGATGAAAATGGTGACAGGATTCGAAGTGACGGTAAACGCTTTAAAAAAGTTGGATTCGATGACGCCAACCAACTATTAAAGAATTCGAGACCTCACTACCTAAATAACTCTCATTTAGTTCCCTTCGAAGATGTGGCCGAAGTTAAACACCCCCTGCAGTTCATTTCAACGACTGACGACGAAAAAGTCTTGAAAATAGTAGAGCTATTGGAAAATTATGGAATTGATCGAAAAAAAATGGGCGTCACAGGTTCAAGGCTTGTCGACCTTCAGGCAGAAACTTCAGATGTAGATTTTGTCGTTTACGGACGAGAGAGCTTTGAAAGTGCGCGGCGCGCGTTAAAAGACTCGACTCAGAATGGGAAGTTGCCTCAAATAAGTGCTGATATGTGGTCGAGGGTATACGAAAAGAGGAGACCAGAACTCACATTTGAGGAATTTGTTATGCATGAGAAGCGAAAATGGAACCGCGGTGTAGTGGATAATACTTATTTTGATCTTCTTTTTGTGAGAGACTACAGCGAAATAAAGATAGAGCCTCAGGGAGTAGATGATGGCTGCGTTGAGACTAAGGCTTTGGTTACAAATGTTGACTTCGCTTTTGATAGCCCTGCAATTTATGAAATAGAGCACGATGAGATAGCTAAAGTTTTATCGTACACCCACACCTACGTAGGACAAGCTCTTGTTGGCGAGACGATAGACGTGCGGGGCGTTTTGAATACGGCTGGCGAAAAACGCGTTATAGTAGGTACTACGAGAGAGGCGAGGGGCGAATGGATAAAATCTTGCACTCTTCTTTCTGGATCGACAATACTTTAACTGTTTGATTCTTCAAGCTGTGAGAGTTTAAAACGCACATTAACTTCACTCACAAAACATATAGAGATACGCAACTCCTTTTATTTTTTGTTAACTGCAGACCTATATTGAACGCGCATACGTGTAAACCAACACGCATAAAAATACTCTGCTGCTTTTCATAGTTGTAAACAAAATCGTGGAACTACGGATATATGGAGTTTTTTAAAAAAAATAGGCATCTAATTCCGCGTGATTACTCTCATGTTTAACGTTGAGTTCTGTAAGGTTTTGTCGAACAATTTTTTTCTTTTTATTGATATACAGCAAAGATGTATTGTAGACAGAAGGCTTCATTACAGATAATAAACGAAACATATGCAGCGATATTTAATGAAGATAACGCGAAGAGATAATGAACTCACACGATATTGTGCACTGCTTGAATGCACTTTTACGATGATATAATCCTATAGAATCGCTGACTGGTGATAAAAAATGTGGATTCAGTTACCCGTCTATAACTAAGGTCTTTCCAACGCGGCGAGGGGTGAGGTGCGCGGTGTACGCAAAGTAAGGAGATGCAGTATACATAATATAAAAATATTCCATTTGGGATACAAAGGTAGGCGATATAGAGATAAGATGGGAGTTAGAGTTGCAATTATTTCTCTCGTAATTAATGGGAGTCGTTTATGTAGAGTGGCTGGGTTCAAATATGCCTAAAAACATGCAAAGTAAACACAAAATCACAATACCATTCGACCCCATCACCAGTAATTTTGATCTCAGCAGTCTACAAACTCCCGTCAGCGAGATCATAGGCGTCAACGGAGATGAGCTAATTCGGACATATGTTGCCCCAACAAATATCGTTGTTAGAAGCAAAAAGGCATACATGACCGTAAATCTCCAGACTAATAAAATATACGAGATTAATGCAAGGATTGGAAGTATAAGATACGTGAAAGTCGGTAAACGTGGAGGACTCAAAATGATATCAAAGAAAGCTGTTAAAAGTGAGATGGACGGTTTAAGAGTATCCCGCGTTATGGAGCTGATGGGCGACAACAACGACATTGACGGCCTTTGAGTAGAATACCATAAAGTAATATTGGTTCAAGTAGTCGTTGCTTATCTTTAATCCTCATAAATCGTATGCAATGGGTGCCTGAGCTAGATCTCTGCCGTTAGGTCCCTCAGATTTATGTTTATGAGCCCTAATAATTAAAAGAAATATAAATTCAATCGCTAAAACGCTCTAAGGTTTTCTAATCCCAAAAATACCGCTCTCACAAGTGAATTTCGTATAGGCGAAAATGCAAATAGGATGCAAGACGTGTTTATAATGTTGTGATACAGCCTACAGACGTGCTTTAAGATACTAAATAGATACGAAGCAGAACAACACGCTAATGCCATGGGGTAGCCGATTCCAAATACCAATGAGATACAAAAGGGAACGAAAGTCTTGTACGCGAAAATCTTCTATGACAAAGGAACAATTCTAATAAAGGGTGATTTGGCCATTCCCAGTTCAAACTGGGATCCAAGATCTGGAGCATACAGAGCGATGGCCTTGTTCTACCGTGATATCGTTGAATATCTCAAGCGAAGCAACGTGAACTACGTTGACGAAGCGCTTGAGCTGCTTCCAACTCCCTACCTTCAGTGTAAAGTGAAGCTCAAGAACTTTCAGCACGACGCATTAAAGGCTTGGCTTGACGCCGGCAAACGAGGTATTATTGTCCTACCAACTGGCTCTGGAAAGACAATGATCGCTGTTGCTGCAATTTCTGAACTGAAAACGCCCACAATAGTCATCGTTCCCACACTCGACTTAGTTGAACAGTGGCAGCGAGTATTGACTAACGAATTTAATGCTGAAATTGGAGTATTTGGTGGGGGCGAAAATGTACTACAGCCCATCACCGTTTCGACCTATGACTCAGCTTACCTACGGGCTGGAGAGCTTGGTAACCGATTTGGTTTGATCGTATTCGACGAAGTACACCATCTTCCTTCCGCAGGATTCCGTCATATTGCTGAGATGTTCGCTTCTCCCTATAGAATGGGATTAACGGCAACGTATGAGAGGCAAGACGGATTACACAACGATCTCCCACGCCTCGTTGGGGGAAAGGTGTATGAACTGTCAGTCCAACATTTAGCTGGCCGACATCTCTCGGAATACGAACTTGAAAAGCTCTACGTTGACTTGACGCTGGAAGAAAAGAAAGAGTATGAAAGCCTGTATAAGATTTTCACTGATTACCTCGTGAAGCGCAATATCACCATACGAACCCCTCGTGATTTTACCAAATTTATTATGAGAAGCGGCAGAGATCAAGCTGCCCGTCGAGCACTGCTTGCGAGGAACAAGGCCATGGATATAGCCCTTAACTCACAGATGAAACTCGACGCCCTTGAGAACGTCCTGTTGGATCAGCCAATGGAGCCGACTATCATCTTTACCCAACACAATAAGCTCGTCCACCGGATTGCTCAAAGATTTTTAATCCCGTACATTACATACATGACGCCAAAAGATGAGCGGAAAGAGATACTCGACAACTTTCGTGAGGGCAGATATCGGTTAATAGTCACATCAAAAGTTCTTGATGAGGGGGTAGATGTCCCGGATGCTACTCAGGCAATAATATTGAGTGGGACAGGGAGCACAAGGGAGTTCATACAACGACTCGGAAGAATACTCCGCAAACGCGAGGGTAAGAAGGCTAAACTCATAGAAATCGTCACAAGGAACACGGCTGAAATGAAGATGAGTTCGAGACGCAAACGGACGCGGAGGGACGATGCTTCCGTCGAACCTACTAATTACTAGGTCGCGCGCCGGCAACATCAGGCCAGTGTACGCGCCACCCGATAAAAGCCATGTAGCCCTAGCTACGGAGTTGATCCAAACATTTCAAGAGTGGGTTGGCAAACGAAAAGGCACATTATATGCGAGCCTTGAGCCATTTGAGGAACTAGGTTTCGATTATAGAGTGATTCGTGGATTGTGTGCGCTTCTCGAGAGGAACTGTAGTTTTGAAGCTCAAAGTTATATAGAACCAAGAATGGCTAGGAGAGCTGTTTTTCGAGAGGTAAACAAACATCCGCTTGTCGCAACAGAAGAATTGAAGCGGCGCATTTTTGAAACAGTGGCTCCTACCCTAGAGGTGTCTCCGAAACAGCTTGAGGAATCGCTGTGGAGTGACCTCGACGACGCTCTTGTGCTGAAAGAATTCGCGCCCATCGAACCCGTAGAGTTGCTAAAGCGCTACAACCTGAGTTTAACACAGACGCTGCTTTTCAAGGCAGTAGCTTTGGACGTTACGGTCAGTGAAAACTTTCAACAGATCTTCAGACGCATCAAGTATCTCGGATTGATGTATTCCGTTGAGAAGAGTGCTGATATGTTTACCATAAGCGTCGATGGTCCTATGTCGTTGTTCAAGTTGACGGAAAAGTATGGCACATCCTTGGCTAAGCTGCTCCCACCGATAACAGAAACTCGTCAGTGGAGCCTTAAAGCTAAAATCGTCGCAGGCGAACGACATTCACCCCGCCTCCTTCAGCTCAATTTGGATAGCAACACTGCCAAGGACTTATTCCCCTCTGCAGATTCTGAGTACGGCAAAAGAGTGTTCGACAGCTCCGTTGAGGCTGGATTTGCGCGATCGTTCACGTCATTAAGAACAGGATGGAGGCTTACTAGAGAGCCCGAACCGCTCATGGCCGGACAGGCAGTTATGATCCCTGACTTCAGCTTCGAAAAAGATGGTATGACGGTGTATCTAGAAGTAGTTGGGTTCTGGACTGAGGAGTACTTGAAAAAGAAGCTCCAAAAGCTGAAACGGCTGGAAGTTCAACATTTGATTGTCGCTGCTAATAAGAGTCTGAGTTGTTCCTCTTTCAGAGAACTCAAAGGACAGGTCATCTTCTACGAAAAAAAGGTGCCACTCAAGCCAATAATGGAATATTTGAAAAAGATGGACGAAGAACTTGTAGCCAGACAATCTGTAGCACTCGAACACGTCGAGATAACACTTCAAGAGGATATCGTTGAGATGCAAGATTTAGCGGAGCAATTTCATACTTCAACGGAAGCGATCAAGAAACAGCTTATGACGAGGCCCCCAAAGGGATATCGAATAATCGGTGATGTATTAATCCGTGAAGAAAAACTCAGCGATATTTCTGTGAAACTCGCCAAACTGAGCGACGATAAACTATCTACAGCCTTAAAACTCATTGAGGACGAGGGTGTGAAGGCACCTTATCAAATTCTACAGGCGTTGAAGTTCACCGTGGAGTGGCATGGCCTGGATCAAGATAAAGCGACTATTAAGAGAGCTTATTAAGTTTAATTTGATTATTTTTTCGGCCTAAATGTCCTTGTGGGACACATACTCGTGTCTCTGTCGCCCTGAACTTCGTGTCCGAAGCAATTGCCTTTTGCTTCGTCAATCGGTTCATAAAATTTGCATTGGTTACATGTTGGCATTTTTTACTCCTTCATATAGAATAATCAAAAAGTACTTAATAATATTTTCTTCTGAGATAAAAACGCACACAAGATAATTTCACTTAGATGCGGCTCTAATCTCTTGTGGATGACGATGTAAAGCTTTTTTTACAAGTCCTTCTCGCATTGGACTAACTCAATCATTGAAACTCGAGTAAAAGTGGGGGGTTTCGATGCCGTCGCGGCCAAGGTGCTAGTATGGTACAAGTAGCACTTGAAAGAAATCTGCACTGTGGGGGCAAGTGGTTTAAAAGTCCTTATCGAGTACGCCCGCTGCTTAGACGCTTTTGCGACAGTAAAAAGTACCCGCCTTGATAAAGTGAGCACGTGTGAAGTTACTCACGTGAAAAGTCAGAAGTAAATGGTGACTAGATAAAATCTGTGTCAGTCGCAGACGAATTCACTCGAGTCTGTATTGATGGTGATTCTACTACATACACCATTCCGACTGCGAATATCAAACTGAACAATGCTTGACTTATCGGCTTGCTTTAGTAGATGCGGCAACTGCGGTAGACATAATAGTTACTCCCGGTTTTCCAAAAACATATTTAGAGTGGGCATCAAACGTCACATAAGTGGTAAATACGATACTGATAACTATCAATAAAGTAAAAGAAGTCAAAACGTTATGTCGCTGATCGATACGTTTATAT
>Ga0187771_10003220_pt1 | contig 11383 bp, 12 predicted proteins | sample 0116_SJ02_MP15_1_FD_133139 | JGI IMG/M metagenome (GOLD analysis project Ga0187771, IMG submission 133139) | Tropical peat soil microbial communities from peatlands in Department of Meta, Colombia - 0116_SJ02_MP15_10_MG | ecosystem: Environmental > Terrestrial > Soil > Wetlands > Peat | place... | reverse complement strand
CTTCGCCCGTGCCTGATATCAATGTCTCGGAACGTGCCGACCAGATAAGTTTCTCGCCCTTCACCCCGTAAATATCGGTCTGGGCATGGGCATACTCATCCTCAGCCACATACTCTGGCTAATATACGTACCGTTAGTACGGACCCCAATAACCGTAGAAACTCGGGACAGCATATGCCTCGCACGGAACATAGCTCTGGACCGTCTTTATGTCCATCGGCCTTGTTACAATGACCCACTCTATCCCCAACTTCCGGATTTTTTCCCTGACGATGTTCTCGTCCGGCAGCTCATTCATCACAGGACCGTGTAACTGGCAACGGCATCTACTCCACGGACCTTCAACCGCCGCACAAATTCGTCATCGAAAAGGTTCCTCATCATAGGTAGTCTGAAAATAGCTATGACGGCAACCTTATTAATTTTGGCTATACCGAATGCATGATTGATAACAGGTTACAGTTCTCCATTCTCGATCATCTGGATCAATGTTGATATGTCCGCGCCGTAGTTCTTCTCCAGATCTTCTGTCCCGATTGATATGTCACATGTTGTCATATGCCCAAACACGACTGTTTCGCTTCGCCTTTGGAACTTTGGCCGAGACATGGTGCGTTTATGAGCACCTTCGGTGAAAAGCAGTTTGGCCCTCAATGCCTCGAACGAATAACCCCTGCCGAGCCTATTCATCACCCGTATCAGGTTGTTAAGAGATTCAGTATAAGCGTTGGTGACAGGATGATCAAAATAGTTCAGAATCTCATTGCTCCAGTTGCTCTAGGCCCTGATAATTGGCTGGAAATATTCATGGATTTCATACGGGATAGAGGCTTCCCATGCCTGATACCGCACCTTTGCGTCTGAAACGCTTGATGCTTCATAGATACTGTAAAAATCTTCTTTTAAGCGGTAAGCCTCTCCGAGGACAGGATATTTCTTTCTCCAGACGTCAACGAGCAATTGTTCCTGCGGTTTCAGATCACGGTGTCTTTTAAGCAGAACAAACCGGTCATGAGTTAGCCCTCCGCGTTGCTTATCTGTCAGTCCTTCCCTTAAAGATTCCCTTGCACTCTCCAGGTCAGCATTAGCCATCCTGACAATGTGAAACGTATCAATAACAATGGTACTGTTATGCAATACTATGCGAACAGCATCTTTGCACGGGTTCCACATGTCCATAGAGACATATCGGACACTGTCCTTTCCTTCAAGTTTGTTCAGATAAGTTATCAATGTCCTTTTATCTCTGTTGTGAAGTATTTCGATGAGCGTATTGTTCTGAATGTTTGAAATGACGCAACGGGGCCTTATAAGATGTATTTCATCAATACCCATCCAGTTCGGGGTTTCAAAGCGGACTATTTTTTCAAACTCATTGACGTAATCGCGGAAAATGTTTTTGACAGTCTTTTCATCAATGCCTATTTCTTCGGCTATATGCGCAAATGGACGCTTGACAGATTGCTTGCCGATCCATTTCACAAGGCGTGAGGTCATCATTCGTTTTTCATCGGTGTCTGGCAGTAACTCATAGAATGTCTTATTGCAGGCCCGGCACTGAAATCGCCTGGTATCAATGTAAATGCCAACTCTTTTACCATGTTTCGGAAGGTCCCTCACAAGCTGTTCCCGTCGGCCAAAGCCCACGATGGGCCGCGCTCCGCAGTGAACGCATCTTTGGGGGGGATGTGTTACTTCAGCATAGATATGGTAATCATGGTCAGTCTCGGTGATTCTTTAGACTGAGTAGGCTTGAAGATTTAAGATGTTAGCGGACATTGCAAGTCTTATAGATCGGGGGTTTTGGATTGGCCACGGCTTGAATCGCAAATCATTTGTATAACTGCATCTTTCAAGGAGTTCAGATCCTCTGTACCCGTCTTCCATACGTCCTCCCAGTCTATCCCAAAGTACCGGTGGGCGATGAGATTACTTATCCCGCACCAATCGCTCCAAGGTACTTCGGGATAATCCTTGTATATATGTTCGGGAATATGCTCGTTGATGGCAATCCCGATGTCTTCGATACATTTTGCTACCGCTTTTCGCGTTTTGCGATCCTGTACAAATACGTCAAACGTCATTCCTTCCGTAAATTCCTGGATTTCAGATATGGATTCAATTATGTCATTAAGAAAATCGTCAATAAATCTTTCTTCAGACATATTGCACTTCCTGCAAAATTCGTTTCCCGATGTGAGGCTTAAGAGCGTTCCTGGTAGTTAAATCTACCTTCACACCCAACAGTTCAGAGATGTTTCTGTTGAGCCTGGCAAGTCCGAGCAAGCCGATAGGCTTCTCTAGATCGACAAGGATATCTACGTCGCTCTGGTCAGTTTGTTCTCCGCGAACATAAGAGCCAAAAATGCCGAGATTCTTTACCCCGTATTCATTCTTTAAGTCTTGTTTATGCCCCTGTAACTGCTTCTTTATTTCATCAAAGGTTCTTATTTGCCCTCCATCAATCACGGATTCCGGATCCCCTTAATTTTGCCCTGAAAGTTCGGATCATTCCAGAAACCTGTCAATTCCGTAGTAGCACAAGAAGAAATGGCAAAAGCGACACAGCCATTATAAAAAGAGCACCTCTCCCCAAGTATCTCATATATCTGTCCTCCTTTCAGAGTTATTATAGTCCGAGAGAGGGTAAGTGCCCGGCAGTCGGTTGTTATGAGGCAGAAAACCTCATCCTTCACCCCCGGCTTTTGTCTGCGCCTCTTTTATATATTTCGGCTGGTCTTGAGTTATAATATTGACATGAAAATACTCCTTTTCGGCCTTTTAATCCTCACAGCGGTCTACCTCTATGCAGCCGCAAGCCTCAAGATCGGACATAGGAAGTTTCTCTGAGGAGGAGTCAAGCTTTCCGTGAGAGAGAAGCTAGCAGAGAAAATCAAGGAGAGATGGTTGAAAGTCCCTTCGTGGCTCATCGGATCATCAAGAAACACATGGGTCCGCAATACCGGGAGCGACAAAAGACACTTAAAATAACGCCCCGCGAGCAGAGAAGATGAGAAACAGCTTCTTGATTTGCTTACTTCCACGAATAATTTCAGTTGGTTATCACAACCCCCCAACTTTTTTAACGTGACAATGAAGAAAGTCCCGATAGAGCCTACCCCTGTGCAAGAACTGGAGGCTAATTCCACAGACAACTTACTCAGAATTCCTCCGTTTGAGGATGCACATATGCACTTTAATCTTTGTGGACGACCATGGTCAGAAGAAGTCCTTCGGGCTGTCATGGAACGCTACGCACGGCGTGGGATATTTTCCATAAAGGACATGGGTCATAAGAGCGCCATTGGCCTGAAAGCTAGGATAGTTGCGAAAGGGCTCATGTCAGTGCGAACAGCCGCCTTTGCACTCATCAAAAAAGGTGGCTATGGAACCTTTCTTGGCAAATGCGTCGAAGGCAAGGAAGAGATCAAGAAGGCGGTGAAAGAGATATCTGACGCTGGCGCGGATTTTATAAAGGTGATAAACTCCGGCATCGTTTCTACAGGAACCGCCAGACACGTGACAGAGGGGGGGTTCACATTTGAAGAGCTGAAGGTCATCTGTGCAGAAGCAAAAAAAAGAGATCTCGAAATAGCGTGTCATGCTAATTCGGATAATGCGATAAGGGATGCGGTCATGGCAGGCGTCTCTTCTCTGGAACATGGCTTCTTCATTTCAGGTGATACGATCAGATTGATGGTGGAGAAAGGGACTTCCTGGACACCTACCGCTTTTGCGCTGCTCGCTCTGGCCCCAAGCCTGGCACCAACCGAAAAACGACACATACAAGAAGTGATCGAGGGCCATCTGGCGTCCATGTATTTCGCCGCCTCAATTGGGCTGAAACTGCGTGTCGGAACAGACAGCGGATCCAAGGGAACAAGACATGGCGAATCATATTTCGACGAACTCAGATTATTCGAAAAGGCCGGCCTCACTCTCTCCCAGATACTCTCCTCTGCCTGTATGGAAGAAGAAAAAATGGAAACGGGGAACTTCCTCCTTGTTGGCAAGGACTTTATATCTACGGGCAAAGTAGTGCTGCCGAATATACAGGCATGAAATGTCTGAAATCTCATAGTTACCTGCCCGAATAGATGCAACCGACTCGATTAATTGCCGCGAGTGCGGCGTACAGTTACCGTTTCTCCCCCGATCCCCCAGTTGTCCATTTCTATCTCTTCGACCACGACCACTGTTGTTCGGGGGTTCTTGCCCAATATGTCGGCGAGCAGCCCGGTAACACCCTTAATAAGTTGAGCCTTTTGCTCAGCACTCGCACCTTCTTTTGTTATCTTGATATTGACGTACGGCATATGTCCTCCTTCCCTTTTCAGCGATTAAAGCATCGCGCCGGCTGATTCAGTTCAATCTATTATATTCCAGTTGTATAATATTACTCATGCTGAAAATTGCCCACCTGACGGTCTCCCCCCCGCTTATACTTGCGCCGATGGCAGGTATCACGGATCTCCCGTTTCGAACGCTTAACCGCTCATTCGGCTGCATGTTTGCTTTCGCAGAAATGGTCAGCGCACGCGCACTCGTGCAGGGCAGCAGGCATACCCTAGAAATGCTTGCAACCCTGCCTGTCGATCAGCCACTGGGACTTCAATTTCTCGGAAATAATCCTTGTGTGATGACAAAAGCATTGGAACTCGTGGACGAATACCTCTTTGACCTGATTGATATTAACGCGGCCTGTCCTGTGGCCAAGGTGATAAAAAAGGGGGAGGGGGCGCACATGCTCAAGGAGCCACGCCGGCTTGCTGAACTACTTAAGGAGATGGTCCGCGCCTCACGAGCCCCGGTTACTGTAAAGATACGTTCGGGATGGGATGGTATGAACATCAATGCCGTTGAGGTTGCGCGCCACGCCGAGGGTGCTGGAATAAGTGCGCTCTTCATCCACGGAAGGACTCGGGAGCAGGCTTATCGCGGACAAGTGGACTACGGGATAATACGGGAAGTCAAAAGGGCTCTTAGTATACCAGTCATTGCGAGCGGAAATATTCTATCGCCTCCTCTAATAAAGAAAATGCTCGACGAGACTGGATGTGACGGAGTGCTCATTGCAAGGGGCGCCCTCGGCAACCCTTGGATATTCAGGGATTGGGTACACTTCCTTGAAAACGGTACGTTACCGGAAAGACCGTCAATACTCGAACGCATTGACACTATGATCAGACACCTAGACCTTTATTCTGACTTTTATGGAGAGAAGGCAGCGACCGTACTATTCCGTAAGTTCTTCGGGTGGTACACGAAAGGGATACCACATATGAACTCCCTCAAGGATAGGGCCTTCCAGGCAGAGACAAAAGAACAGATGCTCGAGCTGATCATAAGCCTCAGCCGATAAAGAACTAGCCGTTACTACACGTTAGGAGAGGCATCTGTCTCTCGGACAGGGCAGTTGCCCTTATCATCATCTTGTTGGAAGGCACACTGTTCCGCATCGGCATATCTTCCAATAAATTCTTGATAATAATCTCTACGGCGAGGCATGGCTCAATTTCTGCATCCAAAGTTATGTGTCAAGAGCATAATAGCCAAGTAAAAGATGTTTGTCTAAAGATATTTGTTTGGCGACGCAACTGAGTCTATGCCATTGATGGATTCTTTTCACATTTTAACACTTTTTCCTCCGTTTCATCACATCGATGCCGAACTTCTTCAATCCTTCGACCACAGCGCTAAGAGGGAAACCAACTACATTGAAATAGTCACCTTCTATTTTCCTCACAATTGCAGACCCAAATCCCTGGATGCCGTACGCCCCTGCCTTGTCGAGTGGCTCTCCTGATTCAACATAGGCAGCTATCTCTCCACGAGTCAGCTTTCTGAAAAAGACCTTTGTCACCACTGAGCGGGAGAGCTTCCTTCTGGTTTTCGTATCGAAAATCGTGAAACCGGTTATCACCGAATGAGTTTTGCCATTTAGAAGAGTGAGCATTCTCTTCGCCTCAGCCGCAGTGCGCGGCTTACCCAGTATCCTCTTCCTGAAGACAATGAATGTATCAGCCGCAATGACCAGGGCGTTCTCGTATCTCCCGGCAACCACTTGCGCCTTTTCGGCAGACAGGAATCTTGCGGCTGAGCGGGGCCGCAACCCTGAAGGTATATTCTCTTCATATCTTCCGGCATCGACCTTGAAGAAGAGGCCAGTTTTCCCGAGTATCTCCTTTCTCCTCGGCGATGCAGATGCCAGGACAACAAGTTTCATGAAATCCTCCTTCGACCGTTAACCGCAGAGGGCACAAATATACAGACTCATGAGAAAATCATGGCTATGACACCTTTGCTTCACATCCTCCTTCATGCATGCTGCCCGGCGGCATGTCCCGAAGCCCATGCCCAATGCAGATTATAGCCTCCGAGTTGCCCGGTAACGTCTATAACCTCTCCCGCGAAATAAAGGCCTGGGAGTCTTTTCGCCTCCATCGTCTTTGACGATAACTCACCGGTTTCGATTCCTCCCAGTGTGACCTCTGCCTTGCCAAAGCCTTCAGTGCCCTGCGGTGTGATTTCCCAATTATGGAGACGATATGCAGTATCCCTGATCTCGCTATCGTTAAACTGGCAAAGGGGCCTAGAAGGTACATACAACTGACACCACTTGCGCGCAAGGCGTCTAGGAAGATGCAATGAGAGAAAAGTTTGCAGTTCCATCTTGCTATCTCTCTTCTCCTTCAGGAGCGCAAAGATATCCTTTTTGGGAAAAAGGTCCAGGTTAATAGGATTCCCCTTATCCCAGAGAGAGGAGACCTGGAGAACAGCAGGTCCGCTGAGTCCACGGTGGGTGAACAGGACGTTTCCCCGAAAGCTCGTCTCGCCCGAGCGTACAGACACGTCCACCGAAATACCGCTCAGTTCACGGAAGAAAGCCAGGTCCATTGGACTGAAGATAAGCGGAACGAGGGCCGGTCTGGTTGGGACAACCTCAAGGCCAAACTCGCTCGCTATCCTGTACCCGATGTCTGTAGCCCCCAGCCTAGGATAAGAAAGTCCTCCCGTAGCGATCACGAGCGACTCAGACCTAAACTTTCCTTGGCTGGTAAGAACAATAAACCCTCGGTCTCTTACCACCTTCTCTACACAGCAATTGAGAAGTATTTCAACGCCAGCCTCATTACATTGCATCCGGAGCATGTCTGTAATCGCCCTGGAGCTCCCTTTGCAGAATAGCCGTCCTTCTTCCCTTTCGTAAAAAGCGATCCCGTATCTCCGGAGCATCTCTATAAAATGGAAGGGCGTGAAACGCGCAAGCGCAGACTTACAGAAATGAGGATTGCGGGAAAAGTAATGTTCGTGGTCCACCCGGACATTGGTAAAATTACAATGCCCGCCACCGGAGACAAGTATCTTCTTCCCTATACTACCAGCATGTTCCAAAATGACAATGTTGCGCTTCCGCCTCCCAGCCGAAACAGCACACATAAGACCTGCTGCGCCTGCCCCGATAATAACTATATCCCTTTTCATGACGACGTATAGTATATCTCATTTCCTTGCGTACATATTGCAGCATGCGAATAGTATTCACTTTGCCTATCACCCACGAGGACTTTCACTAGACATTTTTTTAAACCAACCAACTCAATTCCGGTTAAACACTCTGCCTGAATGGTGACGATGTGAAGATTATTTTGAAATATTTAATACGCTATCCAATGTTGCACAAAGTGCAATGGACATGATGTAGATCATGGTAAACTTGCCAATGTATTGTCAATAATTATTAAGAATATGGACGGACAGAGAACATATATCAAGAAGATTAGATACACAGTTCAACTTGCCTTCCTTGCATTCACGCTTTTTATCGGCTATCGATTCTATCAGTTTGTCCTTTTTTTCAAGGGCTTGCATCATCCCTTAGTAGACAGACCCTCTTCTGTTGACGCATTTCTTCCCATATCCGGATTGATGTCCCTCAAATACTTTCTCTTTACTGGCACTGTAGAGCCGATCCACCCCGCCGCCTTTGTAATGTTTGTGACAATCGTCATCACATCGTTGCTTCTGAAGAAGGGATTTTGCGGATGGATCTGCCCGGTAGGCACCATTGCTCAGTATTTCTGGATGGCGGGTAAAAAAATATTCGGGAAGAACTTCAGAATGTCAGATCACGCTGATCTTGCAGTGCGATCGCTCAAATACATCCTCATGGGCCTTTTTCTCCTCCTCATCGGCGTTATCATGACACCTAATATGATGGTCCTTTTCTTTATGAGCGACTATTATATTACCGCCGATATCATGACAATGAACGTATTTGCGCAGATGTCTTCATTGACGATGTGGGTGCTTATTGTGCTGGCCGCGCTCTCGCTTCTCTACAAAAATTTCTGGTGCAGGTACCTCTGTCCATATGGCGCCCACCTCGGACTCCTGAGCGGGTTAGGACCGATGAGAATAAGCCGGACTGAGGAGGAGTGTTTACGTTGCGGCTCCTGTACCAAGAGTTGCCCTTCCCTGCTTAATGTGGAGAAGAAGGATGTAGTTAGTTCACCGGAATGTTGTGCCTGCATGACCTGTATCAGTTCATGTCCATCGCCGGAGGCTCTCAACATTACGTTTAAGACCGGTAGAACCTCCCGGACCTTCAAACCCTATCTCTATCCTGTGTTTCTGATACTACTTTTCTATATTCTCATCGGCTTGGGTATGGTAGCGGGCAAATGGCACTCGCAAATATCCTACGAAGAGTATAAGCGTATCATACCTTCCATTTCACAAAGGTAGAATTCCACATATCCTCCTGCCTATTCGCGTTCCACGTGACAAATGAACCTCTCTCCGGCCTAAAGGCCGGAGTTTCGGGCCGCTGGCATAATCCGGCTCATGCCCTTCCCTGCTGCTCCCTGATATACCGTTTCAAAATATCTGCGTCCACATGACCAACGCTCTCAGCAAAATAGCCATCCGCCCAAAAACTATCCCCCCACAAAAATTCATCCAGTTCAGGAAATTCTTTTCTGAGTGCCCGACTCGTACCTCCTTTCAATGTTTGTGCTATTCCAGATATGCTGTCGTTCGGCTTTATTTGCATGATCAGATGGATATGATCAGTTTGCAAGCTCATCTCGCTTATTTGCCACTGGTTCATTTTGCATGCCTCACGCACCCGTTGTCTCCACCGTATGGCTATCTTGCCTCGCAACACACGCTTTCGGTACCTCGGTATCCAAACCAGATGCACCTGCAAACGATGCTTTGTCTGTGCACCTGTCCAATATTCGGCCATGGCCAGATTATGCCAAAAGATACCTCCGCTCCCCCAGCTTCCGCTGGCTTCGCTCTGGGCAGCCATTCCTCCCCGAGCTTTAAAGCTCGGGGTTTTCTGGCAGTTTCTATAAAATGGACGCCTAATAGAATACTAACAGCCTGAGTTCACTTCCATTGACATGGTAGGCGCGACCCCTAGGAGGACGAGGCAGACAAAACCCACTCTCAGCAAATGCTACGTGGACAATTTGGGGAACTAGTCAATCTTCGCGAGAAAAAGGCATGTCTTTACGCTCAGAATGAAGCGGACACACTCCCTCTCAGTTCATAGTATGCCATTGAAGTCCTCCCGTCTAAGATGTATCCCGTCCTCATCTGGCATACCCGTTTCCGCGTTGCATCAGAAAAGAGGAATCTGTTATATTTTCCATACATTCCGATGAGCTATATTTCTGTTATAGGTGCAGGAAGCTGGGGAACCACACTTGCGTGGCTCCTTGCCGAAAAGGAGTACGACGTCTCTCTCTGGGTCTATGAAAAGGCACTCTGTGAGGAAATGCAGACCACAAGGCTCAACAGACTCTATCTTCCAGGACTCAGCATCCCTGAGAACGTCACCATCACCAGTGATCTCGCGCGAGCGGTAAGCAAGTCACGGTATATAGTGAATGTAGTGCCCACACAGCATGCAAGATCGGTGATAAAGGACGCTGTTCCCTACATGAGTCCCGATACCGTTCTTGTGAATGCATCCAAGGGTATAGAGAGAAAGACACTCCTGACCGTCTCATCCATACTGCGGGAAATAACGGACCACAGGGTAGCGGTAATATCTGGTCCAAGCTTTGCACAAGAAGTATCCCGGAAACTTCCTACGGCGGTGACACTTTCCTGCGAAGACATCGCCACGTCTCTGCTGCTACAGGAGATATTCAACACTCCTTATTTCAGAGTGTATACGCATAACGACATTCTCGGTGTCGAGCTTGGAGGTGCACTGAAGAATGTTATGGCCATTGCCTCCGGTATCTCGGATGGGCTCAATCTGGGCCATAACGCAAGAGCGGCACTCCTGACGAGAGGGCTGGCTGAGATAGAAAGGCTGGGCAGCGCCATGGGTGCACAAGAACATACGTTCTCCGGCCTCAGCGGCCTTGGAGACCTCATCCTGACGTGCACTTCATTTCTGTCAAGGAACTATTCTCTGGGCACAAAGCTCGCAAAAGGGTTCAAGCTCGGCGATATCCTTTCACAGTCTAACAGTGTAGTGGAGGGGGTAGCAACCGCTGAGTCAGCCTATGAGCTTTCCAAAAAGTACAATGTACAGATGCCGTTCGTGGAACAAGTCTACAAGGTGCTTTATGAAGACAAGGATCCGGTGCTTGCGGTCACAGAGCTGATGAACCGTACGTTGAAAACGGAGTTTAATGCATAGGGCGAAGATCCTCGATATCCTCACCTCCCTGAAAGCTGGCAGATTATCAGTCGAAAAGGCAATGGAAAGGCTCAGACATCTGCCTTACGAAGACCTTTCTTTTGCCAAGGTGGATCACCAGAGACATATGGTACAGGGCGTTCCAGAAGTGATTCTCGCCAGCGGCAAGAAGATATCCGAGATACAGGGAATCGCCAGGTCCATGTATCGAAGAAGCGGAAGGTTTCTTATCACCAAGGCCTCCGAGGAGACATACAGAAGTCTAAAGCTCAAGGGGATGATTTTCTATCCTTCCTCAGGCATCATCGTGGCAGGAGCACACTCGACCAAGAAAAAGGGCCTCATCCTTGTGGTTTCGGCAGGCACATCAGATATACCCATAGCTGAGGAGGCTGCTGTCACCGCATCTTTCCTTGGCAGCAAGGTCGAGACGGTATATGACATGGGGGTTGCGGGAATCCACAGGGTCTTGGACAAGAGAAGTGCTTTCTCCTCCGCGAGGGTCATTGTAGTAGTTGCGGGAATGGAGGGCGCCCTTCCGTCTGTCATTGGAGGACTGACAGACAGGCCGCTTATTGCCGTGCCGACTTCGACTGGCTATGGAACAAGCCTGGGCGGATTGACCGCTCTCTTTGCAATGCTTAACTCGTGCGTTCCCGGCATCGCGGTAATGAATATAGACAACGGTTTCGGAGCGGGATGCCTTGCGCATAAAAT
>Ga0187771_10003219_pt1 | contig 11385 bp, 7 predicted proteins | sample 0116_SJ02_MP15_1_FD_133139 | JGI IMG/M metagenome (GOLD analysis project Ga0187771, IMG submission 133139) | Tropical peat soil microbial communities from peatlands in Department of Meta, Colombia - 0116_SJ02_MP15_10_MG | ecosystem: Environmental > Terrestrial > Soil > Wetlands > Peat | place... | reverse complement strand
GTCCTTCGCAGTGTTGTAAGTGTAGACTGCCGAAACTCCATTGTAGGCTGTCGGCGCAATGGGTTGGCTTTCTGCCGACTGAACGCGATTTCCGTTTCCGTCAAGTGCGAATTGGTAGCTCGCAATGCTGCTCGCCATGCCGGTCGGCCTGCTTGCCGCATCATAGGTGTACGTGGCCTGGATCCCGTTAAACTGTGTGAATGTTTGGAGCCTCCCGTCTCCGTCGTAAACATAGGTTGCCTGCTCGCTCAGCCAGTCGGTCACCGTTGTCAGGCGGTTTGCGGCATCGTATGCGTATGTCACCAGGCTTCCGTCAGGGTAGGCGACCTGAATCATATTGCCGGCGGCGTCATAGACATAGGAAAGACCGAATCCGTCGGCATCGATAAAGCTCGTTATCCGTCCGTCGCCGTCGTAGCTGAAGGAACTCGGTCCGAGGCTATCCTGCATCCCCGTCAGCCTGTCCAGATTGTCATAGGAATATGTGACCTGGCTTTGATCGGGATAGGTGATGCTCGAGAGTTTTCCTGTCGCGGTATAGCCGTACTTTAGGGTGTTTCCGTTTCGGTCGGTCTTGGTTGAGGGCCTGCCGTTAACATCATAGCTAAGGTTCGTGATTTTTTGGAGCGGGTCGGTGATGCTTGTAAGAAGCCCCCGCAGGTCATAAGCAAAGTTTGTTATGGAACCGACCGCATCGGTAAGAGAGGTGAGCTTTTCCCCTCCCCCGCCGCAGGAGGGGCACCCGGTAGCTACATAGGAAAAAGTGGTGATTTTGCCGAGAGCGTCCACCTTTTGTCTCGGACGGCCCCTATAGTCGTAGGTGTAGGTCGTGGGATTTTGCAGTGGATCTGTCACCGAATTGCTGTTTCCGTTTTTATCGTAGGTTAAGCTTATGGCGTTCCCCAGCGGGTCCACTGCCGCAGTTAGCCGGTTGTCTGCATCGTAGGCGAAGGAGGTCGTGTTGTTGAGTACGTCGGTGAGGCTAAGTACGTTTCCCGGGATATCGCGGGCAAGGCTTATTGTCAGGTTGGTCGGGTCGGTTACGGAGGTGACGTTGTTGTATTGGTCATAGCCATATTGAGTTGTATGGTTAAGCGGGTCGGTCACGCTCCTGATGTTGCCCTTCGAGTCCCTTTGGAACTGGGTGATCGCCCCGGTCGGGTCTTCATAGGTTGCGAGATTTCCTCTCGCGTCGTATGTGACAGTAGTCGTTCCGCCCGTGGGGTCCCGGACAGAGGTTACCCGGTTTTGAGAGTTGTAAGTGAGTGTCGTTGTCCTGCCCCCGGCATCGGTTACCGAGAGCACGTTGCCGTTGCCGTCGTAGGTATAAGACTTGGACGTCCCGTCCGGGTAGGTTATCGATAAAAGGTTGTAGTTGGAGTCGTATGCGTAGGTGGTATTATTGCCATAAGGGTCTGTGGTCTTTAGGGGGACATTATATACAGGATCGTACTGATGGACCCAAACACCGCCATCTTTTTCGGTTACGGTGGAAACGCCCGAGGAATTGTAGACAATGCTTATGGCCTTTCCATTCGGATCGGTAGAGGAGGTGAGCGTCCCCGTTGTGGAATTATAGACATAGCTGACGGGGTTGCCGGAGGGGTCGGTTTTCAGGACCATCCGGTTGTTGGAATCGTACTGAAAGTTCCAGGTGTTTCCTAGCGGGTCGGCGATAGAGGAGAGGAGGCCGGATGAGTTGTAGGACACGTTGTAGACGTTGCCTGCAAAGTCGGTAACGGTTGTAATCATCCCGTTGCTTAAGCCCAGGCAGATCGTTCTTCCGGTCGAATCCGTTATGCCGGTCAGATTGCTTCCCCTATACGTGAGCGTTGTTGTATTGCCATTTCTGTCAATAACGCTCGTAAGCTGCCCCGAGGAGTTGAAGTTATAGATCTTGCCGTACTTTGTGGTGCGCGTGAAGGAGCCGTCTGAGTTTTTGACTATTGTTGAAGTGTCGCCGCTCTTACTGTCCGGATAATAGACATTGCCGACAGGCGAGAACCAGAGCCTGCCGCCGTCACTTCGCCTGAGATACATTGACCCGTCCGAATTCAGGATAATTGAAACATTGAAATCATGCGTCCAACCTGTTCCAAGTGGGCCACTGGTGCAATCGAGGCTATTGTATGAGAATAGAAGAGGTCCGACCTGTTGTGAGTGGTTTACATTACCGATGTTGAGATCCGCTGAGGAGTCAATACAAATCTCGTTGCTGACCCGGGTATCAATCACATCCTCAAAATTAGACTTATCGGGGTCGCCGGGACCGACGCGCGACGAGCCAAAAACTCCGAAGGTATACTGGAGACTTGACTCTAAGATCAAGTTGTTCGCGTTCCATGCGATTGCTACGCAGTGCTCCGTGCATCCATTCCAGGCCCCGGCCCAGCCGTAACAAGAAGTCCAGCCGGATGGTACGCCCCAACAAGCATCGTTATACATGCCTGGAACGGTTCCCTCTAGCACCACCCCGTCCACAATCACGACCAGTGGAACTTCACAGCCGAAGATCAGCCCATAATCGGCTGAGGGTGCTCCCGCTGCCCAACACCCTGGCGCTGACGGACTCGGCCAAAAAAAACCGTCATTGGGTACGGACGAGGCGGCGGCTCCATCTCCCCAATTAACTAGCCATAGGACTACTCCGCCAAGACCGGAAGCAAGGATTGAAAACAGAATGAGCATGAATCTGAAGCTAAATCGCCCAAATCCTGTGTTGATGTTCATCCTTTTGCCTTTTCAATACGGGTGAGCTTGCTCTACTTGATCGGACTCAAAATCTCAAAAAACTGATCTTCGTCTTCATCGTTTAACCTTTCTATGAAAGTCCATATTACCATGCTCATTCTTTTCCCCGCTGATTCTCCCTTCGTTTACGTCGGTTAAGGATCCATTACTATAAAGAAAAGAGTGAACGTACTGCGAGTAAGGGAAAGTACATACCCCGACAACTTGGCCTAAATTATTGATCTTCGATCCCACGCTGTACGACGGCCCACAAAGCGCGCCAATGTCGGTGAGCGAATAGCTTTGGGCAAAAACGGGAGGACTCAAATTGGCCCGGAACGGAACCACCAAAAACAGAACCAGCGCCAAACCGAATCTACCAGCACCGATATTCATCTTCATCTGTCCAACCCCTCCGGTTACGAAGAAGGTCGTTCCTCTCTGACGCCTCTCCAGGCTCCTGGGGCGCATCTAACAGCTAATCTCTGCGCGGTCTCCATCACTTTGTCCGCGTTTCAAGGCTGGCCCACGACCCTACTTCGCGGCAAGACGCGCGTTCAGACCGAACATGCCGGTAAGGTGTGCAAACCTTTATAACTCCATAATGTTTTTGAAAGTGTAAATAACTTAGTCTATGCATAGTTATAAAGTCAAGAAAAAAGAAGCGTACAAGTGTCTATAATGTAAAACGAGAGATTATTTATGTTAGGATTGTATACTTATTCAATAGACGATACTGAATATTCTTTGATAATTTCTATACGATAAGTCGTATCTGCGCGGTACTCGTTATGTTGCATGTTGTATGCAGTCTATACACTCTATGAATATCATTCATCTGTCACTGAAATGTCACTTCTCATCGCAAAACTGACACCGTGTCGTAACACAGTGAGTGGTGAGCAGTGAATGGTAAAGCACGGAGTTCCTGATAGCCGATGGCCATTGGCCTGCATATATCAAACAGAAACTGCTTTACAGACCCTGGTAGGTTGCTGAAAAAAGGCCCTCTTCTTAGCGGTGGTTTTTTCGCAAAGTCTATTGAGAAACGTTCTTTGATAATGTTCGTTATCGAAAATGGTCCTAATTCTTAGGTCCAATACGTCCTCATGGTCCAGTTGCGATTGTGGCTTTGTCCCGCTGCATGGTTCGTGGCGAACGGTTGCTTTGCTTGTCTTTTCTCCCCGCAGGGCGCAACTCGCGACTCCCCGAAGGGGCCGGGCTTTCGGAAAAGATTGTAAACGCGTCACAAATGGATATAATTGCACGGCTTGAAGGCGCTCCAACGATCTTGGAACAAGTGGCACTACTCAGGGACTTTGATCATCTGTTTAACAAATTGTAGAGGGAAGACAACCATGCATCTGCGTAAAAGATGTGCAGTCACCGGAGGAGCCGGGTTTTTGGGGTCTCATCTCTGTCAGCGGCTCCTCAATGATCGGCAGGACGTTCTGTGTATAGACAATCTCTACACGGGCAGCAAAAGAAACATCGTAGATCTTTTGAGCAACCCTTATTTTGAACTCCTGAGGCATGACATAACCTATCCTTTGTATATCGAGGTAGACGAAATTTACAATCTTGCATGCCCGGCCTCCCCTATCCATTATCAGAACGACCCGGTTCAGACCACCAAGGTCAATGTGCACGGGTCGATCAACATGCTTGGACTTGCCAAGCGCCTCAAGATAAAGATTCTCCAGGCGTCCACTTCCGAGGTTTACGGCAATCCCTTCGAGCATCCGCAAAAGGAGACTTACTGGGGAAACGTAAACCCCATAGGGCCGCGCTCCTGCTACGATGAAGGAAAACGTTGCGCCGAGACCCTTTTCTTTGACTATCACCGGCAGCATGGCATGGATATCAAAGTGGCCAGGATCTTCAACACTTACGGCCCAAGAATGCACCCCAACGACGGCCGCGTGGTCTCCAATTTCATCGTTCAGGCGCTGACGGGGCAGCCGATAACTATCTATGGCGACGGCAACCAGACCCGTTCCTTTTGCTATGTGGACGACCTGATCGAAGGCCTCATCCGGCTGATGAACACCCCCAAAGGCTTTACAGGCCCTGTCAATCTTGGAAACCCCATCGAATTCACCATCCTTGAACTTGCGGATATGGTGATTGAGTTGACCGGGTCAAAATCCGAACTCGTTCGAAAACCTCTGCCCCAGGATGATCCCGTGATGCGAAAGCCCGACATATCCATCGCGCGGGAAAAACTCGGTTGGCAGCCTGAAGTTCAATTAAGAGAAGGGCTTAAAAAGACTATCGACTACTTTGACGACCTTCTGCACTCAGGTGAGGGTGGGGATGTCTCTGCAAGAGCTTAGAGAAAAGCTTTGGAATGCAAAACATGTGGCGGTATTGACCGGGGCCGGCATTTCCGCCGAATCCGGCGTTCCCACCTTCCGCGGGGAAGGCGGCCTCTGGAAGCAGTACCGCGCCGTGGATCTCGCCACGCCGGAAGGCTTTGCCAGGGACCCCGAACTGGTGTGGGAATTCTACAACTGGCGAAGAGAAACGATCGGTCCATGCAGTCCAAATCCCGGACATTTCGCCCTGGCTGAAATGGAACAGCGCCTGCCGCGCTTCACTCTGATAACGCAAAATATCGACGGGTTGCACAAAAAAGCCGGGAGCAAAAATATTATCGAACTGCACGGCAACATGTGGAAGGTGCGGTGCACCCGGTGCGGAGCGATCACCGAGGACCCCAGGACTCGGCTCCCGAAACTGCCGGCCTGCGGGTCATGCGGCTCGCTTCTGCGGCCTCACGTGGTCTGGTTTGGCGAGATGCTCGAACCACAGGTGCTCAACGCTGCCTATGAGGCCGTCCAGAGTTGCGATCTCATGATCGTGATAGGGACCTCGGGGACCGTTCAGCCCGCCGCGTCAATGGGAGCGCAGGCAAAACAGAACGGCGCCTGGGTGGCGGAAATCAACCTGGAACCCACCCCTTATTCGGATCTCTATGACACCTCAATCCTGGGAAAATCGGGGGAAATATTGCCTAAGTTGCTGTGACGCAGGGCAGAAGACAGAGCCCTGAAGACCGAGAGCCCGGACATTGTCTGAAACTCATTCCAGTAAGCCGTGAAGGGTGAAGGGTGAAGCGGGAAGCGGGAAACGTGAAGGGTGAAGGGTGAAGGGTGAAGCGGGAAACGTGAACCGTGAAGGGTGAACAGCGAACGATGCGAGGCGCGGGAGTGATCAGAGAGAAGGCAACTTCCCTGGCCCCGGACAAGGATCGAGGAGCGGAGGGGAGTGGATGGACGGGGAGAGGTTCTCGCTGCATTCGCTGTAAATACAGGGAAATTCACTCCTCCTGCCGGGCAAGATGTTGATTTCGTTGTGAGTTTTGGATTTTGCCGTCTGAAATAACAGCGAATAACAGCGGGAATTATTGAAAATCTGTCATAAAAACAAGAGGATATGAGTTTTTTATTCATCTTCTGAGTTCTTCCCCGGCTGCCTGATGATGGAGTTCCCGGGTTCTCAAGGCATGTTGCCACAATTCCGAGCAACATTATACTTCGGTATAAGAAGCGATGTCAAGACAAAAATGAAGTGCAAAAACACTTTTTTTTCCCGGTGCGGATGATGGAGCCGCTCTTGTAAGGTAAAAAGGCAAAACCCCCGATGGGGGAAGGCAAAAGTAAAAAGGAAAAAGGTAAAAGTAAAAAAGGCAAAAACGAATAGCCATGCTGAGCGCCTGTCGACAAGTTGGCCTTTCGGTGGGGCAGCTCAGTTTTGCGTGCGCACTTGCGGAAAGGAGGTATAAATCGACGATATTCAGGGGATCGATAAGAAAGGGGTCAAGTCTCCGTTTGTCCAGTTGTCAGGATTTTTTGGATATGCCGGCAACGCTCACTCAGTTCCTTGGTCGAGGCCAGGCACTTTCGCATGGATTCAAGCGCCGCCCCGACAGCACTATAGCTCTTGAGGCCGAAGATGGAACCGATATCTGCGAAACTGTCTTTTCGCAGTATGCGGGTCAGGTGAATTGCCACCGCGCGTGGTTCGTTGAATCGCCCCCTGCGGCACTTGACAAGCTCGGACTCGTTGATTCGGTAATGGGAACACACAGCCTGCACAATCTGTCGGACTTCCGGGGCAAGAGACCGGGAATCGGGTACCTGTGGGTTGGTCTTTTGCTCGAAAAAGCGGGCCTTCAAATGGTTGATGGAGTCCTCATCGCCAAGTATGGGCGGCCATTTCCTTCCGCTAAATATTTGCGTGATTTCTTCCCGGTCTTCCTCGCCCATGTACCTGCGGTATGCAGCCCTTTGGCCTCTTTTGCGAGGGGAGAGGATAGAGAGAAAGAAGCCGTTGTAGAGCCAGTCCCATTCCCGTGCGGTCGACAAATAGCCCAGGTGGCTGCTCCACCGGTAAAGATCCGGTCGATCCGTGATTCCGGCCCGCACGGGATTTCCTCAATTTGTAGTGACGACTTCTGACCTCGGATTGTGAAATATCAATAACTTAACCTCTCCAACTGCGGAAGTTGGGCTGTTAAGATTATGTTTCAGGGCAGATCCCGGTAATGGGCGGAGGTCTTTCCATCTAAGTCGTTCGGGGCTGCGAACGGGGCGTGGAGCCCAACGCGAGGTGGATAATGCCGGGCAACGATGGGTCCGTTGCCCGACACGGCTATTAAAGACAAAAGTTATTACAATGCCGCAATGTAAAGTTCCATAGCATGGTTGGCTCGAATAGAACCCTTGTTGACAGTAAAACAGACAGCATTGCCTACATGCTCATAGTTCAACTTTGTCAACATCAAAAGCATACTTAGTGGTGTATGTGGGATCCCAGCCGTGAAAAGATCTGTGGAAGCCAAAGGCAGTGTTGTGACAATATCCTCGGTGTTTACGATTCGCCACGCGCGCTGCTGTAGGCTTTGATTAAATTTGGTCGCAAAATCGATATCGCCCACACGCGGCCCCGCAAAGCTATACATCGTTGGCACTCTGCCCGATTGCGCCAGATCAGCGGCAGCCAGGACCGCCAAAGCGGCCCCCAAGCTGTGTCCCGTAACAAAGACTTCGGCCCCCGCCGCTACAGCTTGAAGCACTTTTTCCGAACACTGCACATACAAACCGGTAAATCCCTCTTCGGTTTTCCCCCAAGGAGGATTGTCAACTTGGGGAAAAGTCAAGTCGGAAAGCCAATCCTCAATTGATTGGGTGCCGCGGAACACGACAAAAAGATTTCCGGATTCGTTGTTTCTGGCAACAAATCCAAACGGCTCATTTGGGGTGAAAAGGCCTTCCGGGGTTGCCCACAACTCTCCAAGATTGGTGTAGTCCCCTTGCAGCGCCCAAATAGTATGATTTATGAAGCTTGTGTATTGCTGGTATGCCTGCAAAACCAAATTTGCGGATTCTTTTGCGATAGTGACGTTAAATTCAGGTGGTGTATAGAGCATGTCAATTCCCCTTTCTTGATTTGTAGCCGCAACATGCCGACTTTGCCAATGGCAAAAGGCTGAAAGGCAGGTTTTTTCTTAAGCTCCAGTCAAACTCCTGTCAGAAATTGATGTTTCCCTGCTGTGAACCATCACCAGGAAACTAAACATCAATAAGTCATCGCCTTCAATGCCATGCTATAGGAGTTGCCTTTCCCTAAATCGACCATATACAGTATTCATGCTCCAGGAATCAGGACGACGGCGCCCATGGTCTGCCGGTTTTCGATTTGACTATGGGCTTTAGAAGCTTGACTTAGCGGGAACGCTTCGACGGCGGGGATTATGGCGCGGCTTTGAATTCTTGCGAACAATTGATGGACAAGGCGGAGAAAGTTGGACCGATCGTCGAAGTAGTCAAAACACACCGGGGCCGACACGGTCAGGGACCGCTGCTTTAACACGCTAACGTCCAAAGGCATAACCTGTCCGTTGCGGTCGCCGATGACGGCGCAGTGGCCGAAGCGGGACAGGCAGGCGAGAGCGGCGTCGAGCCCCCGCGCGCCGCTGCTGTGGACCCAATAGTCGACCCCGAGACCATTGGTGATGCGCATCACTTCGGATGTTGCCGAGGCATCGTCTGCGACCACGATGGGGTAGTCGCAGCCGCGGTCTCGGCTGAACCTGGCCTTATCGGCAGTAGATACCGTGCCAATGACCGTGAGGTCCATGGATTTGGCCCATTGGCTGAGCAAGTGACCCAGGCCGCCGGCTACCGCCTGGATGAGGATCGTCGCGCCCGGGGCGGCCCTGAACACCCGGCTAAGCAGCAACCCAGCCGTAACGCCCTTGAGCAAGGTGGAAGCCTCGATATCAGTTACGCCGGCGGGCACGGGTATGCAGGCATCGGCATTGACACAACGGATTTCGGCATATGATCCGGGTTTTCGGCTCATATAGGCGACGCGGTCGCCCGGAAATAATCCGTTGACCTGGTCCCCCACGTCGATGATCTCACCCACACCTTCCACACCCGGGGTCCCCGGCAAATCAAGACCCGCCGAGATTCCCCGGCGATGCTGGATGTCTATGTAATTGACTGCAATCGCCTTCTGGCGGATACGCACCTGCCGGGGACCAGGTGCAGGAACGGTCACATCCCCAAGGGTCATGACGTCCGGACCTCCGACGGACGCCACCACCAGCGCCTTCGACGGCAGGTACTCGTCGCGAGCGGCCGCAAGCGCTGCGGTCGCCTCCCTACGGCCGGGAGGCTGCGGTCGCCCCTCTTTCTCGGCCAGAAACCTGCGCAGCCCCGAGAATCCGTCCTCGTAGATTTTCCGGCCAACCATCTCTTCCAGCTCCGCGGCGCGATGGTCCGGGGCACGAAACCGCGAGCGCCAGTCCCAGAAGGTGCGGCCGCCGTCGGTCACCGGCTTGAGTCGAACCGTGGCCACGTAGTCAAAAAGCGGCAGAGATGAGTCGAGGATACAGTAACTAAATGTGTGCTCGCGGTCGCTGAGGCGCAGCAGTTGCTCACGAAACTCGGCGCCGTCGGTGAGGCTGAATTGTCGCACACCTCCGACGACGTCGCCGTCGAGATCGTTTTCCATCAGGCTGCGGGCCACGGCTGGATGCCACCGGTGGTGACCGTTGAAATCACGCAGTGCCGCCCATACCTCATCGATTGGGGCGTCAATTACTGCCGATCGAATGACGGAGACTTTCATCTTTTTCCATAAAGTTTCTTCAATGCGTCGAGCCCGGTCTGAAACAGACCGTTGCCGACGGTCTCAGACAGCTCAGTCACCTTTTCCGGCGGGCAATCGAATTCCGCAGACCATTCGATGAAGCATCGGTTGCCCTCCGTGACGGGAAACAGCCGTAAGGAACAAATATAATCGCTCAGTTCCAGAGGACTGTCCAGGATGGCAGAGGTGCAGGTGTAGTCGTAATCCGATAGGGCCAGCAGTTTTTCCCTGACCCGGGCACCGTCCTTGAGCTGGAAGTTTCGCACGCATCCGACCTTGTCACCCGGCTGGCCATTTTCGATGCGGCTCGACAGGATCGACGGGTGCCAGTTGGCCATCCCATTGAAATCTCGAAGGTCCCGCCACACCCTATCAGCCGGGGCGTCCAAGACCGTGGACCGATACACCTTGATCATGGATTACTTCTCCTTGGGCCCCTCGGGGCGGTCCTTCTGGAGTTTGTCCAGCAGTTGCGCGAGCTTGCTTGGGTCGCTGATATTGATGCCAATTTCACTTAACAAGTGATCCACGATAGGCGCCTGTGCGCGGAAGCGCAAGGCGCTGCTGACGAGCCGATCGGTGAGACCGCCTTCGCCTTCCGGCGATCCGCCGCCGGGCGGCACGGTCAGGCCGTCGAGGTGCACCACCTTTATCCCCTCGATCTTCTCCATGGGTTTGACGCTCTCGCGGATGATCGCGTCGAGTTTTTCCACCAGGCGCAACCGCAGAGCTGAAGCCCGGGCTTCGGGACTGGCGATGTTGTTAGCCTCGGCCATGAGCCTGACACCCTCGGATTCGACCTGATGCCGAATCCGATAGGCCTTGGAGCGGGTCTCCTCGGCCAAGGCGAAGGCATCGGCATCGATGCGCGCGATTTCCGCCCGACCGGCGGCCACCGTTTTTTCAGTAGCGATCCGGGTTTTCTGCCGAAGTTGATCTTTTTCCACCTCCAGGGCCGTCATGATCAGCTCCACCTCCTTTTTCCGATCCGCCTGGGCCCTTTCGCGCGCGGTAAAGATGGCCTCCTCCGCAGAAATGGCGGCCGCACGCTTCTCATCGGCCCTGGCACGCGCCGATGTTTCGACCTCGGAGGATTCGGCCACGGCAATAGTCCGGGCGTGCTCGGCCAGTTCAATCAATTTGCGCCGCTCGATCTCCATGGCCTCGATGTCGCGCTGTTGTTCGATGCGGTCCTGCTTCAGCTGGCGTTCGGAAGCAATTCGGGCCTTCTCGATCTGCTCGCTGGAATTAATGTCAGCCACCTGTGCGTCGCGCTTGCGCTCGGCGCGCTCGCGGGCCACCTCAGCCTGTTGCCAAGCCCGGCGGAACTCCAGGTCCTTTTCCTGGGACAGGCGGGCGTATTCGCCCTCGCGTTCGATATCCAGGCTCAGTTTATCGGTTTCCAGGTTCTTGGAACGGATCTGGATCAGGGTGTCCTGTTCTATGTCGTTGCGCGTTTTCTTGCGTCTTTCGATCTCGTCGGTCAAACGG
>Ga0187771_10003217_pt1 | contig 11390 bp, 14 predicted proteins | sample 0116_SJ02_MP15_1_FD_133139 | JGI IMG/M metagenome (GOLD analysis project Ga0187771, IMG submission 133139) | Tropical peat soil microbial communities from peatlands in Department of Meta, Colombia - 0116_SJ02_MP15_10_MG | ecosystem: Environmental > Terrestrial > Soil > Wetlands > Peat | place... | reverse complement strand
TTCAGTAGTTTGATGGAGGTGTTTGAGGTTGGCTAAGAAACGCAAAGTTAAGATGAAGTTGGGCACTGAACACGACAAGAACATAAGACAAGAAGAAGTTGTTGCTTAAGAGTCCGATTGAGGCGGCTTGTTCCGCCTCGTTCTTTCTATTTTTGTTTGTTTGGACAGTTTCTCTATAGGGGCGGTTGGAGGCGAGGGGGGTTTCCAGAAGTCGAGTAGGTATTCGAAAGTTGTGCCCATGGTTATGTAGTTCGATGGCCAGCCGAATATGCCTATTCGGTTGACGATGTTGGTTCGGTCCCAGATTATCGTGTTCCGGAGCTCGTAGCCGGCTTTGGTCATTGCATGGTAGACGTGGATGTGGATTGGTATGCGGGTTCCGGCGGTTCCGTTGCTCCACCACATATCCGGAACGTTGATGACATTATGCCCTCGTGGGGTGAGGATGGAAAACAGTTTTTCATAGATCTTGCTCAGTTTCTGCGAGTATTCTTCGATTTGCATGGTTCCTAGGTCGCGCTTGTCCTGGCTATATTGTTCAACCCTAAGGTACTGGCTGTTCTGCCGTAGGTTTCCCCGCCTACTCTTGTTCAGTCGTTTCCGATTCAACAAGTTCGCATAGGGAGGGGAGGTGAAAATTAGCTTTACACTCTCTTCTTCCAAGTAATCGGTGATGTTGCTCGCGTCGTCGCAAACAAAGACTTGTTCGGCATTCCCCGAGTGTTTAGCTTGCGATAGACGCTCGTTCGAGATGGTTGAATAATTCTTGTTGATGTCGAATCCCACCGCATTTCTGCTCAACTCCCTTGCGGCCAGCAGCGTTGTTCCTATTCCTGCGAACGGATCAAGTACCAGTTCGCCGCGGTGAGTGAAGAGTTCAATAACTCGCTTCGCGAGGTTTAACGGCATAACAGCCGGATGAACTTCCTTATCGCGAACATCCCGTCCCTCGTAGTAGACTTGCCAGACTCCGAGCTGCGACTTTATCCAACACTTTGCATCGAGGCAGTTGAGACGGTTGTTGGGGCACTGACAGGTCTTGTGGTTAGATATGTTGAGTCTCATTGAGGCCCGCACAGACAATCTCTCTGTTGAATTCGAGGTCTACCAGATTTCAAGTCGCTGCATATCTCAAATAAACTCTGGCCTTATCGCTTAATTCCGACTACCACATGTATGAGTTAGGCGTGTGTGGGATTAACGAGAGCGTCGATCAAGCAACGAGCCAGAACATTCCTCCTCGGCCTCGCTACCCTACTGAGCGGGCTGGTGGGATCCTATCTGGTTCTTCGATATGGTTTGGCCTTTAGCTCGGGAACTTCAGCTGTTCCCCCAGGGCTTCGCCTGATCCTGCCGGGCTGCGTCCTGTTGATTATTTGTGCCGTTGTGGTGATCGGTCGAAGTCTTACGCCCCTGAGGTGGGAATCACGCCTCTGCTACCTCTGCGCGAAACCCACAAGGCATTTCAGATCTGATCCCCGGTTCAGAGAGGGGAGGAAGATTGGTGATACGTATGTTTGCGATGATTGTGGTCAGAAGTATTTGGTCACAAAACCTTCCCTTAACAGCCCACGCGATTCCAAAGACCTCTTCCGCCGCGAGCGACATAAACACGACGAACTTACTGAATGAGCCTTAGCCTGATTTAGAATCTCATTTCCGTAGGGTTTTAGCGAGTTCGTGACCTAGCGGGCTATAGGTTACGGATCAAATTTGGGTGCTCGCATCACTAGACCCACACATACCTAGAAAGAGGCCGAGTCTGGAATTTTGCACCTTGAATCCAAACAGGTAACCGTCTTAAGTTGGGATCGGAATCCAACCGACTCATGAACAGCTATCTGATACTCTGGAGTTGGACTGAGCAAGGTCTAAGCAATTTCAAGGATTCGCCGAAACGAGTTGATGCGTTCAGACAACTAGTCGAAAAGAACGGGGGAAAAGTAGTTCAGTTCTTGTACACTCTTGGCAAATATGACGGCGCCACAATAGTTGAAGCACCGAGCGATGAGACTCTCTTGAAGATTGCATTAAATTTGGGAAAACTCGGCAACGTCCGTACTACTACACTGAAGGCGTGGACAGCTTCAGAAGCAGCCAAAGTATTCAGTCAGGGTTAGTGCAAAGGCTCGAAGAAATGAGTGAATGCTTACCGTAGGTGCTGGACTTAACACAAAAAGATAGTTTCGTGTGCGGTGTGGGTCACGTGGTGCGCACACACCAAAACCTACAACAGTAGGTGCGCGCGTGACAATGCTGGCTCCCTATCTTGCCAAGTATTCCGTTAGTCGACGATCTGACTAGGTCGCCAGCTCCCGTGGGTCCTTTCTCCTAGTCGAGTTTGACCCTGCTTCACAGTGGCAGAACGCATCCATCTCCATGGCAGCAGAGTGGCTGCGCAACGGAGGAGAAGCGGCCTACACTGCTCTCGGACAACTCCCTGCAAAGATTCGGTCACGTCTGAACAAGTGTGGCTTAAACGCTGAGTAACTAGAAAGAAGGGGGAAAGTTAGTTATCGTTGACGGCTACACCTGCACCTTGGGGAAGAAATCTACTGAAAAATATGCCTCGGAGTCATTGAAAGTTCAGGACCTAAGCATCATATTCTCTCAGACGGTCATGAAGCTCGACCTTGACCAACCCTCACGCACGTTGAGAATTACGGATAACGGGGCAGTTGCGGCCAGGTATAACGATGAGAGGTCGTACGTTGAATTTGTAGTTACGAGGGTCATCCCATCTGCTTCCACGATTGGATTAACTACGATTATCGGCATTATCAGAGGCATGCACAGTGAATGGGTTTACAAGAACATCGAAGCAGCCGTCGACGGCATAATTGATTTCAGACTTGATGAGGCGGGAGAAGAAACAAAAGAATTTGTCCGAATCAGAACAATGCGTGACGCGGGATATGACAAACGCTGGCATCAACAAACGCTGGCATCAACGTCGGCGAGAACCTCGAACTCACATTAGAGAAGTAGCCGTCCGCCGGCCCTTTGTGTGTGTGCGCACACACGGAAACGCCCCCAAATTCGTCGTCATGGAAATTACATTCGATCTGAGGCGGCGAGATTTGTGCTTCGTCAGATTTAAGTGCCGCAGAAGGAAATTTCCAAGTCTATGACAAAGTTCGGAGTAGTAGTTCCGCAAGGAATGGATCTGGATCTTCCCGATCTACCCCCCGCAGCGCAGTTTTCTTTCATGGAGAAGTTTGTGAAACAAGCGGAGAAGTTGGAGTTTGATTCCATTTGGGTTAACGACCATTTCGTCCGCACGACCCCAAAGGTCAGTTACCCTTCGGTTTTCGAGTGCTGGGTGACTCTTGCGGCGGTGGCGCCCTTAACATCTAAGGTCCGACTTGGGCAGATTGTGACCTGTAATTCATACAGGAACCCGGCGCTCTTGGCAAAAATGGCATCGACTCTTGACGTGATTTCCAACGGGAGACTGGAGTTCGGAATAGGCGCTGGTTGGTACGATTATGAATATGAAATGTATGGTATCCCATTCGAGAAAGCAAGCGTCAGAGTTGCTAGATTGGAGGAAGCGGTTCAGATAATCAAAAGAATGTGGGTCGAACAATCAGCAACCTTCGAGGGAAGATACTACCAAGTCAGAGAAGCAATCAACATTCCCAAACCGATTCAGAAGCCGCATCCTCCAATCATGATTGGCGGAAGTGGAGAGCGGTTTGCACTCAATGTGGTGGCTAAACTGGCTGATCGATGCAACTTCTTTGGTCCACCAGAGAACTACAAGAAGAAGTTAGATGTATTAGAGAAGTATTGCAAAGAGTCGAGACGAGATTTCAGACAAATTGAGAAAACGATTTTGACCGATCTAGTGATCAGAAGAACATCGGCTGAAGCGGATGAGTTCGTAAGAAGAATGAACGATAACGGTTTGCTCGCGGGGAGCTACCTAGGTAACGGCAAATTCGAATCAATCTCACCTGAACGCTACAAGGCGATAAACATTGTTGGAGATCCTGATGAATGTGTAAGAAAAATCGTCAGTTACCGTAAGGTTGGTGTCGAAAGTTTCATCTTCGACATCCCCCTGACGGAACAGCTCGAACCAATGCGGATATTTGCTGAACAGATTATGCCAAAACTGAGATAATTTTCGGAGTTCGTCGTTCGTCTGATTTTCTTGTGTGCGCACCACTAGACCCACACACACCTTTCAAACGACCAGCCTAACGGCCCGATTTACGACGGCCGCACCAGAAGATGCACACTAAAGGAACTCTCTCGAAAGGGTCAGACTTGTGCTCTGCCGCCGTCCACAAACAGTTCTGTTCCCGTAATGTAGCTGCTGTCGTCGGATGCGAGAAACACTACGGCTTTAGCGATCTCATCGGCTGTTCCTAGCCTGCCGAGAGGAATACTCTTAGAAATATCCGTCCGACGCTCCTCGGCAGCCCCTGAAGAGGCCATAAGATCACTCAGGCCCGGCGTGTCGATGGCGCCTGGACTCACTGCGTTCACACGAATGCGCCGCTCCTTCAAGTTAGTTGTCCATGTTCGTGCGAACGAACGCACGGCGGCTTTCGTTGCGCTGTAAACGCTACCGGCCGGTACACCTTTGCAAGCGACAACGGACGCGCTCAGAATGATCGAGGCACCATCCGGCATCGACGGGAGCGCCTTCTGAACAGTGAAAAGGGGATAGTTCTCTTGCCGCCGGTAATGAGTGTGGTTTTACCTTCGAGCTTACCCATTCGTTTCCTATCAGCCTCTCTTCCAGAAGCCTCCATAAACCCTTCTGACAAACCGAGAGTTCGAGCTACCTATCAGGCACGGTTTGACGAATAGTCAGATTGATATTATTGAAGGTTTACGGATAATTTCGATATGAGTTGACTCGAGTAGATGTCCTCACGCCGATTCACAAAGGCATTCGGTCTATGATTTACGAACTGGGAAGGGAACTTCAAACCGCGGACTTCACGGACGAACGCGCGACCGAAAGGATGATTGGCAAGTTGAAGAAGGACCTTTCTTCTGCCAGTTCTACGTGCCTTGTCTGCTTGCTCCATGAACACCATGCCAACGAGGATGACTACGTCTTTCCAGACGTTCGGACCTACGAGCCTGAGCTCATTGGCACATTGTTGGCGGAGCATAGAGAGGTTGTGAGGAAAATAGCGGGTGTTTGGAAGATTGCGGATGCACTGAAGCCGCTAAGGGATCGAGAGGAAAGGATAGAGGGTGGTGATAAATTGAATCGTGCGGCCAACGACTTGTTCGCGTACTACCTTGCTCACTTGAACGGCGAGGAGGCCACGCTCGTTCCTGCGATGTGGAAACATTATACCGATGAGCAACTCGTTGCTATGCGCACAAATGTTGAGAAACATATTCCGCCGGAACTTTTCACTGAATGGATGAAGTGGGTCTTGCCTTCGCTCAACATTAACGAACTAACGGGCATGTTCGTCGGGTTGAAAGAGGGAGCACCGGCTCCAGTTTTAGAACACATGTTTCAGCTTGCCGAAAAGTCGCTGGATGAAGATAGATGGGCGGCCGTGAAAGCGAAAGCTGGGCTATGAGAAGCCAAGACCTCATATTCAGAAAACTATTTGCCGTTAAGGGATCAGAACGTCGTTCGTCGTTTCCAAATGTGTGTGTGGTCACGTGGTTCTGTAAGCGACTCAGCAACCGATTCTTGACAGGAAAAGTGTTCCGAGCAACAGAAATTAGAGTCAGGAGTCAGGGCATCGTAAATATCGCCGGCGACGGAGCCGATCACGCTGCAGGCCAGATGTGGTCGAAACGGACGAGCGCCAAGCTGAGCTTAGTAATCTAGAGTGAGGACCCGGTATCCTAGTCAAGGCATCTAAAACGGGGTCATGCCGCTTCGTGGTGGAAGCCCATGCCCTCGCAATATCGACAACTGTGATTATGCCAACTAGCCGTTGCTTATCTGCCACAGCGAGTCTTCTGATCTTGTTGTTGGACATGATCTCTGCGGCCTCTTCTATTGTCGCCTCAGGATTAACCACGACCATCGGTGTCGACATCACGTGCTTCACCTTTGTCGCACTATCTTTGGTCGTTGCTAGAATCTTCCTGACGAGGTCTCTTTCTGTGACTATTCCAACGACTCGCCGGTTGGAAGTCACGAGAATGCTTCCGAGGTTGGCTCGATCCATAGCGATCGCTGTCTCCCTAACCGTCGTCTCCGAATCCACAACAACTGGCTTGTCAACCATTATCTGCCTCACTCGAAGCTGACTGACTTGCCGCTTCACATCCTCAGACAAGTCGAATCACGATGTTTGAGAGTCATAGCTCGTTGCGCGTCTATATAGCTGCCGAGGGAAAAAATGCTGACCGGTATCTACAATGCCGCGAGTGTCGTAATTTGAACCGACGTGCGTCTTTAATCGTGTGTGTGCGCGCACCGCTAGACCACACACAAAAGACAAAAATTACGTTAGGACTTCCTGCATGAGGCATAAGGGTTAGCTTTGCGCAAGTTTTCCTTGGAGTCACTCCTGTCAGCTAGGCGTCTCATGTCACCGCAGCTTGTTGACGATTATGTCTACTTCCTGAGTGATATGAGTGGCGTCATTAGCCTTTACAGAATGGAAAGGGATGGTAGTCTTCCTGAACCTTTACTGCCGTCAGGTCTAGCTCTTCAAAATCCGCACCTGATGGACGGCGAAAACTTTGTCGTGTTTCCTGGTTTGAAGAAAATTCTTGTTATGATCGATAACAATGGCGACGAGAACTACCAGCCGTCTTTCATACCCTTGGAGGGTGGGATTCCTGAATCCGTTTTCGGCGAGAATTACAAAGGACATAAGCTTGCTTGTCATAAGTACGACCGGAAGGCCGCTGTCGCCTATTTCTACCATGACGATAGAAAAACTCCTAACAAGGAATGCATTAAAGTCGACCTGCGAAATTTCGAGGAAACTTCTCTGGGCACCAGTATCTACGGCAATTATTGCGTTGGCACCAGCAAGGATCATTCAAAGGTAATCCTGATCGACTTTTACACGCTTGGGGACCGGGTTCTTTACCTCTGGAGGAAGAAATCAGGAAAACGTGAATTACTGTTCGGCGCACCGATCGACAAACGAGAGCCGGGAAAAAAGTACGCGCCTTCGGGCATATGGACCTGCAACTTTACGGACGATGGGAGGGGCATTCTCTTCAAAACGACCCTGTTACGCGATGAGGGATCATTAGGTTACCTAGCCCTCGACAAACCATCTGAACTAGCCTCGATACCTGTGAAGGGAATCAAGCACCGCGGTGCTGGTGAGCTTGCTGACATTAGAAAAGTCCAGGATAGACTGCATCTCCTGGAGTACAACATCGATGGCTGTTCTTGGGTTTACGCAGGACGCTTCAATGATGGTTCGAAACCATGCTTCGTTGTTGATGAGTTGATCGTTGGTAAGGCGTCGACATCGGATGGCGTTGTGTTGGGAATTGAACCGTGGTATGATTCGGCGAAAAAGAGGTATGGAGGCGGCTACGTGTTTTCATTCACGAGTGCAACGAACCCGTCTCAGCTCTACCTTTTCAAAGAGAAGGCCGCGAAGTCAAAACCGTACACGCGCCTTTCATCGGAACGAGTACTGGGCATTGGTGAAGGGTACCTGTCCCAAGGTGAAGATGCGAGTTACGTAAGCTTTGACGGACTTAGAATCAGCGCACGCCTCTACTTGCCTTCAAAACTGCTTGACTTCGATGCCCCGTATCCTTTGGTTCTCTATGTTCACGGCGGACCAGAGAGCCAAGAACGGCCGGACTTCACTTGGTTCTCCATGCCGTTGATTCAATACTTAACCCTGAATGGAATCGCCGTGTTCGTTCCGAATGTTCGCGGCAGTTCCGGGTACGGGTTGAAGTTCATGAAAATGATCGACCATGACTGGGGAGGGAAAGATGCGTTGGACCAGGTGGAGGGGATGAAAGCCTTGGAAAAAGATCCGCGAATAGACTCGTCCAAACGTGGAGTTATCGGGAGGTCGTACGGTGGGTACATGACCTTGATGTTGGTCTCTAGGTTTCCGGACCTTTGGAAGGCAGGCGTAGACATGTTCGGGCCATACAATCTCACAACATTCATGAATCGTCTACCGCCATCGTGGCGCACCCGCTTCTACCTCTCCGTAGGGCATCCTGACAAGGACAAGGAATTCCTGCTTGAACGCTCGCCTTCCACATACATGGACAACGTGAAGTGCGCAATGTTAATGATTCAGGGGCGCAATGATCCACGGGTAGTTGAAAAGGAAACATCTGACGTCGTTGAAAGGCTGCGGTCAAGAGAAGTACCGGTCGAATACCTAGTCTTCGAAGACGAAGGCCATGACGTAACGAAGTTCAAGAACAGAGTTACATGCTACAACAAGATAACGAGCTTTTTCATGGAACACTTGAAAAACTAACACCACACGTGCCGCTCAAGACCGCCGGCCGGGGGCGGCGCACCAAGAGATACACACGTATCAATACCCAGACAGACGGCCACTCACGCTCGACAATTTGCTTAATCCAAGCCCAGTCAGGCGGAACTTGACTTACGAGTTCAAGGGAATAACCTACTAGCCACTGCGCCTGGGGTCCAAAGTGAATATGGACGGGATCGCGGCATGAAGTACTTTGCAGTTACGAGAGAACGCGGACCAGCCTGGAATGTATCAATTTCAATGAGGCAGCAGAAACGGTTCGCTGAACATGCTGCGTTCATGGACAGATTGGCTGAGGAGGGCTTCATAGTTCTTGGCGGCCCACTCGGATATGAAGCTGAGCTGAAGTTTTCGAGAGCACTTTTTCTCGTAAGAGCTGAAAGCGAGAGCGCCATTGAGATGCGACTCGATGCCGATCCCTACACGGCTATGGGCATGCTGCGGGTTACTAAGATTGAGCCATGGCAGATTCTACTAGGAAATGAGAGGCTAAACTTCACTGGGTGATTCACTCAATTCAACTCCTAAATGTGCGTCTGCTATAGCTAGTGCGCGAATAGTGCCATGGGAACTGCACACCCAGTATTAGTCCCTTGGTGGAAGCTTGTCAAGCGGCTCGTTGTCCCTCCGTCGGTGCTCGTTGGGTTAAACTTGGTGGCGGGAAGAATTCTCTTCGGGCAGTTTCCATCGATATGGATACTGTATACTGAGAATTGGATAGAGTTGGCTGGCAACTTCGGCTTCCATAGCCGTGGGAGACGTGCGAGAGTAGGAACCGTTTCACCGCCCTGTCAAAGCGGGAGGGCTCCGGGTGGGGCGCCACCCTAGATTGGTCGCCAGGTAGATGCCCCCTAGGGACGATTTCCCTAAGCGGCGTAAACCGTAAACCCCATTGTGCGCACCGCCGGACCCCTCCGGAAAACGAGTGCCTGCTACTTCTCTAACGTGACTTCGAAGTTTTCGCTGATCTTCAGCGGATGCCATCGTCCGTCGAAACCTACGTCGCGGAGGTTCCTGACGCTAATGAGGTTCCTAGGTGGATCGCTTAATTCGTCTAGTTTGAAATCTATCACGCTGTCAGCGGCGAGTTGAAGTTGCTTGTACACCCAATCACTGTGAACGCCTCTTACGAGGCCCATGATTCGCGTCGATTGAAATCGCACGCGGCATGAGACGAGTTAATTCGAACTCAACCCAAACTTTTTCGTCGTTGAACCTGGTGAGCACTGAACCGTTGTCCCAAATCCGTAATTCATCCTGCGCAGGTTATGTAAGCGGTGCTTCCTCCGGTCCTGATCCAACCAGCTGCATACGTCAATGAGGCAGCAAGCCATTGAGACGTGGGGTCGTACTGGACCACAACATTGCATCCGGCCGGAAGTGGAGTTTCGGTCAGGTCTTCGATTAATGGAATTCGCGGCAACGTAGGAACACAGAGAGTATTCGACATGGTGGAAGTTGTAGGTTTTGGTGCGTGACTTTATGAAAGATGTTGGCTGTCAAAGTTGGTTTAGGCTGGCTAGTCCGCTGGTGCGCTGGTCCAAGGCTACTGAGTGTGTAACGAAGTTCTCGGTTGCTGACGCTTCGGAATTCGTTTGTCAAGAATCGGTTGCCAAATCGCTGCTAGAATTTGGCCTAGTCACAGCTCGCCAAATGTCTGCGACGGGAAACGAGATATACGCAGTAGGATGAGTTGCGCTCTTATTGCCGCTTCATGCCGCGATAGAGTTGGAGTGCTTCGGTTAGCCTCTGGCGTGCTTCGGGGGTGTAAGGCTCGCATTGAAACATGATATGCTGCACGCCGAGTTCCGCATAACCGCGTATTGTCGCTGCAATCTCCTCCACCGTACCTGTCAGGGGCTTGTCGAAGAAACTCGGTTTCTTTGTTTGAAGATCGGGGAACCAGAGGCCAATAAACGCCGTGATGCCAACTGTCGCCGGGTTGCGCCCGATCTCCCGGCACGCGGCCTCGATTTTGACGATCGGCTCGGCCATTGTTTCAGGTTTGCCCATATAGCCAATGTTCCAGAGATCGGCATACTTTGCGGTCAGCTTGAGCATGCGCGGACCTTCGCTTCCCACCATTAACGGCGGCCCTTCTGACCGCGGACCGCGCGGCACGTTGTCGCAGTTTCGTGCCTGATAATACCGTCCCGTGAAATCGACATGCCCTTCACGCAGCAACGGCTTGAGGATCTGCAAGGCTTCTTCGAAGCGGTCCACGCGATGATCGAAGGGCAACCCGAACGCCTCATACTCCGGTTCGTTCCATCCCGCGCCGACACCCAAGATTAAGCGCCCGTGGCTCACCTCGTCGGCGGTCGTCGCCATTTTCGCGAGGATCGCCGGATTGCGGAAGGAATTGCACAGCACCAGCGTGCCGATCCCCACGCGCTGTGTCGCTTCGGCCAGCGCTGCCAGCATAGTCCAGCATTCCCAAATTCCCCGGGTCGGCTCACCAGGATTGCGGTATAAGAGATGGTCAGCGAGCCAGACGCTGTCGAAGCCATCCGTTTCCGCCTGTTGCGCGACTGCGCGGATCGTATCATACGGCCGCTTGCTGTTGTTTTCGCGGCCGTTCGCCAGGAAAACCATTAGCCCGATTTTCACGGCTTACCCTCAGTTTTCTTGTCAAACAATTGGCTTACCCTTGTTATTTCCTTACCTTGCCACGGGCTAGCCGGTCTACACTCGAGAAGGTACGCGTTTACAGAGGAAATCAATGAGGATTGCTGTCGGAAAATCGACGCGGCCGCTCGGAAGGTTGCCCATCCACACACTCGACCGACAGTTCGGTCATGTGGTTCTCGGGCTTACCAACCGCAGAGAACTTACGCAGACACAACTTTTCATCCATTCACACGCGAAAAAAGTTATGGGGGGGAGGAGACGAAAGAAGTTGTGTCCAGGAAAACATGTCTCCTGGGCCTCAGATTTTCCTGAACGGAT
>Ga0187771_10003216_pt1 | contig 11390 bp, 10 predicted proteins | sample 0116_SJ02_MP15_1_FD_133139 | JGI IMG/M metagenome (GOLD analysis project Ga0187771, IMG submission 133139) | Tropical peat soil microbial communities from peatlands in Department of Meta, Colombia - 0116_SJ02_MP15_10_MG | ecosystem: Environmental > Terrestrial > Soil > Wetlands > Peat | place... | reverse complement strand
CGGACGACCGGTTCAACGTCAACGGCGGCTCGATCGCCCTCGGCCATCCGATCGGCGGGAGCGGGGCGCGCATCACCGTGACGCTCCTCTACGAGCTCGCCCGCGCGAACGGCCGTCTCGGCCTCGCGACCCTCTGCATGGGCGGGGGCAACGGCCTCAGCCTGGTGCTCGAGAGGGACCGGACCTAGGCGAGAGCGATCCCGATCCGGCGCTCGACCCCGGCGAGCGCGGCCTTGGCCGCCGGGCGCTCGCCCCGCGGGACGCCTCCCGGCGAAGCGGCGACCTCGCCGGCGAACGCGCGAACCGCGGCCACGACCTTGTCCGTGGCGAGGCCGTCCAGGAGCGCCGAGCGGACCGCATGGGCCAGTGCGGCCACCCGGGCCGAGCCTACGCGCCCACCGCGGGTCGGCCGGAGCCAGGCGCGTATCGTGCAGCGGATGAGGTCTAGCTCCGCCCGGGCGGCCTGGGAGGCCGCCGTGTCCCACGCGAAGCGGTCGCGGTACGGTCGTCCCATCAGGTACCATCGGAGCGCGGCCGGGCCCAGGGAGGCGAGCGCCGACCGCAGGGGAATGAGGTTCCCGACCGACTTCGACATCTTGGAGCCGTCCTGCAGCACGAGTCCGGTGTGCATGAACACCGGGGTGAACGCGGCGCCCCGGAGCGCGAGGGTGATCTCGTTCTCCGCGAAGTGATGGGGATAGACCAGGTCCCTTCCTCCGCCGTGGAGGTCGACCGGTACCCCGACCAGCTGGGAGGCCATCGCGAAGCACTGGAGGTGCCACCCCGGGGCGCCCCGACCCCAAGGGCTCGACCACGTCCGGAGGGGAGGCGAGAGCCGCTTCCACACGACGAACGAGCGCTCGCCGTCCGACGGCACCCCGAACGGGTGCCCGGGCTCCACCACGGCGTGCCGGGCGAGGTCGGCCATCGTGGCGAAGTTCTCGCCCGGACGGCGCTCCGGCGCCTCGTAGCGCCACTCGCCTCCCACCTGCCGCACCTGCCCCGTCCGTTCCAGGGCCCGGGCGACCCGGATGATCTGCGGAACGAACTCGCTCGCCCGGGGGCGGAACGTCGGGGGGAGGTTCCCGAACGACGTCAGGTCGCGGAAGAACGACCGCTCCTCGGCCCTCGCGAGGGCCCTCGAGGTCATCCCGAGCGAGGCGGCCCGCACGTCGATCTTGTCCTCGAGGTCGGTGACGTTCATCACGTGACGGACGCGGTACCCCTCGGCCTCGAGCGACCGGCGGGCGATGTCGAAGAACAGGTAGGTCCGGGCGTGCCCCACGTGCGCCGCGTCGTAGACGGTCGGGCCGCAGACGTAGAGGCCCACCGAACGGGCCTGGGGCCGCCCGACGACCCTGCGTCGTCCCGAGAGGGAGTCGGTGAGACGGAGCTTCATCGGCGTCCGACCGGGCGGCCGACCGCGCTTAACCGTTGCTGGCCCCCGGGAGCCCTCCTCCCGGAACGGCCCCGGGAGGGCGCCGCCCGGCCCGCGGGAGGCCCGGGGAGCGTGGGGGGTCGCGGTCGTCAACTTGAAATGGGGGGCCCCTGTCGGCGAGTGGCCCGATGGAAACCGTTTACCTGCTCTGCGAGACGGAGATGGGGAAGCTCGACGACGTCCTCCGGCGCCTGAGGTCGGTGCCGGGGGTCACGGAGGTCGAGGCGGTGACCGGGCCGTTCGACGTGATCATCAAGGTCCAGGCCCCCCACGTCAACCAGGCGCTCGACATCGTCGTCCACAAGATCCGCAAGATCCCCGGGATCAAGGCGACCGAGACCCTGGTGACGGTCGCGACCGGTTGAGGCGGGTCGACGCGGTCACCCGCTAAATACCCCCGCGCGGGTCGGAACCCATGGTCGTTGCCGGAGAGGTCGCGCCGGAGTTCGAGGCGCCGGATCAGAACGGGGTCCCGTTCCGCCTTTCGTCCCTTCGAGGCTCGCCGGTCGTGCTCTACTTCTACCCCAAGGCCGACACGCCCGGCTGCACCCTCGAGTCCAAGGGGTTCCAGGAGCACCTCCCCGAGTTCTCGGCACGCGGCGTCCGGGTCGTAGGGGTCAGCACCGACGACTGCCCCGCGCAGAAGGCGTTCGCGACGAAGTACGGCCTCGCGTTCCCCCTGGTCGCCGACGCCGGGAAGGAGGTGGCCCGCCGCTACGGCGTCCTCGGTCCTCGCGGCACGGCGCGTCGTGTGACGTTCCTCATCGACAAGGCCGGGACGGTCGTGGAGGTCGTGGACGCTCCCTCGCCCGACCCCCACCTGGCGAAGGCCCGGGCCCGCTTCCTCGTTACCTAGGGCCGTCGGCGCCCGGGAGCGAGGGCCCGGGCGGGGTGGGCTGAGCCCCGTTCGACCCGCCCGCTCGGCGGCCCGGCATGGCCCAGATCCTCTCTCCGAAGAGGTGGAGGGTGGCGGGCACGAGGTAGGTCCGGACGATCATCGCATCCAGCACCACCGCGATGGCGACGGAGAAGCCGATCGTCCGGATCAGCGTGAACTCCCCGACCAACAACGCCCCGAACGCGCTGGCGAGGATCACGGCGGCCGCGGTGATGATCCCCCCCGTACGGCCGACCGCCTCCACGGTCGCCTCTCGCGTCGAGCGGCCCATGATCCGCTCCTCCCGGACCCTCGTCAGGAGGAAGATGTTGTAGTCGATCCCCAGCCCGAGGACGAGCATGATCAGGAGCGTCCGAACGTAGAAGAAGATCGGGACGCCGGAGAGCTGCTGGAGGACCTGGTCGCTGATCGCCCAGGCCCAGCTGATCGACAGGCCGATCGTCGCGACCCCCATCAGGGCGATGATCCAGGACCGTAGGACGGCCAGGAGGACCAGGACGAGCCCGACGGTCACGGCGATGAGCATCACCTCGGTCGCGAGCGCGGTCTGCTGGGCCAGGTCGCCGATGATCGGGGCCCCGCCCCCGAACGCCAGGGCCGCGACCTCCGGGTGGGTCGAGGCGTACCCCCGGAACGAGCCCTCCACCTGATCGACCGCGGCGACGGCGCCGTAGGAAAGGCCCGTGTCGTTGGTCTGGAGCTGGAGGAGGACGGTCTCCCCGTCCACGCCCACGTACGGCCCGAGGACCCCGAGCAGGTTCGCCCGTTGGGGCGGGGGGTCGGAGGCGAGGGAGAGCCAGGCCGTGAGGTTGGCGCCGTACGGCCCCACCGGGGACCGTACGGTCGCGATGCCGCCGGTCGTGGACGCGAGGACATCGAGCTCGGCGATGTCGAGGAACTCGGACGCATTGGTGGAGTTGTTGACCACGAGGGGCGAGGAGAACGTCACGAGGGCGTACGACGGGACGGCGTACCCCGAGCCGAACTCCCGGCCGAGCTGGGCCAGACCGTCGGTCGCGGGGTGGCCGGACGGTAGCTGGCCGTAGAAGTCGTACGAGACCGACCCCTCGAGGGCGAGCGCGACGAGGGGGACCGAAACGAGAACGACCGCCCCGACGACCCAGCCGGGACGGCGCTCGGCCGCGTGGGCCGCGCGGTAGAAGTACGTCGCTCCCCGCGCGGCCCGCTCGTTGGCGGCCCGGGCGGCGCGGGCGAACCTCGCACCGCTCGTCGGCCAGAAGACCCGAGGGCCGAGGAGCTGGAGGAACGCGGGCAGGAGGGTCAGCGAGGCGAGCATCGCGATCAGGATCGCCAACGACAGGACCATCCCCCATTGGGAGAGGAGCGCGACCCCGCTGAACGCGAGCGCCACGGTGACGATGATCGCGGTCGAGCCGCTGGTCGCCACCGATTGGCCGGCCCAGGTCACGGCCTCGACGATCGCCTCGTCGGAGCTGCGGCCGCGGACGAGCTCCTCGCGGTACCGGGCGACCAGGAAGATCGAGTAGTCGGTGCCGACCCCGAGCACGAACACCTCCTCCAGCGTCAGCGAGGTCGTATCGACGTGCGTCACCACGGTCCCCAGGAGGACCGTCCCGCAGAGGCCGAGGAGCAGGGCGACCGCGAGCCCGCCGAACGCGACGAGGGGGGCCACGGGGGAGCGGAAGTAGAGCATGGCGATCCCGAGGAGAAGGCCGACCGTCAGAGGCAGGACCGTGCCGAGGACCGAGTCGACCGCCTGGGTGGTCAGGTGGTCGAGCGGGGCTAGCCCGGTCTGGTAGTAGCCGATCGTCCCGCTCGGGTCGGAGAGGGCGAGGACCAACGCCGCATCGTGGTCGATCTCTCCGAGGTCGTAGTCGACCGGCTCTCCCCCCGAGGCGTTCGTCGCGTCGTCCGTCACCGTGAACGAGACCTTCACGAGGCTCGCCGTGCCCGCGGCGTTGACGAACTGGGAGGAGAGGGCGAGCGGGACCGGGAGAGGCTCGTTCGCGAGGGTCGTCGACGCGACGAGCTGGTCCGCGTACGCCGCGGCGGTCGGGGGGGTCAAAGGAAGTCCGTGGGGGGCCGCCCACACCCGGAGGACCCAAACCCCGGGAAGGCCGGACTCCTCCCCGAGGAGGTTCCCCGCGGCCGTCCGGAGGGCCGACGTGTTGGTCGAGTTCTCGATCCCGACCCCGGCGAGCACGATCTCGTCGACGCCGAGCTGCGTCCCTGCGAGGTGGGACAGGAGAGGCCCTACGTTCGCCCGTGCGCTCGCGTCGGCGCACTGCACGACCCCGGGCTGGGAAGGGTACTGGGCCGCGCAGTCCGCCTGCGTGCCGTTGAACCCGGTCTGTGCACCGCCGTACCCGCCGTAGAAGGCGGAGAGGACCTCGAGAGCCTCGGTCGAGTTCGCGAGCTCGGCGGCGGTCTCGTTGTAGGCGGGAGCGTTCGCCTCCGCGGGGTGCCCGCCGGAGTGGCCCGCGAGCACCTCCCAGTTCTGGACGAACAGCGCCGGAGGGCTCCAGAGCAGGGTCGCCGTCAGGTTCACCGCCACGGTGATGTTCGGGGTTCCCGTCTGAGCGGCCGCCACCACGCCGGCCGCGAGCTCGGCCTCCCCGGCGAGGTAGGCGGCGTAGTCCGTGTAGACACTGTCGACCGAGCCGACGTCCACGAGGTGGCGATCCCCGAGGAGCTCCGCGGTGACGTTCATGACGAGGCCCTGACCGGCCCATCCTTCGAGGTCCGGACCGTAGAACAGGAGGGTCGAGGAGGCGCCGCCCGTCTCGTTGGGGAACAGCTGGGCGAGCTTCACGTCCGCCAGGGAGCTGGGCGCGTTCGAAGGGAGGGTCTCGGTCGAGTTCGTCGTCACCGACCCGAGGTGGGAGAGGAACGGGGCGCCGAAGGCGAGCAGGACCAGCCAGGCGACGATCGGCACGAACGGCCGGCGCACGATCGTCCGGCCGAGCCGGGAGAACGCGGCCACCCCCCGAGAGCCCCCGTTCCCGCCGGCCATGCCCCGCTCGCCCTGGCGTTCGCGCAGAATACAGTTACTTGCCGACCGGACCGGACCGCCGGCCGGCGAGGGTCGTCTCGCGCCTCCAGAGCGGCGGGAAGCGTAGAGGGTCGGCAAAGACCTTCATCGAGCCGACCAGCCACCCCCCTTGCTCGCGTCGGGGCTCCGTCGCGGAGCGCAGGGCGACCCCGGTCGCGACCAGCTCCCGGTTCCGGCTCACCAAGACGACCCGGTCGCCCCGGGCGAAGGCGCGGGAGGCGGAGGCGACACCCCCCGCCGCGAGCGAGGCGCCGTGGGCGACCGCGCTCGCCGCCGCGTCCTTGAGGACCAGCGTCGGGAACTCGCGCCAGACCTCCTCCACGGGGTGGAGCAGGCCGAGGAGCTCCGCCGGCTGGCCGGACCCGGACGACGCGCACGCGTCCGCGAGGGCGGAGAGCGGAACGGTGGTGCGCTCGTCGAACGGGCCGGTGGCGGTGCGTCGGAGCTCCTCCAGGTGAGCTCCGACCCCGAGGGCATCGCCCAGGTCCACGGCCAGCGTCCGGACGTAGGTCCCCGAGTCGGCGACGACCCGGGCGAGCACGTGGGTCCCGTCGCGCTCGAGGAGGTCGAACTGGTGGATCGTGCGGACCCTGCGTTCCCGCTTCACCGCCGACCGGACCGGGGGGGTCTGGTAGATCGGACCCACGAACTCTCGCACGGCCTCCTCGAGCCTCGGCCCCGCGACGTCGCCGTGGAGGACGAGGACCCCGACGTACGTCTTGGGGAACTCGAGGACGAGAGGGACGAGGCGGAGCGCCGGCCCCAGGCCGATCCAGAGCACGCCGGAGACGTTCGGGTCGAGCGTCCCGGCGTGGCCGGCGGAACCTACGCCGAGGAGGTCCCGCGCCCAGGCGGTGACCTGGTGGGAGCTCGGCCCCCGGGGCTTGTCGACCAGGACGAACGCTCCCGAGGCCAACCTCTCGGTGACCGGGGTCGGCGGCGGGGCGCCGGTCACGGCGTCCCCCACCTAGCCTTCAAGAACCCGAGGATCTCCTGGGCGACCTCATCGGGACCCTTCGAGGTCGAGTCGACGAGAAGGTCCGCCGGTTCGCGGTCGACGTCGATCCCGTAGAACTTGAGGTAGCGGGCCCGCTCGCTGGCCTCCCGGACCGCGATCGCCTGAGCGGCGGCCGGGACGCTCAGATGGTCGCGACCGGCGAGCCGACGAGCTCGTTCGGCCGGCGAGGCGGTGATGGCGATCACGACGACCGGCACGCCTCGCCGCCGGCAGAGGGCGCCCTGGATCCGACCCTCCAGGAGGACGCCGGGCCGCGCGAAGGCCTCCATGGCGCGGTCGAGCTCCGCGTCGACCTCCGGGTGCGCCTCGGCATACCGGCCGAACGCCTCGAGGTCGAACCCCCGGGCCCGGGCCTCCGCGCGGAACACCTCGCCGGCCGAGTGGTAGTCGAGCCCGAGCTCCCGGGCCACCCGTCGGGCCGCCGTCGACTTCCCGCTGCCCGGAGGTCCGCCGAGGGCGACGACCGACCGGATCACGCGGTACCCCCGGTCGCCCCCGCGGCGGGGGCGCCGGAGGCCGGCGGGTGCGCCTCAAGGTACCGGCGGAGCCACCAGTGCTTCAGGACGCGACGGAACACCATCGAGAACGGGATCGTGTACACGCTGAAGATGAGGAACCACCAGGGGATCGGGATGGACGGGAGGACCCTCCCGGTGAGGTGGAGCGTGGAGCCGTTGAGGGCGATCACCTGCGCCGAGGCCGGGGCCGCGGCGATGACCAGCCCGACCCAGGTGTAGATGAGGATCAGGAGGAAGTAGGTGATCGCCATCCCCTTGAACTGGCCGATCGACACTTCCCCTGAGAGGCGGGCGAGCCGTTCCTGGTGGGGGCGCAGCGCGTCGATCCGGTCCTTCTTCCCCGAGCGGATCGCCGCCATCTGGACCTTGCGGAACGCCGAGCTCCACTTCTGGACCTTGGCCGCCTTGATCCAGTCGGTCGTGTAGTTGTAGGCGAGCGAGGTGACGAGCATCTCGATCCCCCCGGCGAGCGCCATCGTGAGGAGGAGGTAGCTCGAACCGAATCCGATGGCATCGTAGAGGGGTCCCGGGGTCCCGCTGAACCAGTGGGCCGACGGGTTGACCCCCAGCGATCCGGCGATCTGGTTGCGGGCGGTCGCGTCGATCAGCATCCAGAAGCCGAGCATCCCGAGGAAGATGTACACGAACGCCGTCGTGGAGAAGTGGAACGTGGGGGCGGGCGGACGCTGGGGGGGCCCTGCCGGCTCCGGTTCCTCCTCGTCCTCCTCGTCGTCCTGCGACTGGAGCGGCGCGCCCGCCGGCTCCGGGCGGCTGGGGAGCGGGAGCCCCTGCGCGTCCTCCATCAGCTTTCGCCGCCGACGAACCGCCGGAGGAGCGGGTTCATCTCCATCAGCTGCTCGCGGCCCATCGCCTCGTACAGGTTGATGATGATCCCGACGGTCAGGAGCACGCCGGTCCCGCTCGCGTTCCCTAGGGTTCCAATGAGGTCGGCCCCCGCCGCGAGGGCCCCCACCGACGCGCCCGAGATGACCGTGATGACGGGGATGTACCGTTCGAGCACACGACGCAGCACCCTCGGCTCCCGTCGGAACCCGGGGATCTGCATCCCCGTCGCCTCGATCTGACGGGCGACCGCCTCCGGGCCCATGTTCGTCGTCTGGATCCAGAACTTGGCGAACAGGATCGATCCTCCGACCATCGCGCAGAAGTAGACGACGACGTGCGCGATGCCTTGCAGTTCGGAATGGCCGTAGAGGAACGTATGGTACGTCTGGAAGTTGAAGATCGGCAGCAGCCAGGTCTCGAGCCCGTTCGGCGTGGACAGGTAGTACGCCCCCCCGGAGATCGGCTGGGTCGCGCTGATCCCGGAGCTCTGGGCCTGAGCGGCCGTAAGGTACGAACCGACCCACCACTGATGTCCGAGGAGGGGGAAGTGGGAGAGGGTCGGGTTCGACCAGAGGAGGATCGCCACCATCGACACGTTGGCGAGCAGGGCGCTCATCAGGATGACCGGGATGTTCGAGGCGTAGATCAGCCGCAGCGGGTAGCGCCCGCGCGCCCCTCGCGCCTCGGCGTGGGAGAGGGGGAGCTCGATCCGCGTCGACTCCGTCCACGCGACCAGGAAGAAGATCGCCGCGGTACCGACCAGGGCGACGATCGGGTTCGGCTGGCGCAGGAGGACCTGCTCCCAGCCCGTGCTGGCCATCTGGCTGGCGCTGTAGTGGGTCAGGAACCAGAGGCTCTTCGGGATCGCGCCGCTCGGTGGATTGGAGGCGCTCAACGGCTGGGACGGGGTCCCCGGCACCCAGTTGAGCGTCCCTTGGATGATCTGCTGCGAGACCCCTGCGGCGATGAACAGCGAGATCCCGCTTCCGATCCCCCACTTGGAGACGACCTCGTCCATCAGGAAGACGAGGTAGCTGCCGAACACCAGCTGGGAGATGATGACGATGTCCGCCAAGAGCGCCCCGTTGCCGGGCACGCTCGCGCCCAGCCGGTTGACGATCGACGAGTCCGGAGTGAGGTATCCGAAGACCTGCGGGACCGCTTCGATGAAGATCATGGCGACGACGAGGACCTTCTGGGTCCCCTGGTACGTCCCCTTGTCCTCGTCATCCGTGAGGTCGAGGTTGATGATCTTCGCGCCCGTGAACAACTGCATGATGATCGAGCCGGTGACGATCGGCCCGATCCCGAGGTGCATCAGGGTGCCCTGCGCCCCGGCGAGGATGGCTCGATAGCTAGCGAACAGGTCGATGACGGTCGATTGGTTGACGCCGAAGATGTAGATGTTCGCCAGCATGTAGTACATCAGGAGGACGCCGATCGTCCAGAACAGCTTGGTCCGGAAATGGACGTGGCCCTTCGGCTGGGAGACCGCCGGCATCCGGCTCGTGATCGGCTTCAGGCCGTAGAGCCGCGACTTCGGCCCGTTGTAGGACAGGCCGAGGTAGACCAGGCCCATCAGGACGAACATCCCGAGAGAGATGATCGCCAGCGCGATCACCGTCGGACGGCCCCAGAACCAGACGAGGGCGACGATCAGGAAACCGAGGATCGCCAGCGGAACGGCCCACCGCGGGTCGCGCGGGATCTCCTCCTCGACCATCGGGCGGGTGGCCAGCCGGAGCGCGCATTATATAGTCTTTGGACGGGCCACGCCCAGGGTCACGGGCAGGGTTCCGTGCCGGCCGTCCCGGGGCGGTTCCGTCGGGTCCGGGCCCAGGGGTCGTCCCCCGCCCTTCCGGCTACGACCGGGGCGGGCCGGAGGTCGTCGTGACGGGGACGTCGGAGAGAGGTGTTACGAATTCGAAAAACGGCATACGCTTTAAGGACCGGCTCGCTCCTCCGGCGTGGACGCGCGCCGCTCGCCCGCGTCGGGGGATCTGACCCTCTCCCCGGCCGAGAAGGCCAAGGGGGTTACCCTCTTCGCGGCCATCGCCGCTGCGACCGTCGTCTCGTTCCTGGGCGCCTATCGGTTCCTTCCCCCGCATTACGCCGGCCAGGTCAGCGGAGGGGCTCTGATCTTCACGGGTCTTGCCATCACGGCCTACATCCTCGGCATCCGCCACGGGTTCGACGTGGACCACATCGCCGCCATCGACAACACCACCCGGAAACTGCTGCACGAAGGGAAGCGGCCGCTGACCGTAGGCACGTGGTTCTCGCTCGGCCACTCGACCGTCGTCTGCGGGATGATCGTCGCTCTGGTCGTGGCGGTCGACTTCGTCAACCGAACGTACCACACGTTCGCCTCGGTCGGTGCGGTCCTGGGCACCGTGATCTCCGGGATCTTCCTGTTCGTCATCGGCATCGTGAACGTGATCATCGTGGCCGAGGTCTACGGCCTCTTCCGCGGCCTGCGGACCGGCGAGCTCGACCAGGCGAAGCTCGAGGAGCAGATGCAGAAGCGCGGGTTCCTCTACCGGTACTTCGGGCGCCTGTTCCGGGTGATCGAGGAACCCTGGCAGATCTACCCGATCGGGATCCTCTTCGGGCTCGGCTTCGACACCGCGACCGAGGTCCTCCTGATCGGGCTAGCGGTCGGCGCGGCTTACTCGGGGATCTCGCTCTGGGCGGTGCTCTTCTTGCCGGCCCTGTTCACCTGCGGGATGGTGCTCTCCGACACCACGGACGGCCTCTCGATGCGGTACGCCTACGGCTGGGCGTTCAGCCACCCGATCCGCAAGGTGTTCTACAACCTCACCCTCACCGTGATCTCCGTCCTGGTCGCGTTTGCCATCGGCGGGGTCGAGCTGCTCCAGGTCCTCGCGACCGAACTGAGCTGGGGCGGACCGTTCTGGGCCGGGCTCCGGGGACTGGACTTCGAGACGTTGGGGCTCGCGGTCGTCGGACTGTTCCTCGGCTGTTGGGGGGTCGCGCTCGCGATCTACCGCTGGAAAGGCTACGAGCACCTCGCGCCCGGCCCCTCCCGCCCACCCCCGCCCCCGGCCGGCGGGCCGGAGGTGAGCCCGGACCGGTGACCGCGAGGGTCGTCCGGCTCGGGGTCTCCCTCGAGCCTGAGCTGCTCCGGTCGCTTGACCGATGGGTCCGGCGGCGCAACTCCCCCAGCCGCTCGGAGGCCCTCCGGTTCCTCGTGCGCCAGGAGCTCTCCGGCTCGGCGCTCGAGGACCCCGAGGCGGACGCGGTCGGGACCGTCATGGTCCTGTACCGGCACACGTCCCCCAACGTCCTCCGGCGGCTCACTGCCGCCCAGCACCGCTGGGGCGAGCATCTGAGGTTCTCGACCCACCTTCATCTCACCGACGACGCGTGCATGGAGGTGCTCGTCCTCGCGGGAAAGCGACGCGAGGTGGAGGCCGCGGCCGAGGACCTGCGCGGCGTGAAAGGGATCCTCGATGGCGACTACCTGGTCGGGACGCCCCGGATCGCCGGGGGGCGGACCGGCCATCGCCACCCGCACGGTCGCCCCCCTCCCCGCAGTCGATAAGTCAACCGGTCCCTCTTCTCCGGCGCGGTTTGGCCCGCCGGGGGAACGATGCCTGACGATACGCTGGAGGCGG
>Ga0187771_10003215_pt1 | contig 11393 bp, 10 predicted proteins | sample 0116_SJ02_MP15_1_FD_133139 | JGI IMG/M metagenome (GOLD analysis project Ga0187771, IMG submission 133139) | Tropical peat soil microbial communities from peatlands in Department of Meta, Colombia - 0116_SJ02_MP15_10_MG | ecosystem: Environmental > Terrestrial > Soil > Wetlands > Peat | place... | reverse complement strand
CCGGGCAGCTCTGGCAGAGTGATTATCGTGGGAGCGCACTTCGATCGCATGCCCGTAGGTGACGGCGTTGTCGATAACTGGAGCGGTGCCTCCCTGTTGCCGTCCCTGTATGAAGCCGTAAAGACCGAACCGCGCAAGCGTACCTACATTTTTATTGGGTTCACAGACGAGGAGCAGGGCGAAGTGGGGTCACGTTTCTACGTCCGGCAAATGACGAACGAACAGGTCGCCATGACCGATGCGATGGTGAACATGGACACGCTTGGCTTGGCACCGACTGAGGTTTGGGGCAGCCATTCAGACAGGCTATTGACTCGTGCGCTCGCTTATGTCGCTAAGCTGTTAAATGTGCCCGTCACCAGTGTCGACGTGGATCAGGTAGGCAGCAGCGACGGGGAGCAGTTTGCGGAACGCAAGATACCCCGTATCACGATTCACTCCCTGACACAGGAGACCTGGAATGCCCGCATCCTTCACACGTCGAAGGACAATATTTCGGCCATGCGGCTGGACGATTACTACCAAACGTACCGGCTCCTCGCAGCTTATGTTGCTTTCTTGGATCAAGTTGCGGGCGCCACGGCCGCACCAGATTCGCATTAGCGGTTGAGTAGTCGTCGTAATATCGCCATGTCACTCATTGACCGCAAGTCCCGGTGAATGACTTCAGCTTCACGGCAGTAGCTTCCGATGAGGGGTGCCGGGGAGTCCTGCGACTCCGTGGCTGAATGCCGAGCGGCGAGCCGTTCAATAGAAAAGATACTTCCGCCACTTATCGTCGGAGGTTTGACTCCCAGTCCCAAAAGGTATAGAAACACTCGCGTATTCGCGGAGGGGCATATGACACGCACTAAGCGAAGCGGAGCTCCGAAGTGGGTCGATGTGAAGTTCGATGGTTATACACTAAAACTGCTCGATGTTTCCGAAATCGAGGGCAGGGCCAAGCGTTGGCCGGAGATTGTTCTGTTCCAGGTTCCTGCAGCGGCCAAAGCGAGGCTTGGATCGGGAAACACGCTTGTGGATTTTCTGAACGCGAACAACGTTCTTAACCCGCAGCCGTCACAGGTGGCACAGTCTGCGACCATCCCAGGCGATTGCAAGGTTTGGCACCTGGTTGTGTTTCATGACAGGACCTGTCAAGTAATTGTTTTGTGGGTACCGATTGGCGATTGAACACGCCGTAGTAGTCCACGCATCCCAATAGTACTAACTCGCCAGTTGCGCAAGACCGATGCGTTGCAGTAATTGAGAGAAGCGCGCATCGGAGCGCAGCGGGTCCACAGCGTCATCGACGCGAAGCCTCACCAGATAAGGGTCGTGCTCCTGATATCCTCGGTCGAGCCACGTAAAGGCTTGATCCTTGTCTCCCAGAGCCGCGTACACCATGGCAAAAATATACGGTGGAACGTAGGAATGAGTTGCGGCAGCTTGCAATTCGCCAAGAATCTGCCGGGCTTCCGCAGATTTTCCCGCCAAAGCGTAAGCACGACCCAGGCTTGCCTCGCGGATAGGTGCGTGCCCGGAGCCGCTGACCGAGCGTTGGCATTCGCCAATTGCGTCCGTGAAGTTTCTCTCTGCCAAGTAAGCCGACCCTAGACAGTCGTGGCCTTGGAAAAAATTCGGGTCCAGGTCAATCACGTAACGGCACAGCTCAACCGCACGATCGTACTGCCGCGCGTAGTAGTAGGCCCATCCCACTGTCACCGCCGCGGTCAGCGAAAGAGGATCGAGTCGCTGCGCCGTCTGAACCTCCTTCAACGCTTCCTGGCCGCGGCCCAACTCAGAGAGATACACCGAATACAAACGGTGACCTTCCGAGTAATTTGGGTTCAATTCCAAAGCGCGGCGGAACTCGGTTTCCGCTCCTGCCCAATCCCAATCGGCATAGAACTTCACCATCGCCAGAGTTTTATGTCCTTCCGCCAGTTCATTGTCCAAATCGAGAGCCTTAAGAGCGTTCTGTTTCGCGAGCCGCATGGCTTCCTGTGGCTTCAATTCGTCGGTAGCCCAATAGAAATCTGCCAAACCCGCGTAAGCCGGAGCGTACTTTGGGTCAACCGAGATCGCCTGCTCAAAATATTTCCTGGCCTCACGCAGACTCTCAGGCGTCTCCTTGTTCCAGTGAAAACGGCCTTTCAAATACGCCTCATAGGCTTGAGGATCGACGGTCCGCGTGGCTGCCAGGCGCTGCTGCTCCTGAGGCGTCACCGTGATCCGGATTTCCTCGGCGATATCGTGGGCGAGCTCGCTTTGCAACTGAACGACGTCTCTGAGCTCGCGCGTGTAACTGCGCGCCCACAACTGCTTGTCACTTTTCGCTTCCACCAATTGAGTAGTGATCCGCACGGTGCCGCCTGAGCGCAGCACCGAACCTTCAATCACACCATCCACCTTCAGCTCCTGCGCAATCTGCGGAAGGGTTTTTGTTGCCGTCTTGTAGCGCATGGCCGAGGTTCGAGACACCACTTGAAGCGCGCCAATATTTGCTAATTCGGTGGTCACCTCATCCGTCATGCCTTCGACGAAATAATCCTGAGAAGGATCGCCAGAGACGTTTTGGAACGGCAGCACCACAATCGAACGAATTGCATGGGTCGGAGGAGACGAAGAACGGGATGGCCAAAACCGCAGCGTCAGTATCAGCAACACAACAGCCGCCCCTAAGAACCATACCGCATTCGGCCATGAAGTGCGGGTTGGGGCGGCCATCACTCCGACAGGCGGGCGGATCGTGCCTTGCGTATCAGTCAAGGCCTCGAGTGCGAATGCCAGATCGGATGCCGACTGGAAGCGTTCTGCCGGATTCTTTTCGAGGCAGCGGAATACGATTCGCTCCAGGCCCGGCGGGATATCCGCGACCGTTTGCGATAAGGGAGGTGGACTTTCCTTTATGATTGCGCCAATGACATCCGCGTAGGTTGCCCCCTGGAAGGCGCGCTTGCCCGCCAGCATCTCGTAGAGAATTGCCCCAAACGCAAAAATGTCGGACCGGGCGTCGGCCTTGTGCCCGCGCACCTGCTCTGGAGACATGTAGCGAAGCGTGCCAATCACTTTCCCCGGCTCAGCCATCTGCTCAGCCGTTGGGGCATTGGCATCGCTGGGAAGCTCGGCGGGCATCAGCTCTGCCAGCCCGAAGTCAAGAATCTTTACCCGCCCGTCATCGGTCACAAACAGGTTATCCGGCTTGAGGTCGCGATGAACGACTCTTTTCGCATGCGCGGCCGCCAACCCATGAGCAATTTGCCGGGCATAGTCCAGCACTTTCTCGCACGGTAAAGCCGCTGTGCCACGGTGCTCACGCAGGGTCTTTCCATGGAGCAATTCGGTGACAATGTACGGCACGCCGTCTTGCTCGCCGATCTGGTAGATCGAGAGAATGTTGGGATGGTTCAGCGCCGCCGCGGCTTCCGCTTCCTGTTGAAACTGCCGCAATTTCTCAGGATCGCGTGAGTACGATCCCGCCAGGACTTTGATGGCTACATCGCGCTTGAGCAGCGTGTCGCGCGCTCGATAGACCTCGCCCACGCCTCCAACTCCGAGCGTCCCGAGGATCTCATACGGTCCGAGTTTGGCGCCCGGGGGGAGAGACATGGGAGCACCGTTGCTGGATTATACGCCGCGAATCTTCGCGCGTTCGTCGGTCCCGCGCTCAACCACCCATTAGCGGAATTGGGGATCCGGCACGATGTCACGCAGTTTCGGCCATTCGAAACGTTTACGTTCGATCGCCAAAGGTGTACATTCGTGGCCGCCGCTTCGCGGCGGAGGCAACATGATTCGAAGACAGCTTCTTTCAGCCTTCCCAAAACTGTTGAGCTTGAGTGTGCTTGGTTCGAGCTTGGCGAACTCACAAACAACCACGCAACGCAAGGCCCTGAAGATCATGATGAAGAGTGCCTGGGGATCGGACGACCCCACCCGGGCATCTTTCCCGTTCGTGCATGGACTGGCATTGGCGGATGCAGGGCACGAGGTGCAAATTTTTCTAACCGGTGAAGCCACCTACCTCATGCGCAAGGCCACCATCGCAGCTGTCTTTCCTGTGGGTTGGCCGCCGCTGAGCGAAATGCGGGACAAAGTCGTGGCTAAACGCATTCCTGTTTTCTCTTGAGGAGCCTGTTCCCGGGCCCGTGGGGTCACGGAAGCCGATTTGGAGAATTGGGGAGCGAAGTTTGGCAGTCCTCAAATCTTCGTGTCGCTGGTTGAGTGGGCGGACCGGATCATTACAGAATGATCTTCAGGCAAGTTTCAGCCTCCGGTGCCGACCCGGTAAGTTGTAGATCTCAGTAGAACAGATACTTCCGCCACTTATCGTCGGAGCGCCCCATCAGGCGCATGATGTGGCGGCTGGTGTGCAGGTTGAAGGCGCGCGGCTCTCGCATGAGCTTCATGCCCGCCTCAGCGGGAAGCTGATTACCCTTGCGCCGATTACAGGGATGGCAACAGGCCACGAGATTCTCCCAGGCGGAGGCGCCGCCCCGGGAACGGGGAGTCACGTGATCCAGCGTCAGTTCACCTGAAGCCAAAACCTCGCCGCAATATTGGCAGGTGTTGCGATCGCGCAGCAGAATATTCTTGCGTGAAAGGGCACGCGTCTGGTGAGGAATGCGCCGATATTCCAGCAACCGGATGACGGAAGGCAGCCGCATCGCAATGCGGGCGGCGTGCAGGAAATGGCCGTTCTCCTCCTCGGTCATCGCCACGCCCTTCAGCACCAGAACAATGGCCCGCCGCGCCGCGCAAACATTAATCGGCTCGTAGGAGGCGTTCAGTACCAGCACGGGAGCGTGCAGCACATGACCATCGTTGTCGGAATGCACCCCGACCACGGCCGCGCTTGCACTATTCGCGCGGCTCAAATTCGGCGAGTTGTGCCACTTCCCTGACATATCCCTCTTGCCGCTAACCGGCCGCCACGGCCTCCGCCCGCACTTCCTCTGTTTTACATTGAGGCGTCACTCGCTGCGCCTCCACCTTCAGCGTCCGCGCCACGGTAGCCACAAATATCTTAGATGCTCCGGCGCGTCGTAATACGCGAGCGCACTCGGAAGCTGTAGTGCCGGTTGTGAAGACATCGTCTACCAGCAGAACCTCGCGACCCTGAATCTCTTCCGGCTTCACTACAGCGAACGCGCCGCGCATGTTCTCCCGGCGTTGATGCCGCGAGAGTCCGATCTGCGATTGCGTTTCGCGACAGCGCTGCAGCACGCCCGGACTTAATTCCGGCCGACCCTCCGCCGGCATCAGCTTTCTCGCGGCTCGAGCGATCAGTTCTGCCTGGTTAAAACCACGCTGCCGCAGCTTTCTGGCGTGCAGCGGCACTGGTACAACAGTCGGCTTCTCTGCAAATAAAGGCCGCAAATCCTCAATCGCTTCCGCCAGCATCCGTCCCAAAACGTTCGCCGCAGGCCGCACCTGCTCATATTTCAGCAGATGAATCAATTCGCGCAACCCACCCTCGTAACTTCCATACGCCGTCGCCTTGACGTACGGAGGCTCCGACCGGCGGCATAAGGCACAGCGAATTTCGCCGTCCAACACATACGGCCCGTCAACCCGCTCTCCGCAAGTCACGCAAAGCAACCCGGAAATCGGATGCATGGCCGCTAGACATTCGTCGCAAACCGGGAGGCGCGATATGTTTAGGAGTGGGTTCCCGCAAAGACGACAATCACATGGGAATAGCGTGGCAAACAAGGCCGCGGCGACGCCATGCACGCCGGAGACAAAAGAAGAAAACAACGAACTTTCTGTGGGAGCGATTGCGCTCCCAGACCGACTTGGGATGTTGCCGCTACTGCTGAAGACGACCCTCCCTCGCCCAGCTGTTGCTACGGGGGCTCCGGCTGAACGAATCTCTTTAAGTATAGCCGTGCTGAAATCAGCCTGCAATCAGTGAACCAGTGTCGAAAGTAGGTACTCCACGGTAAGTGGGATTTCAGGAGCGTGTCATGCACGTACTTGTAAACCAGCCTTGGCGCGTGCTAACGTGCGCCGTCACAGGATTTATATTTAATACTTCTGGCCGTTTGCGAGGATGTCCTCATGAGCACTCAAACCGCCGTACCCCCTGGTCAAAAAAAGTATCAGCCCTACGTCCCCCAGCACATGCAAATGCGCGAGTTTACCTTCCGCGCGGTTTTCCTGGGCATGTTAATGACCGGCATTCTCGGCGCCGCCAACGCCTACCTCGGCCTGAAAGCGGGCATGACTATTGCCGCCACCTACCCTGCCGCCGTCATTGGCATGTCGATCCTGCGCTTAATGAAAGGATCGTTGCTGGAAGAAAACATCGCCCGAACCGTGGGGGCGATCGGCGAATCGGTCGCCGCAGGCGCCGTGTTCACCATTCCGGCATTCGTGCTTGCCGGACTGTGGCCCAGCCTCGGGATGGAAAGGTACTGGCAGTCCGTCGCTCTTATGGTGATCGGCGGACTGCTTGGCATTTTGTTTGTCACGCTCTTGCGCCGCGTGATGGTGGAAGATCCCGAGCTCCCATTCCCCGAGTCCGTCGCCGCTTCAGAAATTCACAAAGCCGGGCAGCAGGGATCAAAAGCCGCCAAGATTCTGTTCGCGAACATGGGCTTCGGCGCGCTCTGGTACTTTCTCTCGCAGATCAACCTGTTCTGGTACACGAGAAATATTCTGGTTAATATTCCGAAAATGCCCGCGGGGTTGCGCTTGGGGCGCAGCGCAAGTTCCCCAATGTTGGCTACTGGTGGCATGACTACGTTCACCTCGCCCGCGGTCAGCCCTGCATATCTGGGCGTGGGTTATATTATCGGACCTCGACTGGCGTCGCTGAACTTTGCCGGGGGCGTGCTCGCCTGGGGTTTGATGGTCCCGCTGCTGATTTATTTTCTTGGACCCAATCTCCCGGCAATGGCTCCAGGCGCGGATTCGGCAGCGTATTGGAGCGGCATCGCGTTCAGCGTGTGGTATTCAATCGTCCGCCCCATTGCAGTGGGCGGCATGTTGGTGGGCGCAGGATTTACGCTTTTCCGCATGCGTCGCCAGTTGCTTGCTGGCATGAAGCGTGCCGTATCGGATCTCAAGAAATCTGCAGAAGCACATCAGGCCACCGATCGCACGGACCGCGACCTTAGCATGAAAGTGGTGTTTCTCGGCGTAGGATTAGTGTTCATCGCGATGATCGGGCTCTATTACTACTTTATCGCTGGAGCACATAACCTGACCTCCAATAAGGCGGCTGTGGGGGCCATTGTTGCCGCCGGGGTCATGGTCGTTCTCGGATTCTTCTTTGCGGCCGTTTCCGGAAACCTCGTAGGGATGATCGGATCGTCCAATAATCCGGTGTCGGGTCTGACATTGTGCACGCTGGTGGTAGCCGCCCTCATGATGGTAGCGCTCGGCGTGTCGGGCATCGGCGGCGTGGCTGCGGTGCTCGGAGTTGCGGCAGTCGTCTGCGTATCTTCAGCCGTCGCCGGCGAAATGCTGCAAGACTTGAAAGCCGGTCACATCCTCGGCGGCACCCCAGCCAAAATGCAGATCGGCGATATTTTTGGCACGATCGTGGCGTCGCTGGTGTTGTTCTTCCCGCTTATGATTCTTGACAAGGCATACCACTTCGGCAGCGCGGCTCTGCCGGCACCGCAAGCCGGCCTCATGGCGATGCTCTCGCAAGGCATTGTCGGCGGCAACATGGCATGGCCGCTGGTGGTGGTGGGAATTCTGCTGGGATTCTCCATGATCCTGGTGGAAGTAAAAAGCCCGATGCTCTTCTCCGTCGGAATGTACCTGCCGCTCGAGACAACCTCCGCGATCTTTGTCGGCGGAATCATACGCTGGTTCACCGACAAGATTCGCGATCGCCGCGGCTACAACGACGCGCAGAAAGCCCGAGTTGATAATGCCGGCGTACTAACGGCGTCAGGTCTGATTGCAGGCGAAGCGTTATGTGGGCTGGTGATAGCGGCGGTCGTAGGCTCCAATCATAAGCTCTGGCACATCGACCTCGGTGATCTCTGGTTTTCCGGTTTGATCGGCATGGCCGTGCTCATCTTCGTAATGATGAAAGTGCCGCTCTCTAATCCGGGAAGCCCGGACGAACCCGCGCCGCCGACGGCAATCATGTGATCGCGTTGGGCTGGGCGTCTGAGCCCAGCCGCGATCAACCTGAGCGCAGCGAAGGATCTGCGCTGGTGAGCGAAGCGGGAGTCGCGCACGTCATCCCGAGCGCAGCAAGGGGTCCCTGGCATCAGAGCAGCCCTGAAGCTGCCTCTGTGCCCTCTGTGGTTGACGCTTTTCCCATGGATGTTTCTCAGCACATTGCGAGAATCAGGGAGCGCATCACCGCTGCCGCCCAGCGTGCCGGGCGCGATCCGAACGAAATTGCCTTAATGGCCGTGACGAAAACCTTCGCGCCGGAAAAGATTCGTGAGGCCTATGCCGCAGGCCTCCGATTGTTCGGCGAAAACCGGGTACAAGAGTTTGCGGGCAAGGCCGGGGCTCTGCGCGATCTGCGCGATGCCGAATGGCACATGATCGGCCATCTGCAAACCAACAAAGCCGCCAAAGCTGCGGAGTCATTCGCGGCCGTCGATTCTGTGGATTCGCTCCGGCTTGCCCAGAAGCTCAACGCATCGGCGCAGCAACTCGGGAAGAAGCTGCCGGTCCTGATTGAAATCAACGTTGGCGTTGAGGCCGCCAAAAGCGGCGTAAATCCTGAATCCAAAGAGCTGGAAGAACTCCTGCGCGGCGCAGCAGAACTGGAGCATCTTGACTTTCGTGGGCTAATGACCATTCCACCATTCACCGAGGACCCGCAGCAGGCGCGGCCCTATTTCCAGAAACTTCGTCAATTGAGCGACGAAATCGCCGTGCGACGATTGCCGGGAGTCGGCATGAGCGTGCTCTCCATGGGCATGTCGCACGATTTCGAAGTCGCGATCGAAGAAGGTTCAACCTGCGTGCGGCTGGGAACGGCGATTTTTGGGGAACGAAGAGTGCTATAACCACAGAGTCACAGAGCCACGGAAAAAGCACATCAGTCTTGCTCTGTGACTCCGTGTCTCCGTGGTCAAACCTCATGATCGCAATCCACGAAACCTCCGCCGGCATCAGCTTTGCCATCAGGGTTCAGCCGCGCGCCAAGAGGAACGCCGTCACGGGTGAAATCGGAGACGCCTTAAAACTTGCCCTCACCGCCCCTCCGGTTGAAGGCCGCGCCAATCAGGCCTGCATCGAATTTTTCGCAAATCTTTTGGAGGTTCCGCGCTCTTCCGTTACCATAGCGTCCGGCCACACGGGCCGCCGGAAAGTAATTCGCGTTGCGGGATTGTCGGCGGACGAAGTCAGAAAGCGATTAGGAATCTGAACCACCGGGAGCAGGTCCCTGGAATCGTCCCCACACGCAAGCGCGTCGCGGACATCGCTCGGGATGACGAAGCGAATGGTATCTCTAACAAATTTGAACTCCGGGGAGCCGCGCTTGACCTTTTCCCAGCGCTTACACGAAATTCGCACCGGCTTCGAGCGGCCGTTCTGGATCGCCAACATCACCGAGATTTTCGAACGCCTCTCCTACTATGGAGCGTTTGCTTCACTGGCGCTTTACCTGCAGGAGCGGCTCAATTTCTCGGCAGAGCAAACCGGGACTCTGACTGGCCTTTTCGGCGGTATGGTGTGGTTTCTCGCCATTTTCGGAGGCGCTGCCGCCGACCGCCTCGGCTTCCGCCGCGCACTCTCGATTGCTTATCTCATCTTGGCCATCGCGTATTTCCTCATCGGCTCCATCGCGGCGCCCTGGCTGGCGCCCGTGCGCAATTCCGTCCCCCTCAGCCTCTTTGTGGGATTTATTTTGATGCTGCCCGCTCTAGGCGTCGCGCTGGTGAAACCCTGCGTAGTCGGTACCACAGCGCGCGCTTCGCAAGAGAACGTCCGTTCCATCGGCTACTCGATTTACTACACGATGGTGAATATCGGCGGCGCAGCCGGCCCGCTTTTTGCATCCTGGGCTCATCGGAATTTGGGTGTCGAGAATGTTTACCGGCTCGTCGCGCTTGGCGTCTTTGCAATGTTCTTTGTGGTGCTGCTTTTCTTCCGAGAGCCGCGAAAACCGGGCGAAGCACCACCGCCTTCCGTTGCGCAAGTCGCACGAAACTTTTGCGTCGTGCTGGGGAACTACCGGCTGGTCTTACCGGTTCTGGTGATTGCCTTGCTCCTCCGCATCGCCCTGTGGTTCTATCCTGGTCTGCCGGTAGCTTGGTGGGTTTGGGCCGTGCTCCTGCTGCTCGCGCTCGCCGGCATCAGCCGATTCATGTGGTTCCTCATCCTGTTCACCGGTTACTGGGTTGTGTTCTGGCAGCAATACATTAGTTTGCCCGGCTACATTCATGGCTATATCAACCCGCATGCGGATGTCGAGATGATTCTGGTCACAGATGGCCTGACGGTGATTGCGCTTACCATCGCCGTAAATTTCCTCACTCGCCGCATACCCGCGTTCCAAGCGGTGATCCTGGGTACTGTAATCACTTCACTCGCGTGGCTGATTCTCGCCTTTCGTCCGACGGTCTGGGGCGCGGTTCTGTCGCTGTTTGTCCTCGCCTTGGGCGAGATCACTCAGTCCCCGCGCTACTACGAATACATCTCCCGGCTCGCGCCACCCGGTCAGCAGGGCACGTACATGGGCTTCGCTTTTCTGCCTATCGGAATTGGTTCGCTCATCGGCGGATGGTTCGGCGGCACGCTCATCCATCACTTCGGGGAAGTCACGCACCAGCCAAACCGCATCTGGTGGACTGTGACTGCCGTTGGCATCGTTACGGCCGGGCTGCTGTGGATTTATGATAAGCGGCTGCGAACAACAAGTGGTCCGTGATCAGTGTTCGGTGACCAGTTAAAGATCGCTGGCCACTAATCACTGACCACCGACAACTTCTGGAAGAAATGCCCAAACGCAAAATCACTCCCAACTACATCGCAGCCCACATACGCCGTGTGCTGAAAGACGGCGGCTCCGCGCCTCATGCGGAAGAAGTGCAATGGTTCTTTAAAGAGGAAGTTAAGTCGCGAGGCTGGTACACCGGCGAGCTTCGCAAAGTTGCAGTCCGCTTCCGTCGGGCCATTCTCAAAGAACTTGGCCTTCCCTTCCTGCTGCAGGTTGCCGACAAACTTTTCACCGGCCGATGCCTGGAAGAAAAAGTTTTCGCCGTGCTCATGCTGGAAACGCTCACCGGCAAATTCGATGACGCCGAATTTCGCCTGTTTGAATCCTGGTTGCCACGCATCACTAGCTGGGCCGATCACGATGGGCTGGTGCATTATCTAATCGCTCCGATGATTGCCGCCAAACCGGCCCGAGCCGCTCGCGTCTTTCGTTGGGCGAAATCGCGGGATCGCTGGCATCGCCGCGCCGCTTGTGTGGCGCT
>Ga0187771_10003214_pt1 | contig 11398 bp, 9 predicted proteins | sample 0116_SJ02_MP15_1_FD_133139 | JGI IMG/M metagenome (GOLD analysis project Ga0187771, IMG submission 133139) | Tropical peat soil microbial communities from peatlands in Department of Meta, Colombia - 0116_SJ02_MP15_10_MG | ecosystem: Environmental > Terrestrial > Soil > Wetlands > Peat | place... | reverse complement strand
CTGCGGTGGAGGCTCGATAATCTGCGGTTTTCCCGCACCCGCAACCGCTGGCCGGTGCGATCTTTTTATTATCACCGCGAACCGTTGATCACCCGCGGTCAGGTTTCATTGCAGGATGAACTGTCTCGCCCGGCGCCAACATTCAAACACGTGCCGCTCGCCGAAGGCAAAGCTGTCGTGGAAATGATCCGCGAGGTGATGCTGGTGCGCTATCGCGAACTCTATGGCACGACCCTGGGAGATCCGCGTTCGGTCGTGAAAGCAGACCTGGGCCGCGGCGCGGTGCTTTACCTATGGGGACTGCCTCCGGATCGACGTCTACCCCTGCGCGCTTACCTTGCGGGCTTCGCGCTTAAGAACGGCGTGCCCATCAACTACGTCGAAGCCATAGGGCTGTGCGAATGGGTGGAAGTCGGCTTCAACACCTTCTACACCTTCCGTCACGGCGAAACCGCGTGGATTTATGCGCAGCTTCTGCGTTGCCTGTGCTGCCACATGGGAGCCAGGTGCATCTCGGTTTATCCGTACCAGATTGGGGAAGGCAACGAGGAAGCCATCGAGTCGGGCGCTTTCTGGTTCTATCGCAAGCTCGGCTTCCGCTCGGGCCGTGCTGATCTGCGCCGGCTCACCGAACGCGAGGAGCAGCGCATCGCCCGCAATCGGAAATACAAAACCCCGCTCCGCACTCTTAAGCGGCTGGCGCAGGCTCACGTGTTCTATGAGCTGCCCGGCGTGGAAAGCGGAGCGTGGGACCGCTTCTCCACGCGGAATCTCGGTCTGCGAGTGAATCGCCGCATGGCCGGGGAGTACGGTGGCGACAGCGGCCGCATCCGGCTCGCGTCGGCGAAAGAGATCAGTCGTGCGTTGGGTGTCTCCACCAGGAAATGGACCGAAGCCGAACAAAAAGCCTTTGAGAACTGGGCGTTAGTGCTCGCCCTCATCCCTGATCTGGCACGCTGGACGGCTGAGGAGAAGGACGATTTGATACGGATCGTGCGCGCCAAGGCCGGTCGTGACGAAATGATCTACCTCCGTAGAACCCAGCAGCATCTTCGGCTGCGAAGTGAATTGCTGCGGCTGGGATTAGACCCTCGGAGCAAACCACAGAGGACACAGGGACCGCAGAGGAAGTCAGGGCCCGATCCTCGCAAAGAGCCAGGGAGCTAGAGGCCGAGAGCTGACGGCGCAAAGTGAAAGCAACAACAAAGAGTCCCGAGGTAGTGTTGAACCTATTCGTCTCGGCCAGTAGCTCGCTTTAGACCCTTGCCAACCTGCGGTCGTCGCTTGCCTTGCGGTTCGCGTCAGTTGCGATTGTGCTCGGGCTCCGGGCTTACCGCCAACCGGATAAACCAGTTCAACGCCTCGGGACTCTATCCTGCCTTTGACATGGTGTTCGTGTTCGCCTCGACCAGCGCTTGGCTATAGACCCTTGCTAGCCCTCCTTCAATCATCTTGCGATGTCGAAGGTGACCTTGCTCGAGCCCCGGACGCCGCACCAACCGGGAAAACTCAGAACGTGTCAAAGAACGAGTGTGTTTGTACCGGGTCCTCGATCTCGCGTCAATGAAAAACAGCGACGCGCATCTCCGTTGAAATTCAATCGAGTGCAGCCACTCCACAAGGAGGTGACAGGTTTCAGTGCAATGCCGGAAGAGCAAGTGGGCCAGGTGCGAATTTTCCGCCTAACCATTGCGGGAGGAGCATGCCCTGCATGGCGATTGCAAGTGTGGAAAATTCAATCAGAACCGCATAGATGCCCTCGATGCAACAAAAGAAAGCCGCCGAAAAGTTCGGCGGCTCATGTCAACATTTTCAGTGCCAGGACTAATCCCTGGGCGGCTCGCCAACCCGTGCCGCGGGCGGAATCGGATTGTGGCCTTCATCGTCATAGAACCGCCGTACGAGAGGATTCTCCGCAACCGGTCTGTCGTCCGCCGAACTGAACTGGGGCTCGCCGGCTGCGGTCAACAGAGGAGCGGTTGTCGTAGCCATAAATTCGTTCAGCGTGCTGCCCGTGGGAGCAAGCGCCGTCGCGAAGACACCAAAGGGATTGCCGTTAGAGTATGCCACCGCCAAGTAATCGGCGACCATTTGCCCGAGATCCGAGGGGGTTATCCAGCTCAAGGTGATTGGACCGGATAGATGCTTTCCGGCCGCCCAGGTCAGACCGCCATTCTCTGACGTTGTGAACCCGACGTTCAGCTGGCAGGCATTGTTGCAGTTCGAAACCGGATAATAGTAATAGGTCATCGCCAGATGGGCGGTGCTGCCGGAGGTGGTTGTATCGGCGCCGATGCCAGGGATGAAGTGATCCACTGTACTGGTTGTCGGATCGATCGGAATGCGGCTCACCGCACTCCAGTGAACTCCATCCGTGGAAGTGCTCATGACGATGTCGTCAGCGGTGCAGCTTAGGCGGAAACGGCAATCCGGCCACACGACATACACCGTGCCCCCACCATCGACCGCAGCCGACGGCAGGCCCGGACTGCGCAGATTGCCGGCCTGCACATGGAATTGCTGGACGGGAGTGATCTGAACGCTCTTGTTCCAACTCGCGCCCCCGTTGGTTGAAGTAAACGCGGCAATCCCGCCGGAGTCGCTGGCGATCGGGACCACCACGGTGCCATCAGGCTGGACCAGCGGCTGCCCACCGAGCCCGGTCAGGCTGTCCGCCGTATGCCGGGACGCTCCCCAGGTTTTGCCGCCGTCGGTGGATGTGCTCATCTCCACTTCGCCGGTACTGAATCCTTGATCCCACTCCGCGTAACAGTTGCCGTAAAAGGGACTGGTGGAAGTTGTGTCACAGGTAATCCAGCTCTTATCATCAACTCCACTTTTGTCGACGATGACGGGATTCGCCCACGTGAGGCCGTCGGGCGAGCTGTTTACGGCCACATCGACCGTTCCGTTAGTGGCGATAGGAAGCGAGAGGATCAGCCACACTCCGTGCTTCGGGTCGTAGGCAACCGACGGGTCGCTGACGGCAGAGAATGTTCCGCTCTTGTAATTGACCGTCAAACCGGGAAGAAAACCGTGGCTCCAGGTCGTGCCGCCATCTGTCGAGGTCGCAAAACCAATGTCCGCAGAACCACCAGCGGGAACTCGCGCTGTTTGGAAAGTACTTACGATCGTCGAACCGAATGCATAGGTATCAGGTTCGACCTCGCTCTTATGTACGCTGGCGGAATTGGTAAAGATATCACTGCTGATCTTTACCAGGGTTCCCGCTGCCAGCGCGGTTATCGCGGCAGCCAGGATCACGACAAACGCCAGCACGACTCTGCTCTTAGACGCTGAACTTGTATTCATTGGGGAGTCCTTGGGAGAAGATTTGGCCCACGAAACCGTTGCGCATGGAATGGGGAGCTCATTCGCGGACGCAACGAGACGCGATGCTAACTGATCGCGCCAAGGAACATACAATGCTTGCTTCGACACTGTCAATGTGCAGGATTTTTCATCACCACACATAACGTTCGCGTATGCGTGATGGTCTCGCTTAGTCACTTCGCAAACCGGCGATTCTGTCTACAATTGCGCGAGGGAGGCACACATTATGAGCAGCTTCGGTGGTGGCCCGAGAGTGATCCACGTCAATTCCAATCCGATGCTTCGCTTGATCGGGATTGTAATCGTTGCTTTTGTGGTCGTTATTCTGTTTTTCTCTTCCGTGACCCGCGTGGAATCAGGTCACGTCGGTGTTCTTACGTTATTCGGCCGCGTAACCGGGGAAGTGCTGTCCGAGGGGATGCACCTGATCAATCCCTTCAAGACAAACAATGAAATGTCGATTCGTACCCAGGAGATCAAGGAGTCGGCCAGCGTCCCTTCCAGCGAAGGCCTGGTTATGAATCTTGACACTTCACTCATCTACCACCTTGACCCCGCCAAGGCGGCGGATGTTTACCAGAAGATTGGTCCCAGTTATGAGACGGTGCTGATTGAACCGAATCTGCGAGCTGCAATTCGTGAGGCGACGGCTTCTCACACTGCCAATGCCCTTTATACCGGCGAGCGGGAAATGGTGGCGAAGCAGATCTATGATCAGCTTGGCGGCGTGTTAGGCAGCCGCGGCTTCTTCATCGAAAGCATTCTCCTGCGCGATATTCAACTCCCCGCAACTCTGAAGTCTTCCATCGAAGCCAAGCAGCAGGCCGAACAGGATGCTCTGGCCATGAATTTCAAGCTGCAGAAGGAAACGCAGGAAGCTCAGCGGAAACGCATCGAGGCGCAAGGCATCCGCGACTTCCAGCAGATTGTGGCGCAGGGCATAAGCCCGCAGCTTCTGGAGTGGAAGGGCATCGAGGCCACCGAGAATCTGGCAAAGAGTTCGAACTCCAAGGTTGTGGTGATCGGGAACAGCAAGAACGGCCTGCCGTTGATCCTCGGACAGTGAAAGCGTTGGCGATGGAGGGCTGGCATCTTCGGTCGTACCTTGCGCTGGTACTATGTCTTCGTGCCTCCGCTGCTGGATATTCGTAATCTAAACATCTCGTTCCGCGCGCCAGGCAGCACATCTTTGACCGCAGTCCGCGACCTCAGCTTAAGCATCGCGCCACGCGAGGTTCTTGGACTGGTCGGCGAATCCGGCTCCGGGAAATCGCTGACGTCACTTGCGATGATGCGCCTGCTTCCACCGCAGGCGCGAGCCAGCGGCGAAATTTTTATGCAGAACGGCACAGGCGCAGCTCGAGACTTGCTGCAACTTTCGGAACCGGAAATGCGGCACCTGCGCGGGTCCAAGCTGGCCATGATTTTCCAGGAACCCATGACTGCCTTGAATCCGGTGATGCGTGTGGGCGATCAGATTGCCGAGGCTGCTGCAGTTCACGGCCGACTGACGAAGAAAGAGGCGTGGGACCGTGTGGTAGAAGCGCTGCAGGATGTAGCAATCCCCGATAGCGCTCGGCGGGCACGCGATTATCCCCACCAGCTTTCCGGCGGAATGCGGCAACGAGTCATGATCGCCATGGCGATCGTGAATCGACCGCAATTGCTGATTGCCGACGAGCCTACGACCGCCCTCGACGTTACGATCCAGGCCCAGATACTGGCTTTGCTGGCTGAACTGCGCGAAAAATTTGGGCTGGCCATGCTGTTCATTTCTCATGACCTGGCTGTGGTCTCACAGGTTGCTGATCGGGTAGCCGTGATGTACTTGGGTAGTGTGGTCGAACTGGGGGCTAAGCATGACATCTTTACAGAACCCGCACATCCGTATACGCGCGGGCTGCTGCAAGCCGTCCCTACGCTGAAGACGGACCGCGCGCGGCCGCTGCGAACTATCGAGGGAAGTGTGCCGCCGCTGCACGAGATGATTCCCGGATGCCCATTCGAACCGCGTTGCGATTTCCGAGTTCCGCAATGCTCTCGCGATCTCCCGCCGCTGATTGAAGTCGCTTCCGGCCATTGGGCGAGATGTCCGGTGGTGAACTCATGATGGGGCGACCGGGGCTGCGGAACCTGAGTCGTGCCGGAAACCGCGCCGAGGTCTATAATCGCCAGTCTGTCAGGTGACCTGTGCGGATTTTGCTGCTCAGCGACATTCATAGCAATCTCGAGGCTCTGGAGGCTTGCCTCGCCGCTGCCCCTCCGTACGATATGGTCGTGAATCTTGGGGACATCGTCGGATACTGCGCGAGTCCGAATGAGGTCATCCAACGTTCGCGCGAATTGGGCAAGATATTTGTTCGCGGCAATCATGATAAAGCGGCGTCCGGGCTGATGGATCTCAAGGACTTCAATCCTGTCGCGGCGCTGGCGGCGGAGTGGACCCGCCAACAACTCACCGAGGACAACCTGGCCTGGTTGCGTGCCCTTCCTCAAGGACCGGTGCAGATCGACGGAGTCGCCGATGTTCAGTTCGTACACGGATCGCCCATCGACGAGGATGAATACGTCGTTAGTGTACGCGACGCAATTGAGCCGATCATGGTGAGTCCCGTCTCGGTGACATTTTTCGGGCACACTCACTTGCAGGGATGTTTCGTCGCCAACGCTAGCCACCTTGACGCCTACCGCCCGGCCTACAAAACGGTAGGACAAACTGAAACTCTCGACGTTCCTCTGAACAGTGGACTGCGCTACCTGGTGAATCCGGGTTCTGTAGGGCAGCCGCGCGATGGGGATTGGCGGGCGGGATTTGCGGTTTATGACACAGACACGCGCATCGTAACTTTCTGCCGCGTTCCTTACAATCTCAAGTCGGCTCAGGACCGTATCTTTGCTGCCCAACTGCCGCAACGTTTAGGCACGCGCCTGGCAGCGGGAAGATAGAGCGTCAACCATAGAGCGGACGAAGGAACACAGAGGCACCAGAAACTCGGGAGCTCTGTGTGCCTCTGGGTCCTCTGTGGTTCTCTTTGAGCCTCACTCCACAAACATACAGTCCCCATAGGAATAGAACCTGTACTTCTCTTCAACTGCATGCTGATAGGCCTGCAGGACCCTATTCTTGCCCGCGAACGCGCATACCAGCATCAGCAAAGTGGATCGTGGCAAGTGGAAGTTGGTCAGAAGGGCGCCAATGACGCAGAAGCGATAGCCGGGATAAATGAAGATGTCTGCCTCGCGGCGACCCGGCTGCAGTCGGCCCGTGGCAGCAGCGTCCTCCAAAGTCCGTACAGTCGTCGTCCCAATCGCGACTACGCGCCTCCCGGCATCCAGCGCACAGTTAATCTTACCTGCGACTTCTTCGGAAACCACGTAGGACTCGCGATGCAAACGATGATCTTCCACGCGCTCCACGCGCACCGGCTGAAAAGTCCCCAGGCTTACATGAAGAGTGACCTCGACAGTCTCAATATCGCGTTGCTCAAGGCGATTAAGGATTTCGGGCGTGAAGTGCAAGCCGGCGGTCGGTGCGGCCACAGAGCCACGTTCGCGAGCGTATACAGTCTGGTAGCGATCGCGGTCGGCAGGACGATCGGCGCGATCGATGTACGGCGGCAGAGGCACGTGTCCGAAACGTTCCATCCAGCCGAAAAAATCCTGCATTGGCTGAAACCGTATCCTCCGTTCGCCAAAAGTTCCTCTGCCTACAACTTCCGCCTCGAGTTCACCGTTCTGACCAAAAAACAGCTGCTCGCCAATTCCGATTTTCCGCCCCGGGTGGACCAGGCACTCCCATTCATTAGGTTGCTCGGATATCTGACGCGTGAGCAATACTTCAACCCGGCCTTTCAAAAACTCTCGTGCGGCGGGATTCCGCGCGCTCACCGGCTGCGCCCTGGCCCCACTACGGCGGCCATAAAGCCGGGCGGGAAAGACACGCGTGTTATTGAACACAACCAGATCATCGGGCCGCAGAAGTTCTGGAAAATCCCGAAAGCGGCGGTCACGGATGCTTCCCGAGCTGCGCTGCACGTGCAGCAATCGCGAGGCCGCCCTGTCCTGAAGCGGTTCCTGCGCAATCAATTCTGCGGGAAGATGGTAGTTGAACTCGGAAACCAGCACGCAGAATTCATTATAGATTTGGCTTCCCCAGGTCATTACCACAGCCAAAATAACCGGATTGTTTTAGACTGGCAGGTGGGTTACCATACGCGGACGGTTTACCCCCCAGCCGTCCCCTAAGACGATGGCCAGCGAACGTCAGGCCCGGCAACAGATTGTGCGCTTCGGCAAGATGCTGCACGACTGCGGCTACGTCGCCGCTACGGACGGCAACCTTTCCGCGCGTCTCGACAAACGGCACATTCTCGCCACGCCGACCGCCATGAGCAAAGGAGCGCTGCGCCCGTCGGACATGGTGATCGTCGACCTGGACGGCCACCTGGTTGCCGGACGGCACCACGTTTCGAGCGAGATCGCCATGCATTTGCTGATCTATAAGCTGCGACCCGATATAAACGGGATCGTGCATGCGCACCCGCCGACGGCGACCGGGTTTGCTGCCGCCGGCATTGCTCTCGACCAGCCGCTGGTCTGCGAGGTCGTCATCGGGCTGGGCTCGATTCCGCTGGCGAAGTATGGCACTCCGGGAACGCCGGAGTTGTGCGAGACGCTGAAACCGCTGATTTCTAAATACGACGCGATTCTAATGTCAAACCACGGCGTGGTGACCTACGGGGACACTCTTGAGCACGCCCACATGAAGATGGAGACGGTGGAGCACTTCGCCCAGATTGCGCTGATCACTCACCTATTGGGGCGGCAGCAGCCGCTCAAGGATGAGGCTCTAAGAAAACTGCTCGTAGCTCGCAGCAAGTACGAAGGAAATCATTCCGCCGCTCCGCTGCCTCTCGCCGACTGCCACGGCTCTCATAACGGCGGCCAATCACGCGCCTCGCGAAAGTTCGCCAGCACAGTTTCTGACAAGGGAAAGCGCCCCCCGGCCGATTCGTTGAAGATCAGGTCGTAGCGCGGCTGCGCTGTCCTGCCGTGCGTCGCCAGGATGACAGGTGCAAGATGCGCATCTCCTACTCTCCGCCGATTCTGAATCTCATTCCCGCCCGGAAGTTTGCGCCCAACGCCGGATAACCGACGACCTCGTTGTAATGACGGTCGAGAACGTTTTCGAGATTGACATACGCGGTCATGCGCGAGTTCAGGGCGTACCAGCCGCCCACGTCGGCGCGTACGTAGCCGGGCGCGTGGTCGAATCCAAAGCCCAGGAAATCAGAATCCGGCCGTCGGCCCACAAGGCTTCCCCGCAGATTGCCTCCCCATCGAGTTCCCAGGTAACTCAGGAACATGGTTGCCGAATGCTTTGGCCGGCGAAGCAGCGGCCGCCCGACGCCCAAGATTGTCGGATCGCAAAAATTTGCCGGGGTACACACGGGAGCGGCCAGAATTTGAGTGGAAGTGTAAGTGTATGCGCTATTCAAGGACAATCGCGATCGAATCTGACCCTGGAACTCGAGCTCCGCCCCCTGCGCAAAGGATTTATCCACATTCACGTATTGACCGATGAACGTCACCGGGTTGGTTGCATAATCGATCCGGTCGTGAAAAAGATTATTGAAGTAAGTAGCGGCAAACGAGTAGCGGTTTTGAAGCAGTCCCTGCTGAAAGCCTGCCTCAAAGGCGCGAGTTCTTTCCGGCTTCAGAGTGGGATTCGGCACACTGAAGGGCGGTCCGGCAAAGGTCTCCTCCAGGCGAGGCTCTTTGAATCCCTCTGCGTAGGAGAACCGCAAGCGAGTTCCCGACAGCACTCGGCCTCCTCGAACCGCGAGGAAGCTCAGAGCAACCCGAGGCACACCCGTGTTCCCAAACGCACCGTTATGCACGAAGCGCGCGCCGGCGATCACTGACAATCGCTTCCAGATGATCTGCTGCTGGGCGTAAAGATCGTCATTCAACCGCACACCGTGAGTTGACGGCGGATAATCCAAATCTCCCACGACGCCGTTTTCGTCTTCGAAGCGGTAGCCAAAGGTGGTATGGGCCCAACTCTGCTCCGAATAGTCGCCTTGATATTCAAAGCCCGCGCGATTGATATGGTCGCTGGCATGAGTGGGAAAGTCGTCCAAGCGAGCTGTATCTCCGGTGAGGTTTACATCCTCGTACCGGTAGTTGTAATCGAATCCGGTAAAGCGATGTTGCCAGCCCGTAGGCTGAATGATCGCCAGCTCAGTACTTCCCAAGAAATTATTCAACTGCTTCCGCTCCTTCGGATCGGGTGGCTCAAGCGCATTGCCGTTGAAGTTCCATTCGCCGGGCAGTCCGGTGAAGCTGTTGGAGTGGCGGAAGCGTACCCGCAGAGAAACCTGATGTGTAAGCGCCATTCCAACGTTCGCACCTTGCAGGGAGTTGGAATAAGCATCATTGACGCCCTCACCTTGCGTGTTGAACTGATCACTGAAAAAGTTGTAGTCGAAGGCGCCGTGAACGCCAGCGAGCGAGGCGTATCCGTTTGCGGTTCCGAAATTTCCGCCGTCCGCGCCCAAGCGGAGTTCGGGAATCGGCGTGCTGCCGTTGCGTGTCCAAATCTGCATCACGCTGGTCATCGCGTCGGATCCGTACAGGGTGCTCTGCGCGCCGCGTGAAAATTCCATGTGATCCGCCTCAGTCAGCGGGAGGGTGCCGAAATCGAAAGTTCCGCCCGGCTCGTTGATCGTGACACCATCCACAATGACTTTGTTGTAGGTGGAATCGCCGCCACGTACGAACAACGAAGCAAGACCGCCGCGCTGGCCGGCAGTGTTCACCACGGCTCCAGGCAGAAATCGCACAGCGTCGTTCGCGGCGACGGGCTGCGAGGTTTCGAGTTCCTCGCCGCTCAAGCTTTCAACCTGCGCTCCTGAGATTTCGCGGGGAACCGGATTACGAGTCGCGGTAACCACGACCGTTTCTGCCGCGGGAGCAAGCTTCAGTTTCGCAGTGATCAATTCGGTGGAAGAGGAGATATCAATGGTCTGCGCAGCAAATCCCGGCGCCAGAACCTGCACGCGATAAGAACCTTGCGGGAGATTGTGAAAGACAGCTACTCCCTCAGCCGAGGTGTTTTCGATTCCTAGTGGAGATCCGGCGATGGAGGCCGGGCGTCCTCGCCTGGCAGGTCCATGACTGGTGTCTGTGTCCTGCTTCCACACGGTGATCTGAGCCCCGCTCACCGCGGCAGATTGCGGGTCGATTACTTTGACTTTCATTTCAGTGGCTGAAGCAGCTAAAGCCCAGACGAGAACGCTGGTGAAAACTCGAGAGAACCGCATGGCACGCCTCCTTTGACACGCGAAAGGGGTTGGTGTTGACGGTTCGCGCCGATCTCCTGGCTTAGCGAGTGAGGACGCTTCTCACGTCCGACGAGCCCAACCGGCCTTCCCAGGATCAACCCAGTGACCGGCTGCAATTTCCTCGCTTACAGTTGCGCGGCAGCGCGGGATTCTCACCCGCTTCCCTTCTCGTCAGTGCTGACGAGGTTGCGCGAACCAAAGTATTGGGAAAGAACAAAAACTGAATCGAAGGCAATCTACTCGTTCTAGTTGATGAAAGTCAACGCATTGTCGCCGTTGGTAGTGGCTCAATTTCAGAGCCACTACCTCGCCGTTAAGATAACCACAGAGGACACAGATGTTGCTCCCGGTTTTGGGGCAACAGGGTGCGGACAGTGCTTTTTCCGCACTCCAATCGAGCACGGTGTAAAATCAGTCCACCCTCCTGCAAAGAACACCGGAAGGGCGCGCAACCCAGGACGCGTAAGGCGTAAAATACCAGTTATGATCCCCCAAGACCTTTTGGATATTCTGGTCTGCCCGGTTTGTAAAAAACCGCTTGCCGTCAAAGAGAATGGCGAGAGCCTGAAATGCGGCGAGTGCCATCGCGTCTATCCGGTGAGAGACGATATTCCGATTCTGCTGGTGGACGAAGCGGTCACTGAGCAGTCTTGATTCAGCAAACGCACGCGGACGCAATCACAGGGGACGCCTTCGGGGGCATTTCTGCACTTTCGCGT
>Ga0187771_10003213_pt1 | contig 11403 bp, 12 predicted proteins | sample 0116_SJ02_MP15_1_FD_133139 | JGI IMG/M metagenome (GOLD analysis project Ga0187771, IMG submission 133139) | Tropical peat soil microbial communities from peatlands in Department of Meta, Colombia - 0116_SJ02_MP15_10_MG | ecosystem: Environmental > Terrestrial > Soil > Wetlands > Peat | place... | reverse complement strand
TGCACTTTTTTGTGCGTTGTTCGCGCCTATTATGTTCAAGAACCGGGTTCGAGGCTCGCTCCCCACGAACGACGAATCGGCGGGGCTATTCAGCGAATGCTGTCCCGGGATGTAGAGCATCCGCCTGAATTCTTGTTGGAGCAACGCGATCCGCCAGGTCGAAGGGAGGTCCCATGAATCGCACAGTCAGTATTGACTATGTTGTACTCGCCATCGTGACATTGTTGGCCGCTGTTGAACCCGCGATGGGAGCTACGGAGAAAATACTCCATCAGTTCGTCAACATTAGGCAGGGGGCCTATCCTCAAAGTGGCTTGGTAGCCGACGCGCAAGGGAATCTTTATGGCACAAGTGTCTACGGTGGTGTCTTCGGATTTGGCACCGTCTTCCAGCTCGCCCCTGGCGCCAACGGAATGTGGAAGCAGACAGTTATTTACAGCTTCACTGGCTTGAATGATGGTGCCTACCCCAACGGCAACGTGGTCCTTGATTCCGCTGGCAACGTTTATGGTGCGACCACTAACGGGGGTTATCTCGGCTGCATCACGGGCTGCGGAGTAGTCTTCGAGCTTTCGTCAGGCTCCAACGGCAAATGGACCCAGAAGGTGCTCCATCGCTTCGGTCAGACGGGCGACGGCGCGTTTCCGAACGGCTCGCTGGTTTTCGATTCCGGCGGCAGCTTATACGGAACGACCAGTGGGGGTGGGCTCGACAACACAGCGTGCCGGGAAGACTGTGGAACCGTATTCCGGTTAACCCCTTCCGGAAGTGTATGGAAGGAAACCTTGCTTTATGAGTTCACGGCTGGCTCGGATGGTTCCACGCCGGAAGTGAGTGTGGTGTTTGACTCGCACGGAAACCTGTACGGCACGACTGTCCAGTGCTCTAGTGTGGCCCATCGTGTTTGAACTCTCGCCTTCGTCTTCCTCCCAAGCCTGGAAATTGACCACGCTTCACACCTTCAACACAAGCGGCGATGCCTCCAAACCAAACAGCGTGATCGTCGACGCGACCGGTAACATCTACGGAACGAGCTATGAAGGCGGCTCAACTGGTTCAGGTGCGGTGTTTGAGCTGAAGAATACCAATGGTTCATGGACCGAGAGCGTTCTGTATAGCTTCCAGGGTGGACAGGATGGTGTAAGCCCGAAGGCAGGTTTGATCCTGGACGGCTCTGGCAATCTCTACGCACAACCGAAAACGGCGGCACAAGCCAATTCGGGATCGTCTTTGAGTTGACTCTAGGCCAAGACGCATGGACTGAAACGGTACTTTATCGGTTTCAAGGAGGGCGAGACGGAGCCTATCCGTTCGGTAACCTGCTTCTGATGCCGGATGGCGATCTTTTCGGTACTACTCAGCAAGGCTCACTCGCCAACTTCGGAACGGTTTTCGATCTGGTTTCGTTAGGAGGGTCGTACCAGGAACAATTGATCTACACGTTTCCAGCAACGGACGGTGACTTCATTTACGGCGGTTTGGTGGCTGACAAGGCTGGAAACTTCTACGGCACAACCCGGCAGGGTGGTCTCAACCAATGCCCGGATGGAGGCTTTGCTTATTCCGGATGTGGCACCGTCTTCAAGCTCGCCAGTTCACCAAACGGCACTTGGCAAGAGACAATTATTCACCAGTTTACTCAGCCGACCGGCAACCGCGCCCTTGATGTCGGTTGTCCTGAGGCAACTCTGATCTTCGACACTGCTGGCAACCTCTACGGAACGACCTCGGGATGCCTTACCGGTGGCACAGGGGAGGTCTTCGAGTTGTCCCCGACTTCCAAAGGCGAGTGGACATTTAAGGTTCTCTATCGTTTTGGCTTGCATCCGAATGACGGCTACCATCCTTTCGGCAAGCTCGCCTTCGATGCAGCCGGCAATCTCTATGGCACTACCAGCCTGGGAGGTTCCGGCTCGGTACAAAAGTGCAATTCAAGCTGTGGAACCGTGTTCGAGCTGATGCCTTCCGGGAGTGGTCAATGGAGTGAGAAAGTGATCTACAACTTTCAGGGCAAGGAGGACGGTTGTTACCCGTTGGATGGTGTGGTTCTCGACTCAGCCGGGAATCTGTATGGTGCCGCGTCTGGCAATTCAGGGACATGCACTGGCCTTGTCTTCGAGTTGTCGCCCAGTTCCGATGGGAGCTGGACCGAGAGCGTGCTATACCGCTTTACAGGAGGAGCGGACGGCGGTGTTCCTCAGGGCGGGCTAATCTTTGATTCTCTAGGCAATCTTTACGGCAGCGCCGCCACAGGAGGAAGCAGCCTTTGCGCAGGAGGGTGCGGTGTGGTCTATGAGCTGTCCCCGACGTCAAGTGGCAGTTGGACGGAACAAGTGCTCTACGAGTTCACCGGTCTACCCGACGGCGAACAACCGTCTTCTGATCTCACCTTCGATGCCGCCGGCAATCTGTACGGAACCACCACTTACGGAGGGCTGCAAGGATCATCATGTGTGATCCTTGGCTGTGGCACGGTCTTCAAATTGAATTACGCAAGCGGAACTTGGACGGAAAGCGCTCTGCACTTATTTGGAGGAGCTACTTCGGATGGTTTTCAGCCATATGCCGGTGTAGTGCTCGATTCTGCAGGCAATATTTATGGAACTGCTAGCGTGGGCGGTGTGAACGGCAACTTCGGCGGCGACGGGGGAATTGTCTATCTGATCAGCCAGTAGCACTGCGGATGAATCTAGAGTGGACGATTCGTTCCCCGACGGTTGATCGAGCTCGATGATCCGCCTGCTGCGCTGTCGCTGGCTTCGCCGGTTACCGACTCGGCGAAGCGAAACCGAGCTGTTGGTAAAGGTGTAATTGGTAAAGGTGTAAAAGGTAGATAGATTCTCGCTGAGCTTCGCGTAGTCCGTCGGCAAGGGAGGCTCCTTCAGGCAATGCCGACTCGACTAGCCCAAGCCCCATGTAGCATACTAACGGTTCGCGACACAGTCCTCTCCGATCCCACGATGGTTTGCCATAAATCCCCATCTCTAACAATGTCGGCTATTCTGCAAATTCTCCTCATCCACATTTCTGTCCTTCGGCGTCATCAGGAGTATCTGGAAGGCAGCGGGCAGGGCCCTTAAATCGAAGACCTTCTTCGCCTTAAAATCGAAATACCAGGCAAACTTTGCGCGCTCCTGTTCCGTCGCAAAGCGAGCGCCTCAAGAGGGCGTATGATCGCGCGCGCAGCGCTTTGCCGAGAGCAGGGTGAAAACGGGAAGGGGGCTTGAGATACTTCTAGCTTTGGTGCGGTGAGCGGTGTCCTTTGGGGAGTACACCCCCTCCTCTACATAAAAATGGCGGCCAACAGCAGAAAACCGCCCACCACGTCGCGAAACGGTAGCACAATCGCAAGAACTGACAAGGGGTCTTTCGGCCCGAAGGCTGAATGACTCTGCATCTCCTGTCGCGTTAGAATGCTCTGGCCGTGGTCCGCCGAGAGAAAAATCGACGTCTATTTGACTCCAATCACAATCTCGAAGCCAGCTTTCTCAGAATCCAAGCGGTCACGTAGATCCTCCGGTGCTACTGCTTTGCCCCTTGTGTTGAGGAGGGTAACTCGCCCTAGCCTAGCCAGCAGCTTGGGGCCGTCGATTTCTTCCTCAACCCGCCTGTCACCATCTTGAATGACAAGATGGTACGCACCATCCTGGGTTCGTGTGATCTTCACAAAGTGACGGATCATGGCTGGCACTTTCTGCCCTACCGGCGACAGCGGGACAGCGCCCGTAGCGGGAAGGCCCAGGCGAGCCAGCGTGATCGTGTGATTCTGGTCATAGACGAGCGTCCACTCTGCAGCACAGTCACAACATAGCCAATAGTGCTCTCGCGTTTGTCGCCGCGCACCGACAAGTGGTGGTGCTGCTGCCTCGCCCGCTTCCGTGATCCGATCGGTCTCGACTAGAAACAGCTTGCCTTCCCCCAGTCGTAGGAACGGCTTGCAACATTGCGAATTGGCGCATTGGCTAAGCATAAAGGAAAAGCGAGAGTTCGGAGGAGTGGCCGCATTTTCCACTCAGTGTGGCTCAAAGTCAGTGATGCCGGTCACATTTTCTGTGCGGAAGGCCCCCCAAAAAAGGCGAGATGAGCTGCAAGCTTTTGCAGTGTCCCGGGAGCGTAGAAAGCTCGCCCCTCGTGTTGGTTTGACAGCCAGTCCGAGAAGCACGTTTCTTAGTGTTGCGCGATTGGTCGTGGTCGCGCGCCCGCGAATGCTTGTTTTCAATGCCCATCCCCGGGGGGAGGGGCCCCAAAACGCTAAGTTGATCGGCAGTGACTCATCGACTTGCCGCCGATACGGTGCTTCAGCGTCATGCCATCCAGAAACTCCATGACCATGAACGAGCGACCATCGTGTTTGCCGATCTCATAGATGGTGCAAATGTTCGAGTGGTTCAAAGCAGAGGCTGCACGCGCTTCACGCCGGAATCGCTCCAATACCTGCGGGTCTTCGGCTAGGTCTTCAGGCAGGAATTTCAACGCGACGAAGCGGCACCAGCTCCGTGTCCTCGGCCTTATAGACAACTCCCATCCCACCGCCGCCGAGTTTCTCGATGATGCGGAAGTGCGAGATGGTTTGGCCGATCACTGGGCTGAAATCTTAGGATCAAGGCTTGGCCAAGTCAATGAACTGAGCGGAGTTGGACGACCTTCGGCTGGCCGGACCATCCTCACGCAAGTTCCTACAAGCCCGTTTCTGGATAGTTACATCAGGGCTTTGAACAGCGTTTTAAAAACCTTTTCAAAATTCGCCATTCGGACCCGCATAAACATTGGTTTCTCGCACCTCATGGCGTAAATGTTAGAAAACTGTAGTTTACTAACGCTGCGTCTGAGCCGGTGCGGGATTCCGGCGGTGCCAGGTCATGCATGATGAGTGTTATCGAGATGTTTCACCAATTGACTCCGTTTCGAGCAAAAGAGTCTCGGTGGTCTTCAATTAATTGCATATTGATTTCCCGTCTGGCTTGCGCTAGATTAGCCGTCGATTTTAGGACCCCATCTCGAATCGAGCAATTCGAAAGAGGATCATGACCTCACGCCAACCCACCTCCATGTTGCTTCTCATTCTCGCGCTGTGGTTCGGTTCAACTCGCCTAGCTGCTCAGGCAACGGAGAATCCGATTGTGAGTCCTGCGGCCGGGGCCAAGTTTGCTCCAATACCAGACGCGCCGGAATGCTTCACCATTGCGGTCGAGAAAGGGGACCCCACCAAGGGACCGTCGGTGATCCTTGCCCGCTTCGCTCCTCACTGTGTCGCGCCTTACCACTGGCACACTCCCAGTGAAACCGCTATGGTCGCAAGCGGCGCGCTGGAAACCCAGATGAGAGGCGACAAAGCCATCGTGGCGCGGAGCGGTGATTTCGTGTATCTACCGTCGCATCATGTGCACCGGGCTACCTGCAAGGGAACCTCCCCGTGTTTGGTCTTTCTGTCGTCCGATGCAGCGTTTGATGTTCACTGGGTGGATGCGGAGGGGAAGGAGATTCCATTCGAACAGGCCATGAAACCGACGAAAGTCACCGCTACACCAACCAAGTAACTCGCGAGTAATGGGCGATCGCGAGTGACCGACAACTTTGCGCCGTTTATTCGCCTTTTTGCAGGTTGATGAGCGTTATGGGGATGTTTACACCAACCATGCGGGGGGTACGTTAAGCTCTAACGCGGCACCTCGCTCCGCTCCTCCGCTTCATGACTGTCCCGCGTTATTCCGCCTTCCAATTCACAGCGAAGCTCGACCCGTCCGTCGTGAGGGTCGACGGTGTCGCTTCCGTCACGCCCCCGGTGCTGACCATGGTGATCTTATGCACCTTGCCGCTAAAGTCACTGATCGGTCCCGTGGTGGAGCTATCGGTCGCCCAATCGGTGTCGGTGACGCTGGTGTAGTCGAAGCCAGAACTGACTTTGCCGAAGTCCATAAGAGGCAGAAGGACGTCGTCAAGGTATTCTTTCAAAACAACCCAATCGGCAGATGATCGTTGCGCCCCGGGGACTGTCGCGCTCTTTTCGTAGAACAGTCCCTCGGTTATGTTCGAGATGGTGACCGTGAACACTGAGTTGGCGTAACTTACCTCTGCTGAAATCAGGTCGCCGCCCTTTACCGCGAAACTCGGGATTTTTCCTGACAGAACACCCCCTGTGTTTGCGAACTCGTACCAGGCGTAATACTGGTGGTTCGTGCCCACACAATTGCTCGCTGTTCCAACCCCCTCAAAAGTTTTGTTGGTGTCCGGGTATCCGTCCATCACCACACCAAAACTGGAATAAGTGTTAGGGGTTTGGGTGCAGTGGTATGGGGGCACAACCCACGATCCCAGGACGTTCGTAAACTCAGTGCCGGTCACGGCGTAACCGGCCTGGTGTATGCTGTTGGACGAAGTCGCAGGATCATTGGCGGTGTTGTCTGCATCGAGACGTGCCTGACCGGAAGAGGCCATGAATGGAAACGGTAGTGGTGAATTGGCGGTCACGCCGGATATCGATTCGGGGGAGGGAATCAAAGTCTCCTGGGCTGAAGCCGGAGTTGCGAAGCTGGACAGCAGGAGCGCGATCAAGGTCAGAAGACCGATCTTGTTCCCCGGCGAAGTGACGGTTAAAGCCTGACCGTTGGACAGCCTGTTTAAGTTTAGGGTTTTCATTTTCCTTCTCCTTGAGAGTTCTTTCTACGGCGTGTACTCATACCCGGATTGGCGAAGCCTGCGTCACCGCGATCTCAACAGCGATTCCAGGCAGATCAGCGGAGACCCGTCCGAAGCCTGGGACCAATGCCAACCTTGCCCGTCCCCAGCGGTGGGCATCATGGCTTGGGCCGTCGGTTGGGTCGCCGGCAGCTGGGTTTTCCTGGAAAGCGCCGCTGCTTCTTTCAGCCCGACCATGTCCACTTCGCGGCGACAATCTGGGCACCACAACCTGCTTGTCCGTGACTTGCGAATGACCCAAATACGATCAGTTTCTAGGGTGATCTCGGTCCTTCTGAATGCGACCCAGAAGCTGCCGGAGGTCTTTGCCCAACGTCGGAACTCGTGATAAATTGCTCGCAACACCGGGCTCTTTTCCATGGATCGCTTGCGAACGGGTGCGATCCTCCCCCGGATGGGGTTCAAGAGTCTTTAAGCGAGTCGTGAAACGTTCTCAAGGATTCTCAAGAGTTCTCAAGAACTCGCTATGTCCAACAAAGAGAGGTGCTTCTACGAGTTCGGGCCTTTCCGAATTGATCCTGACCATCGCTTGCTCCTGCGCGAAAACCAGCCCCTCCCTTTGCAGTCAAAGGCCTTCGATGTCCTGCTGACCCTGGTCCAGAACTGCGAACGGGTGGTTTCGAAGGACGATTTGTTGAAAATGGTCTGGCCGGAGACGTTCGTGGAAGAGTCGAACCTCGCGCAACACGTCTCTGTACTGCGCAAGACCTTGGGCGACACGGCAGGGGAGAACCGCTATATCGTCACGATTCCGGGGCGCGGTTACCGCTTCGCGGAGAAGGTGCATGTGGTCGGTGACGGAGAGGACCAACTCGTAGTAGAGAGCCACTCGCACGCACGGCTGGTAATTGAAGAAAAGACAGTAGTGGCTTTGGAGCCTGCGCCTGCCCTTCCTTCCGCTCTCTCGACCTCTTCTATCGTTTCGAAACTTGGCCAGAAGTGGTGGCTGTGGGTCGTCGGCGCCACTCTCCTGCTCGTGACCGCGGGCATCGTCATCCGGTACGAACGCCAGGCCCCGCCGCTCAAGGAGGCGGATCTAGTTTTGGTGTCCGACTTCGTCAACGCCACCGGGGAACCTATTCTTGATGACACCCTGAAACAGGCGCTCACGGTGAAACTGGCGGAATCGCCCTACTTCAATGTCGCGCTCGACGCCCAGACTAGACAGACGTTGAGCTTGATGAAGCGATCTGTTGACGAGCGGATCGTGCCGCCCATTGCGCGCGAGGTCTGCCAGCGCGAGGGGGCGAAGGCGCTGATTGGCGGTTCGATCGTTCGGCTGGGGAGCAAATACGTGCTCGATCTGGACGCCACGAACTGCCTCACCGGTGATTCCCTGGCTCACCAGAGAATTGAAGCGGTTAATCAGGAACAGGTCCTTCGCAGCCTTGGCCAAGCCATAATCCAGGTACGCAGAACGCTGGGCGAATCCCTCAGCTCCATTCAGAAGTTCGATACGCCAATCGAACAGGCGACTACGAAATCGTTGCCTGCTCTGAAGGCATACACGGAGGGTGACCAGAAGCGGGCGCATGGCCAGGATGCCGAAAGCATCCCTTTCTACAAGATGGCGATTGATCTGGACCCTGATTTCGCAATCGCCTATGCACGGTTGGGCGCTGTTTACAGGAACCTCCAACAGCGGCAATTGAGCGACGAGTACCTGAGAAAGGCTTTCGAGCGGCGGGATCATCTGAGCGAAAGGGAGAGGTTTTACGCCCAGGCACACTATTATGTGGATTCAACTGGAGAAACGGACAAGGCAATCGAGACTTACGAACTCTGGACAAAGATCTATCCGCACGACTGGATTCCCTTTAACAATCTCAGCAATGAAAACGTCCGAATGGGCAGCCTTGAAAACGCCATTGCCGCCGCACAAGAGGCTCTGCGATTGAATCCGAATCATGGATTTCCATACAGCACACTTGTCCAGGCCTATTTTTTTAGCACCAAGTTTCCTGAGGCTAAGGCGGTTTGCGAAAAAGCAGCCGCACAGAAGCTGGATGGCTGGACCCTTCATGCACGTCTTTACGAGATTGCATTAATCGAAGAAGACCAGACCGCCCAGCGGAGGGAGCGCGACTGGTTTAGCGGAAAACCGCTTGAGAGCTCGATCATGGACAACGACGCTGCCCATACGATGAGCCTGGGACGGGTGCATGAGGCCAACAAAATCTATGAACAGGCGCGCGCAAACGCCGTGCAACACGACCAGAAGGAACCTGCCTGGGGTTTCCTGGCGGAACAGGCCCAATTTGTGGCCGATCTTGGTTATGGAAGCAAAGCGCGAGTTTTAGCGGAGTCTGCGCTTGCCACGATGCCCCCGAACCACAAAGCCGACGCTGCACTGGCACTGGCCTGTGCTGGAGATGTGCGCCAGGCAGAAGCATTGGGGGAGGAAGCCTCCAAGGAAAAGCCTCTGGATTTCTTGATGAACAATGTCACCCTCCTCGCTCTCCGGGCCACCGTGGAGATGCAACACGGAGATGCAGCCGGTGCAATCGTGGAGTTGCAGCAAGCTGCTCCCTATGATTTCGGTTCGTATGCAACTGGCATGACCGCTTACTACCGGGGATACGCGTTCTTGCGGATGCGTTCCAGCAAAGAAGCTGCCGCAGAGTTCCAGAAAGTCCTGGACCATCGCGGCGCAGCGAGTTTTTACTGGCCGTTGGCGCACCTTGGCCTGGCCCGGGCCTATGCCCTGTCGGGGGACACGGACAAGAGCCGAGCCGCGTATCGAGAATTCTTGGATCTCTGGAGAGATGCGGATCCGGATGTGCCCCTCCTCAAAGAAGCAAAAGCGGAGTACGCGAAGTTGCAGCAGTTGGACAGCGAATAGCCTCGCAACTTTCCATAACGCAAGGCCGGATCGGAAGAAACGTCCCGGGGTGTTTGTGTTTTTCAGGTTCGGGTTTGTATTGCTGAGGGACCAATGGGGCCTGTTGCCCCATAGTTGACGCTATCAGGCGTTAACGCTCATTGACCATGATGAGTGTTGTGGGGATTTATCGCCAAACATCCCTTTGAACCACCCGCCTCCGTTTTTTCGACTGCAATTCCTTGCATATTGACAAAGCAAGAGCCCCCGAACATAATCCTCGCACGTTCTGGGCGCCTCCGCTCCCCTACTGCCTAGGACCTAATTTCATTACCGATTCTTACCTGGGACATTCGGTTCCAATTTTCCAAAGGAGAAATCCCCATGAAGCTCCGCGTTGGTTGCGTGATAATTGGATTCTTAGCTCTGGCCCTCTCGTTACAGGCGCAGACTTTCACTTTCACCACCCTGCACAGCTTCGACGGTACGGACGGTACCAACCCCCACGCGGGGCTGGTCCAGGCCACCGACGGGAATCTCTACGGGACAACGTACCTTGGCGGGGCCGACAACGACGGGACTGTCTTCAAAATCACCCCAAGCGGCACGCTGACGACGCTGCACAGCTTTGCTGGGTACCCGACTGACGGCGGTAACCCCGACGCCGGACTGGTCCTGGCCACCAATGGCGACCTGTACGGGACTACTTACGAGGGCGAAGCCAGCGACGCAGGGGCCATCTTCAAAATCACCCCAGGCGGCAAGCTGAAGATACTTTACAGCTTTTGCTCCCAAATCAATTGTACGGACGGCTACTTCCCCTACGCGGGGCTGGTCCAGGCCACCAATGGTTACTTCTACGGAACGACCTACCTGGGCGGGACCAACAACCAGGGGACGGTTTTCAGAATCATCACCCCAAGCGACACGCTGAAAACGCTGCACAGCTTCGACATCACGACAAACCCGATGGACGGCGTTGAGCCCTACGCGGGGCTGGTCCAGGCCAGCGATGGGAATTTCTACGGGACGACATACGGGGGCGGGTCCTACCTCTATGGCACGGTTTTCAAAATCACCACAAACGGCACGCTGACCACGCTGCACAGCTTTGACGTCACGGACGGCTACTTCCCTACCGCGGGGTTGGTCCAGGCCACCGACGGGAATCTCTACGGGACAACCTTCGCGGGCGGGGCCAACGATCAGGGCACAGTCTTCAAGATCACCCCAAGCGGCACGCTGACCACTCTGTACAACTTCGACGTCACGCACGGTGCCTACCCCTGGGCGGGGCTGGTCCAGGCCACCGACGGGAATCTCTACGGGACGACCTACGCGGGCGGAGCCAACGGACAGGGCACAATCTTTAAGATCACTATAGGCGCCACCCCCACGCTGACGAAGCTTTACGACTTTTGCTCCCTAAGCGGCTGCACCGACGGCTATGAGCCCGTCGCGGGGCTGGTCCAGGCCACCAGTGGGGAGCTGTACGGGACAGCGGAGGAGGGCGGGGTCAACGGCGACGGCACGGTGTTCAGCCTGTCCGTAGGTCTGGGCCCGTTTGTGGAAACACTGCCCACCTCCGGCAAGGTAGGAGCAGAGGTGACTATCTTGGGGAACGGTTTGGCTAACGCGAGCAGCGTCACCTTTAACGGCACTGCGGCCACGATCACCGCCGATAAGAGTTCTGAAATCACGACCACCGTACCCACCGGCGCGACCACCGGCACGGTCGAAGTCACGACAGCCAAAGGCAAGAAGCTAAAGAGCAATGTGGTCTTCCGAGTGACGCCGTGACACTCTGAACCAATTCGGAAGCAGGGATACAGGCCGCCTGCGGGCGGCTTTTCTCTGCACGCTCCACTAGCTGTTGCAACCAGGCG
>Ga0187771_10003212_pt1 | contig 11405 bp, 13 predicted proteins | sample 0116_SJ02_MP15_1_FD_133139 | JGI IMG/M metagenome (GOLD analysis project Ga0187771, IMG submission 133139) | Tropical peat soil microbial communities from peatlands in Department of Meta, Colombia - 0116_SJ02_MP15_10_MG | ecosystem: Environmental > Terrestrial > Soil > Wetlands > Peat | place... | reverse complement strand
TATATTCAACCTGAATTATCCGATAACCGTATCATCGCCCGCACAGGCAAGATCGGCTTCCGCACCGAGATTATAGCCAACGGACACAGCCTGATTGCCGATGAACCGGTCAAGGCTGGGGGAGCCAACAGCGGACCCACACCATACGATCTGCTGACATCGGCCCTTGGTGCATGTACAGGCATGACCCTGAGAGTGTACGCGGACTACAAAAGAATTCCTCTGGAGGCTGTTATAGTGAGACTAAAGCATCAAAAGATCCATGCCGAAGATTGTCAGGATTGCGAAGATCCCAAGAGCAAGATAGATTTCATAGAAAGGGAAATTGAACTGCGCGGAGACCTTGACGAACCCACTCGACAGAAGATGCTCGAGATTGCCGGCAGATGTCCCGTTCATAAGACGCTCGAATCACGGACCCGGATCGTCTCAAAACTGAAAGAAGAAGATTACAGGGGTACGACCTCATGAAACAATCACGGGAGATGAGTGCGCGATATGTGCGTAAAAACGATGAGACCGAAGAGTTTAAGGGTAGCCCTAGCAAGAGTAAGCGGGATATTGCCAGAGCAGGTCTGTGGGTTTCTCGTGATACGTGAAGGGCGCGAGGTATATTTTCATGTGCTCCCGCCTTCAGGGGTGCTTTGGGGAGCATAAACCGGAGAAAGAAAAGATGTTTTGGGGCACTTTGTACATTATTATCATCCTGCTGCTCATTTTGACCAACGGTTTTCTTGCGATGTCGGAGCTTGCGGTGATCTCATCGAGTAAGACACGGCTGCAAAGACGCGCCGAGGATGGCAATTCGAATGCCGGTGCGGCCCTCGATCTGGCAGCGAACCCGCATCGCTTTCTTGCCGCCGTTCAGATAGGAATCACACTCATCGGTGTTCTAAGCGGGGCCTTCGGTGGTGCGGGTCTTGCCGGACGCCTGGCTCAGCCGTTATCCTCGGTCCGATACATCGGGCGCTATAGCGAATGGGTTTCGATGGCCCTGGTTGTCGGTCTCATAGCCTACTTATCGCTTCTTGCTGAGCTTATCCCCAAGAGGATTGCGGTATACACCCCCGAGAGCATTGCTTCGGCAGTTGCCAGGCCCATGGCAAAACTCTCCGCAATAGCTTCCCCTATTATTCGCGTGTTGAGCGTTTCAACCGATTTTGCGCTACGTTTTTTCGGTTTTGGGCAGATGAAGGAACCACCAATAACGGAGGAAGAAATCCGCATGCTCATTGCGCAGGCAACGGTGGCTGGTGTTTTTCATGAAGCAGAGCAACATATGGTTGAAAGGGTCTTCAGGTTGGGAGATCGCCGTGTCGGGGTGATGATGACTCCGCGCAATAAGGTTGTATGGCTGGATCTAAACGAGTCACCAGACAAGACGAGGCGAAAAATTGCCAAGAGCCCTTTCTCCAGATTTCCCGTTGGCCAGAAGGCCGGCAATATACAGGGGATAGTACATCTGCGCGACATTGCCGTGCGGTGCCTCTGGGGGAAGCCCTTAGACCTCAGGGCCTCGATGCACAAACCGCTTTTTGTGCATGAGAGCACTCATGCCCTGAAAGTCCTGGAGAGCTTCAGACACTCCGGCCTGCAAATGGCCGTAGTAGTCGACGAATATGGGACGGTCGAAGGTATCATAACCCTGACAGACATATTGGAGGCCATCGTCGGCGACATTGCTTCGGAAGAAGCGCGCCAGGAGCCATCAATAATTCAGAAGCAGGAAGGCGCATGGCTTGTGGCAGGAATGCTGCCAGTTGACGAGTTAAAGGCCTTTTTCCATCTGCGCAAGCTGCCCGGTGAACGTACCGGCCGCTTCCAGACGCTGGGCGGATTTACTATGGCCTACCTCCGGAGAGTCCCGGCCGCAGGAGACATTTTCGAATGCTGTGGCTACAGTTTTGAAGTAAAAGAGATGGAAGGACGCAGAGTCCGAGAAGTGCTCATTAAAAAAGTGAACAGTGATCCCGCGAAGCGCGGGAGCGAGCAGTGAACCAACAGATCAGCAGCCAACAGTGAACATTGGGAAACGGGGCCGAATTGATGCTGCAGCTATTCAATACGATGACTCGCCAGAAAGAACCATTTAGGCCAAAGCACAGCCGCGGGCAACGCCCGGCCAAGATGTTTTCTTGTGGACCCTCGATTTATAGCCCGCCTCACATTGGAAATTATCGCACGTTCATGTGGGAGGATGTTCTTCAAAGATACCTCGAGTATCAAGGGTACGAAGTCAAGCGCGTCATAAACCTAACGGATATAGAAGACAAGGCCATCGAGGAAGCGCAAGAGCGGGGTATGTCGGTTGGAACGCTTACCGGCGCGATCGCCGAGCGTTTTGTTGAAGAAGCCGGGCGTCTGCGGATAAAATTGCCCGAGCCGATGCCGCGCTCGTCCACGAGCGTAAAGCAGGCCGTTAATCTGATACGCAAGCTGCTCGACAAAGGTTGCGCTTACGAGCTTAAAGGCGATATCTTCTTCGATCCGCTCAAATTCAAGGGCTTCGGCAAACTCTTTCGGCTCGACATGAGCAAGTGGCCGAAAAACAGAAAGCGCTTCAAGAGGGACACGTATAATGGACGAAGATGGAACCTGGGCGACTTCATCCTCTGGCACAGGTGTAAGAAGGACGACAAGGTTTGCTGGGACACGGAAATAGGCGTGGGGAGGCCTTCCTGGAACGTGCAGGACCCGGCTATGATATCTGAGAACCTCGGCTGGTCTGTGGACATATTCTGTGGAGGCATAGACAACCTTTATCGGCATCACGACTACAATATCGCCGTTATGGAATCGGTGTCAGGCCGGCAGCTGGCGCGCCTCTGGCTGCACGGTGAGCATGTGCTGGTCGGCGGAAAGAAAATGTCGAAAAGCCTCCACAATATAGTCTATCCCCAAGATCTCATCGAACACGGCTATACCTGGGAACAAGTCCGCTTTTACCTCCTGTCGAGGCACTACCGCAAGAAACTGAACCTGAGCATGGATGCGGTTAGAGCTGAAAGTTTGAAGCTGAATGCCCTGAGAGCTATGGCGCAGGACCTGACAAACCCAAGGGAGAATTGTGAAAGGACCTCGCCGGACGAGGCTGCGAGGAGCCTCACCGACGATCTTACCTCCTCATTCGAGTCCGCGATGAACGACGATCTGGATACGCCTTCAGCGGTCGAGGGTCTGTTCAATAAAGTTCAGCGTCTGCACATGCTGCACAAACTCGGCAGAATAGGCAAAGAGCAGAGACTTGTAATTGAAGAGAAACTGCGCAAAACGGACTCTGTCTTGCAGTTTGTGTTTTGAAGAAAGGTCAATTCACTTCTTCAAATCGGGACCACTATGCCCAATTCACTTAATTCATCCGCCCCTGTTCTGCGAAATGAAAACCCTTCAACTTCTCGAGTCTTCTGATCGTATCCGAATGAAAACTATGCAGGGACCGGTTCCGGTCGAGTTGATCCGAAAGCGCCTTGTACATAGGCTCAATGCTCCCGGACTTCTGGCAAAGCAGAAAGAAGTCCGTAGAACAGGAAAGTCCGAGACAAGCTATTTCTTCGGGCGAATAATTATCTGAGATCGCTGCCATATCGAGATCGTCGGTAAACAGTGCGCCCTCGAAACCGAGGCGGTCTCTGAGCCAGCCGCGGCCGATTTCATGTGAAAGTGTCGCCGGGCAAGATCCATCCACCGCCGGATAGATCGCGTGAGAGGTCATTATGCAGTTGACTCCGACCCCAACGGCCGACCTGAATGGAATAAGATGCGTCTGGAAGTCGTCCTCACCCTGGTCTGGGATGACAGGGGCAAAATGGTGCGGGTCCAGTTGGGCGCGTCCGAGTCCAGGAAAATGTTTTGCAGTGGCAGAAATTCCGTTTGCCTGGAGAGTTTCGATCCAGATCGCTCCCAGGTCCGACACTATTGCCGCTGTCGAACCAAACGAGCGTGACTCCATAAAGTGGCCTTTGCCTTCGGCAACTATATCTAGAACGGGGGCGAAGTTTATCTGAATCCCGATTTCCCGGAGGTCGGCCGCGCATGCGGCGGCCCAGTGCGCAACAGCGCCCCGCCCACTCTCAGCCAGCGACCTCGCCGAGGGGATATAGGTAAATTGAGGAGAGAGCCTTTGGACGCTGCCGCCCTCCTGGTCGACCGCAAAGAAAACCGGACGATGGAGTTCTGCGATCGCGAGGGCTTGCGCATTTGAAACCAAGGTCTTGAGTTGGACGGCATCTTCGATATTTCTTTTGAAAAGGACGATCCCGCCTGGACGGTATTCCCTGATAAGGTATTTCAGCTCCTCTTCGAAGTTCACCCCCCTGAAGCCTAAAAAAAGATGTATTCCGGCCTCTTCCATATTCAAGCCCTTTTTAACCCAGATGCCTGAGCGCGTCGGCTATTCGAAGACGGCCTGCGCTCCAGACCGGAAGCAACGCGGAGACTATTCCGATCCCGAAGCTGATAAAAGCACAAAAAACCAGCAGCTTGAAAAAGTTAACCTGGAAAATCGGCAGAAGCGATCCGGTCCTACTGGAAAAAACACTTGCCGCAGGGTAGGAAAGCGCTAATCCCGCTGCTGAGCCAAGCATGGATATAAACACAGATTCCCCCATAATCAGGAACACCAGGTGTTTGCTCCTGAAGCCCATCGTCTTCAGGATCGCATACTCGGGAGTGCGCTCACGCGAAGTCATCGCCATGGTATTGACAAGAACAATCAGAATAACCGCTATAACTACATACGATACGATGCGCACCGCTATAACGATTGCCTCCGTCATGGCGACAAACCCGGCCTGGAATGCTTTCTCGGTTTCAGTAAGGGTCTCGGCGGACGAGTTTTTGAAAAGGTCGTCTACAGCTTCCGAAATTTGCGCGGCGTCGGCAGGATTGCGTATCTGGATCAAATACCAGCCAACCTGCCCTGCCCTTGAGGGCATATTCCTCTTTAATGTTTCGTCGAGATAATCCCAACGAAACAAAAACAGGGTTTCGTCGGTTGATTTGGTTGCCCCACTGTAGACCCCACGCAGCACGAAACGCCATTCTCCCGGGTATATGTTCCCAGTGAGCGTAATCGTATCACCAGGTTTCCACCCGTACCGCTCTACGATCTTTCGACCGGCAATGCAGGCGTTTCGCTGCTTCCAGAACGCTTTGAGTTCGTCTTGAGGGATGAGGAATTCGGAGGCAACGTCAAAATAATCTTCAGGCCCCACGGCAATTCTGGGGAAAAAGTTATGTTCGTCAATATAAACTCCGCCGAACCAGTTGGCAAAGACCACCCGCTCAACCCCGGGCACCATTTGGATCCTCGGCCGATAGTTCAGGGGGAGGGGAAAAATCAGGGAAACGGAATTGCGGGACACAAGCCGATTTGGGGAAGCGGAGTTCACGCCTGTATACCATGCACCCTGGATCGTATCGAGCAGGCAAAAAGCCAGGATTGCAACCGACATCCCGAATATGGTGAGAGTGGTTCGCAATCTTTGCCTGAACGTATTTCGTATTACAAGTTTTAGAAATTGCATTCAGCCCTGAAAGCACCATGTGGAGTTTATTTCAAATTGCGGATTCGGATATCGGTTTCCGATTGGTCTTTGAGTAATTCCTGCAACAGGCTAACGTCCGTGCTGCCGTAACGATACGGGTAAAAGATCCTGGGCTTTATAGCTTTCACAGCGTCGACTGCCATTTCCACCGTCATCGTGTCCGGAAGCGCAACCGGAAGAAATGCAACGTCGATGTCGCTCAGCTCGTTCATCTCCGGTATTTTCTCAGTGTCACCGGCGACGTAGACTCGCTTATCGCCGAAAGTGATTATGTAGCCGTTTCCTATCCCCTTGAGATGATAGGGAAACCCGGAGACGCGTTTATTTACGACATTATATGCCGGCACGCCCTCGATCTTTAAACCCAGGATGATTTTAACGTCCTCGTTCTTCATTATTATACCCTCTCCGTATTTGGAGGCGCAGACTTCGGGCAGGACAACCAGCGTGTTCTCGCCCCTAAGCTCGTTGAGGGCGTTCAAGTCAAAATGGTCACTGTGGTCGTGGGTAAAAAGAATTATATCGGCCTTCGGCATTTCGGAAAAATCCGCCACCTCCGCGCAGGGGTCTATATAGATGTGCCTGCCATGGAAATCCATTCTAAGGGATGCGTGTCCCAGAAAACTAATCTGGAGCCGCCCCTCCGAGGTCTTGATGGTGTCTGTCTCGAACTGCTTAGCGTCCGCCGCCGCAAAAGACAACGATAGAAAGACTGCCTGTAAGATCAATAAACGCGCTATCCTGTTCATAAGACCCCTGAATACAATCTGTGTGCGACCGTAGAAAATCCGGCAGGCCCGGCCCGCCGAAAACTTGCCTGACCGTCGAAGATAACCCGATAGGCTTTACATCACAACGAAAAACGTGGACTAAGAAGCAGGAAGCGGAGAAAGTTACGGTCGGTCTCAATCGCGACGAGACTGTCGTCATGCTCAAGGGCGTGCCGGCTGAGGTTTGTGAGAACTGCGGAGAGTATTTTATCCTGGACCGCCTAAACATCCGGCGGATCATTATGAGCAGTATTCCGAACCCGAAGGGAACCGGCATCCACCCGGAGAAATGAGGCCGGTTTTATGATTGTCAGCCCGGCAGCGACGACCAAGAAACCGAAAGCGACGATCGTCAGAACGGTCAGCAACGCTCCAACTGCCAAAAACGGTGAGGCCAAAAGATAGAAAATCTTAACGAAGCCCATCGCACACCTCCGTATTTGCACCAGGACTCAAAATAATATCGGACGATGTTCACCGGAGCATTACCGGTTTTGGCGACATTAATGTTTCCATGAATGCGGCCAAACATGAGCTCACTTTTCACTACCTTATCGAGGTTCAGCACCGGTTCGCAGCAGCAATCAGCGTCCCTGAAATGCTCGACCCACTGGGCTTGGCTTTTTTTCAGAAAAAACCGAGACAGGCTCTCGATCAGGGCCTTTTGGTGCTCTCCCGGTTCGAAGTATAGCGGGGCATCCCACTGAGGCTGTCCCACTATTTGGCAAAGAGATTTCCAAAACTGGAGCTCCAGCTATGGATTAAGGAACCTTTTTCTAATCCCTTATTCTCTCAATTCGCCTCTATAGTAGGACACAATCGAATCGACAAGCCCATGGATTGTGTATTCGGAGGGCATAATGGATGTTTTGAGACCGAACCCGGAGGCTGTTTGGGCCGTTATGGGGCCGATACAGGCAACCGCCATTCTGTCCCTGCAGTGCCTAAGGTCCTCTTTGTCGATCAAGGTGAAGAAGTTCGAAACGGTTGAAGAAGATGTGAATGTAAGGCAGTCTATCTCGCAATCGGTCAAAAGCGCTCGTATTTTATGCACATCCTGTTCGGGGAGAACTGTCTGGTAGGCCGGGACGACATCGACCTCGGCGCCCCGCTCTCTGAGTTGTGTGGGTAAGACTTCGCGCGCGGCCAGCGCGCGCGGCATGAGGAAACGTTTTGCGCGAATACGCTGCCCGGACAGGGCTTCCAGTATGGCTTCGGCGCGGTATTCGGATGGAACGAGGTCGGGTCGCAGCATTACGGACTCCAGAGCTTCGGCGGTTTTCGGTCCGATCGCGGCGATCCCGATGCCTTTGAGATCGCGTGCGTCCCTGCCGGCTGCAAGCAACCTTTGAATAAAGAATTTGACCCCGTTAACGCTCGTGAAAATCGCCCAGTGGTATTGCGAAAGACTGCGTATAGCACTGTCAAGCGGCTCCCATGACGGTGGAGGAGCGATGGCGATGGTGGGAAACTCGATGCATCCGGCCCCGAGTTGTTCAAGCTGGACCTTGAAATCGCTCGCCTGTTCTCTTGCCCGTGTAATTAAGATCTTTTTGCCGAAAAGGGGCCTTCGTTCAAACCAGTTCAGCTCGTCGCGGCACCTGACGACTTCCCCTACAACTATCATTGCAGGCGGCTGGAAATTGGCTTGTTTGACCTTAAGCACAATATCCGAAAGCGTGCCGGTGACGGTTTGCTGCATTGGCGTGGTGCCCCAGCGGATCAACGCTACAGGCGTGTCTGGCGGACGGCCGTACCGGAGCAGATTGCGGCAGATGTCCGGCAGGTTCCTTACTCCCATAAAAAACACTAGGGTTCCCGCGCCGGTCGATATTTTGTCCCACAGGATTTTGGATTTGTGCTCTTCTTTGTCGGCTCTTTCGTGCCCGGTGATGAAAGCGATAGTCGAGGTAAAGTCCCGGTGTGAAAGTGGAATGCCCGCATAGGCAGGAACTGCCGCTGCGGCGGAAATGCCGGGCACGGCTTCAAACGCGATACCGTTTTCAACCAGCGCCAGCGCCTCCTCGCCGCCTCGACCGAAAACGAAAGGGTCCCCGCCTTTTAGGCGCACGACCACCTTATCGCTGCCTTTTTCGACCAGCAAGGCGTTTATTGCCTCCTGTCCAAGGGTATGATCGCTTCCTTTCTTGCCTACATAGATGAGTTCAGCGCCGGGCGGCGCAAATTTGAGCAGTTCCTGATTGGCAAGATAATCGAAAATGACCACTTCAGCCTTCTCGAGAACTTCTCTGCCTCTAAGGGTCAGCAGACCCGGGTCTCCCGGTCCGGCGCCAACGAGATAAACTTTACCTTTTTTCAAGATCATACACCACCCGGTTCCGAGGCAGACGACCTGTAAACCTCATCTAGTATATTCTTTGCGCCCAGACCGAGCAGTTCCAGGGCGACTCTTTTCCCCAGCGCAACTGCATCCTCTACGGGCGCGGTACGGCTCGTCCGGTACGATTGCCTGCCATCGAGCGAAGCGACAAGACCCGCAAGTTCCAGAGATTTCCCGGCAATTCGCGCATGGCCGCCAATGGGGACCTGGCACCCGCCTTGGAGTTCCTGAAGCAGGCTGCGTTCCGCTCGGACGGCGGCGCCGGTTTCGGGATGGTGCAGAGGCGTGAGAAAGCGGCGCGTCGCATAGTCGCCGGACCTTGCCTCGATTGCCAGCGCGCCCTGCCCTATAGCTGGTATGAAGTCCACCGGGTCCATACAGACTGTAATCCTGTCCTGCCAGCCCATCCGCTTAAGACCGGCCGCAGCCAGAATGATGGCGTCGAATAATCCATCGTCAAGCTTGCGGAGGCGAGTGTCGAGATTGCCGCGAAGATTGCGAACTTCGACATCGGGGCGCCAAGCCCGTATCTGTGCCCCCCGGCGGAGGCTGCCGGTACCAATGACTGCTCCATTACACAGATCGCCGATCGTTTTGCCATCCCTGATAACCAGGACATCGCGAGGGTCCTCGCGCTCCGGAATTGCGATTATATCCAGGCCCGCAGGCAAAACGGCCGGAACGTCTTTCATGCTGTGGACCGCCAAATCGGCAGACCCCTCCAGCAGGGCATCCTCTATTTCCTTGACGAAAAGCCCTTTGCCTCCTACCTTTGCAAGTGGGGCGTCGGTTATTCTATCACCGGTGGTCCTGATGATTTGAAGTTCAAACGGGATGTCGGGCCAGAGCTTCTCCAGGGCCGCTTTAATGATTCCACTCTGTTGGAGGGCCAGCATACTGCCGCGGGTCGCAATCCGGATCGGTTCTCTTGTCAAAAATGTCAAAAATGTTTCCTCTATCCATTAATGGCAGGTGCTGCAGCTTCCAGCCGAACATCCCGCACAGCCGGACGTTGAGGCGCCCACCCGGCTGCTTGCAGCCCCCTTATCCCCTCCGCTCTTGAAGCCGAAAACGGACATCTTCTTGTTGACATTGGAAGATTCGCACCTGGGGCAGCTTACCGGCTCATCGGTCTTGAAAACAAGTCTTTCGAAACTCTCACAGCAGTTGCAGCATTCGTATTCGTATATCGGCATGTGGTCCTCCAAAGAAGCAATCAACTTATCACTCACATTGATTAAAATAACATTTCAGCGGGCAACGTCCAACTCAATAAGGTCCCCGTCATGGACGGCTTTGAGCACTCGAGCATCCCCGATCACCCTGCCGATCAGATTGACGGCGCTCGCAGGGCGAATTTCATCCCCGCTGCTGACCGGAGTTGGACCGAAAAAAATGCAGAAGGCGGGGCCCGAAGGCCAATATCCGATATCGCCGACCTGGACCAGTTCAACGGCCGTAGCATCGAGCTTGCGATGAACAGGCACCTCGAAATAGATTTCGTCTCCCCAGGTATTTGCCGCAGCACAGAGCGGCAGTGAAGCAAAAACAGCCTGCGCCGTTGGTGAATCATCGAGATCGGCCATTATTTCGATTTCGCCTGAACGGATTGAAATCTTCCGCATCATCAGTTCTCCTTGTCGAGCTTTTCGAGGACCGCCGCGATCAAGAGCGGGAACATGATTTCATGGTGGCCCGTAATATTGATGCCTGTTCCGCCATCCATGACGGGCCGTTGCACCACATTTGTCAGCGGCCTGTAGTGAGGTAGAAAATCCATGTTGATAGCTGTAAGGCCTTCGAGAGAAAAGCCAAGGTTCCTGGCAACACTCACGGCCTTAAGAAAAACCTCAGGGATTACAACGGCGGAACCAAGGTTTATAAATACCCCGTGCCGCAGAGTAGCGACAATCGCGCAAAACAGACGGAAGTCGAAGTGGCTTAACGCACCTGTCGCAGCGCCATCCATTTCCGGGTGCATGTGAATGATGTCGGTCCCCATTGCGACGTGGACGGTCACGGGGAGACGGCATCGGGCAGCAGCAGCAAGGATGCTGGCATCCGCATGCGGCGCTCTTTCCCCGAGCAGCGCTTCGCCAATCGCTCTTCCAAGGCCTTCACGGCTTTCCCGATACGCCTTTGAAACAGCTCGGTGGATGAATTGAGCGGTTTCGCGCGCCATGCCGAATTCGCCGCTGCCAAGGTGTGCGGCAACATCCTCCGAGGTCTTCCCCGCCAGGGCGATTTCCACATCATGAATTATTCCAGCCCCGTTCATGGCTATTGCCGACAGAAGGCCCAGCTCGACAGCATCGATGATCAGGGGACTCAGGCCGACCTTTATGGGATGAGCACCCATTCCCAGGATGACGGTCCGTTCACTTTTGACTGCTTCAGATATGGCTGAGGCTGCCTTCCGAAGATCTTCGGCGGCAAGTGTGGAGGGAAGAGAATCCATGAACTGCCGGAAAGAACTCCGAGGCGGCAGCCGACGAGCGAAATCGGCTGTCGACACCTTGCTTTGCCGGTCTTTGAGGCTCGTCATTTTAAGTCTGCCGAGCTCGATGGGCCTCCAATCGGACTTACGCCCAGCCATCAGTCATACCTTTTTGTCAAATGCAGTTGCCGTTACTGTTTTACCCGTTCGATTCTTGCCCCCACGGCAGAAAGTTTTTTCTCGATGGCCTCGTAGCCGCGGTCAAGATGATAAATCCTGGCTATCTCGCTGATCCCATCGGCAGCCAGGGC
>Ga0187771_10003211_pt1 | contig 11407 bp, 10 predicted proteins | sample 0116_SJ02_MP15_1_FD_133139 | JGI IMG/M metagenome (GOLD analysis project Ga0187771, IMG submission 133139) | Tropical peat soil microbial communities from peatlands in Department of Meta, Colombia - 0116_SJ02_MP15_10_MG | ecosystem: Environmental > Terrestrial > Soil > Wetlands > Peat | place... | reverse complement strand
AGTCCGATATCTCTGAGGTCGGGGGAGGCCGGACCGTTCCCCTCCATGCCGACCACGGTATCCATGATGAACAAGTCGGGTACCCGGAGGCGGAATACATCAACCAGCAGTTCCTGAAAGCGTATGGGGCCACCGGACTCCTTGTGCAGTCTGGCTTTCTGGGCGCCCGGCAAAATGCCGAAACTGTTTTTGATAGCGCCTGTGATGACAGTTAAGCCGTGGGTTTTAAATTTCGGCAGGCTGATGACAATATCGGCGTCCAATACAGCCTGTGAGACGCTTGCCGTGGGCATAAATTTGTGATTGAAGTCAACTTTCTGCGAATCATTCCCGATGTTCTGATAATAGCCCTTGGCCGCCTCCAGCAGGCCGGTTATTTTAAAACATTCTTCATTTGCCCCATAGTTGAAAAGGCCCGGATTGTCGCCCACGATAATGGAGGCCGGCTTCATTGTTTCCACCTTTTCCACCACAGCGCGGAGTACCGCGGGATTTGTAACAATACCTTCTTCCGCCCGCGAAGATCGAAGGACGTTCGGTTTTATCAGGACTTTTTTCCCCCGCAACTCCAGGGGGAAGATCTCAAATGCCCGGTCTACCGCCACCCGAACATTCTCATAGGTGGCAGGATGTATCATTACTTTCGGCATGATCTCTACCTCACTTACATCTTACATTTACAACGATTCTTCTTCAATAAGCGACATTGCCATCCTCGTTGCCTCTTCGGTAATATTCCTGCACCGCTCCCTCATATTGTTTACGTGAAATTGTTTTCGCCCCTCTTCAGTTCCCAGATCGATGCCTATTAGTTCTTGGCAATTCGTCGATCCAAATTTCTCTACAAACGTTTTTATCATCTTTTGAACGGGAGCATAGCTTTTCTCGTACGGCATGGCTGTAGTGTTCCTTCCATAAAAGATGTTTATCGCCATGACAGCGCCGCTTACCGCTCCGCACATTCCACAGGTTCTGGCGAGACCTCCGCAGAATCCGGTAGCAATCTTTGGAATCAAGTCCGATTGAATATTCCTGCTTTCTGCCACGGAAAGCAAGACGCTCTCCGCTCAAAGATAACCTGCGCTGAAAAGCTCGCCACTTCTCTGCACCGTCTTCTTAATCATTCGCAAACTCCTTTCATCTGCATATTATCCTTTTTCTGCCGACGTAACGACCGAGCTTACCTTTTGAAATTGCGACAGTGATTTTCTTGTTAGGTACAGCGTCTTGTTACTCAATCTATTGCTCACTAAGGTCTATTGATACCGTGAAGTAACTTGTAACCTCGGAATCAATTTTGGTAAAATACTGTTCACCGAAATACAGCATTGATGCAATCGCGAATTCAGCATCATATCTTGTGAACTGGTAATCCTTTATTTCCGCAGCGTGAGCGCCTGGGACATTGCCAAGCAAACGTAGTGAGTCAGCCACATATAGTAAATGATCTGGGATTTTGCCCTTTCCTTTGAATCCTTTAATTAATTCGTTTAACATCAGTGTTCTCTTATTTTTGTCAAGAGGTTCTTGCCTAAGAAGACGTTTGTAAGCGAACTTCAGTAAAGCTTCTATCCCTCTGCGGCACATAACAACGCAGGACTTGTAATTGCCAATCTCCAGCGACTTCTGGGCTTCATGAATAGACTCCTCGAGGAACGGAGGTAGGTCGTGAGATGGATCCCAGCCATATGCCCCATGGAGCATACCACAAAACATTGCGAATGTTGTCTCGTCATCGCTCCATTGTGATCCTTGTGAAATATCTTCAGGTTCTTTAAACGAAGGTGGAAACCCGAGGAAAACACCCCGAAGGTACTCTGACGCTTTATCGCTGTCATTGCAAAGGATTTGAATATTTCCATCAATCATGACTTGGATTGAAATAAAATAATCCTCTTCTTTATCAATTTTCCTGAGCAATAGGTGTGGCTTTAGAATCCCTAAAATCTGAGCCATTGGATGCTCTTGGGGTAATTCCATTTTCATCTCGGTATGGAAGCGTACTCTGTCAGTATTTATCGACCAACCTTTGGAATGAAGAAATTCTAAATTGATATCCAGAGGAGAGAAGCCTGGAAGCTCAATAGCCTTCTTCCTGAATATGAATCGGTTGGAGATGCCTATACTTGTAACAAGTTCTGTGAATAGATCAATGAACCCATCCATTTGCGCGCCGCTTGTGACTGCACTTCTCAACCCTTGATCCGCCCTTCCAGACTGTTCCTGCTTTTTGCTTTGTACGGTCCTGGTTGTCCAATAGTGAGCTACAGCTTTTGCTATAAGATCGGGTAAGTTTTGATATATTATATTTTGATTCATATGATACTTTATATCAGGTTCTTTATTAGGCGACGTCGCTGAATTATGCTGCGAAAGAAAATTGATGTCAAGGAGTTTTGGGAGCCGACTCTTTCACTTGATAAATGGCGATAAATACATTATATCTGCCTGCAATACAGGTCCTTAATGTCAGGAGAGAGAAATGAAAGTAAGCAGGGTTGGTGAAATGAGGTATATGGACCGGTTCGCAGTCGAAAAACTGGACATACCGGAAGAGATTCTCATGGAAAATGCCGGGCAGGCATCGGCTTTTGTCTTAGCGCAAGAGGTTGGTATAAAAACGAAGAAATTTATCATCTTCTGCGGTGTCGGAAATAATGGCGGCGACGGTCTTGTCGTAGCACGAAAAATCCACAGCAACGGCGGGCTGGTCAAAGTATTCATCGTGGGAGATCCGGTGAAATTTAAAGGGGCGGCCAAGACAAATTGGAATACAATCTTGAAACTTCCTATTGAAGTCCGGAACATCAAATCTATCGAGGAAGCGAGAAAGGATGTCCTCCACTGTCATGTAATTGTAGATGCGCTTTTCGGTACCGGTTTCGACCGGGAGGCAACAGGTCTTCATAAAGAGGTCATCCAGTTGATCAATGAGAGCGGCAAACTGATTCTCAGTCTGGATATTCCCTCCGGCGTCCATGGCGAAACGGGAGAGGTCATGGGTGCGGCGGTGAAGGCCGATTATACTGTTGCTTTCGGGCTTCCCAAGATCGGGAACATGCTTTATCCCGGATATGATCTTTGCGGGAAACTGTATGTTACTCACATATCTTTTCCACCTTCTCTTCATAATGGCGACGCCCTGAAAGTCCAGATCAACGATTATGTGAAGCTCCCACCCCGCGAAAGAGATGTCTATAAAGGACGCATGGGAGAGGTGCTTTTCATTGCCGGCGCCGCATCCTACTTTGGCGCACCTTATTTCTCCGCCTTATCCTTTCTGAAGGCCGGCGGCGGATATGCCCGCCTCGCTGCACCCGTATCCATAACACCATTCATTGCCACGAAGGGAAGTGAGATCGTCTTTGTTCCTCAGAAGGAAACAAAAAACGGAAGCATTTCGATTGAAAATAGAGACGGCCTCGTTGAACTCTCGGAGAAGATGGATATGGTGGTTATAGGTCCGGGCCTGTCGCTGGATACCGAAACACAGCAGCTTGTCAGGGAACTCGTGCGGATTATCAAAAAGCCCATCCTCATCGATGGAGACGGCATTACGGCCATTGCGAATGAATTGGAGATGATCAGGGAAAGGAAAGGTGAAACCATCCTTACTCCACATCTGGGAGAAATGGCCCGCATAGCGAAGAAAAGTGCCGGCGAGATCAACAAGCAAAAAATAGACATCCTACAGCTCACTGCCATGTCGCTGCATACCTTCATTGTCCTGAAGGGTGCCCATTCATTGATCGGTTACCCGGATGAAAGGGTGTTTATAAATCTCAGCGGGAATCCGGGAATGGCGACGGCAGGATCGGGTGATGTCTTGACGGGTGCCATTGCAGCCATGTTCGGCCTGGGCCTTTCACTGGAGGACGCGGTGAGAAAGGGTGTTTTTATCCATGGATTTTCAGGTGACCTGGCAGCGGCAGACAAAGGTGAAGACGGTATTACAGCCCAGGATATTCTTGATTATCTGCCCCTTGCTATGAAATACGATAGAGAAGGCCCTCCTGAATCCCTCCGAAATATATACGACGGGCCATGTGTGGTGTAAGAGGACCTTATAGTCTCCGTTCAACAATGTATTCTGATATCGCCAGCAGTGACGCCTTTGGTTCAGAGTCTTCAAAAGATTCGAGATATTCCTTACCCTCCCCGATATATGCCTTTGCCTTGTTAAGGGAATAATTGATGCCGTCATAACGGTTGATTATGGATAAAATATCTGCAATCAATTGCGCATCCTTCTCTTTATTTTCTACCGCTTGTTTTATCATGTTTTTCTCTTCGGGTTTGCATTTTTTAAATGCCCGGATGAGAGGCAGGGTTATCTTACCTTCTTCAATATCCTTACCGATTGCCTTCCCGAATTCTTCTTCTTTTGCAACATAGTCGAGGGTATCGTCTGTTATCTGAAATGCAGAGCCGAGGCGCATTCCGAACCTCGTAAGGGCTTCAATCTGAGAGTCCGATGCATTACCAAGGATACCTCCCACAGCGCAGGCAGCCGAGATTAGGGTGGCTGTCTTTTTCTCGATGATGGTGAGATATTCTTTTTCAGTTATGTTGATATCACCGCATTTGACAAGTTGAAAGACTTCCCCTTCCGACATGGTATTCGTCGTTGTGGAAAGGAGTTTGATGATGGCCAAATTGCCGTGTTCAGTCATAAGTTTAAAGGACTTGGAATACAGGAAATCACCCACGAGTACGCTGGCGGCATTTCCCCATACGTTATTCGCCGATATTTTGCCGCGACGTGTTTCCGCTGCATCAATCACATCATCATGCAGAAGTGTGGCTGTATGGATGAATTCAATCACAGCGGACAATGGGTAGCGTTTTTCCCCCTTGTAGCCGCAGAGTGCCGATGTAGCCAACAGTAGAAGGGGTCTGAACCTTTTGCCGCCGCTGCCTATGAGATGATGGATAACCTCGGGAATAAGATGCACTTCGGAGCGAAGATACATCTCCATGTGTTCTTCCACGCTTTTTAAGTCATCCCCATAGGAACGGAAGACATCCTGGATTTGCATAAACTATTTACCCTTTTTAGGTTTATAAACCTAAATCTTCGTTTATCAGGACAACTTTTATCCTTCCTTTCGGAAAGGATTTTTCTGTAATTGCCCATGTATTGCAGATGCGATCCTTACTCTTGCATTCTTCACAGTAAGAGGTTTTGACGCATGGTGTCTTCATATTCAATCGTATGGCATTAGCCGGCGCCGCGTAATTTTTGATTCTCATCATCGCATCTTCCAAATCAGAAACGATTTTATTTCTCCCTACGAGAATGATCACGTTTTTCGGCCCGAAGGTAATTCCACCTATACGGTTACCTATCATATCAAGATTTACTAACATGCCTGACTCCGTCACCGCATTTGTTCCTGTTATAAACAGATCGACCAGAAGTGACTGTCTCCTACGCTCCCAACCCTCTTCGAGTGAGATCGTTCTATCGAAGGTATCAAGTACCTTCATTTTCTTGTCATTCTTTATTGCCTCATAAAGCCCGGTGGCTATGAATGTCATAGAACCGCCCCAAGAAACACTCTTGGCGTCAATCTTAGGAATAATATCTTTGAGAACTATATTTTTTGCTTCCGCGGTGTTTTGAACAACAAAAGCCTCGAAGTTATTTGCTTCCAATGATAGTTTAATATCCGCAAGCCTGATCCGCCAGAATTTATCAACCGGGCTGTCCATGTTTCACCTCCTGCTTTGATAAAATGACTCAGTGATGGGCATTATGGAGAAATGAGGGTTTATTGTCAAGCCTGTATCTTTTGATTTTTTATGTATCATTATGGTACATATTAAACAAGGTTCATTACCGAAGAAGTTGCTGTCTTCTTTAGGGGTCGAGGATTCGAGTGAAATGGCAAGAATCTGCAAAGATTTAAAGAATTGCAGAAATCATATCAATTGTGTCTGGATGTTTATAAATAAAATTATAGATAATCGCTTAAATCCTCGAATCCTTGTTGCTACTAAATGGGAGAAACGCCTTAAAAAATAACTATCGGATTCAATCTGGTTTATTGTATTTTATATGGATGATAATTCATTCCAACAACTTCTTGATCGGCTTGGTCTTTCCTGGAGTGGTTATGCCAGGGTGAGAAAAGGGATCAAAAAACGCGTCAGCCGTCATATGCAGGAGCTCGGCTTACAAACCATGAAAGACTATCTTCATGTCTTGGATGATCCCGAAATTTTAAATCAAGTTGAACTCCTGATGGGTGTTTCCATAAGCCATTTCTTTCGTGACCGATATTTATGGCAAGTCCTCGGGGAAGAAATTCTTCCCGGTATCATAAACAGAAACCGTGAACAAATTCATGTCTGGTCGGCAGGTTGCGCTCTGGGACAGGAAGTCTACAGTTTCACAATAATGTGGGATATGCTGAAAAGCAGATTCGCGCGGCTCCCCCAACTTCATCTCCTGGCGACCGACCTTAATCCCGATTATCTGGAAAAAGCCGAGACCGGAGTTTACGGCAGAAGCAGCTTGAAGGGATTGCCGGACGACATCAGAACAATTTATTTTCATGAATCGCCGAACAAAGCAAACTACCACGTAGTTGATTATTTAAAGGATAATATCGTGTGGCAAGTACATGATCTGATGAGACAGACGCCCCCAGCGGGAAAGTTTCAAATCATTTTTTTAAGAAACAGTCTACTGACTTATTACAGGGAAGAAAACAGGGTGTCCGTATTTTTGAAAATCGTGGACAGTATCGACGAAGGTGGATTTCTCTTCATCGGCAGGCGTGAGAAGCTGCCTTACCCAATACAAACGCTGTCATCATTTAAAGACTGTTCTTATATCTTTCAAAAGGAGATGGTTGGACGCTCACATGTCCAAATCACTGGGACATCAACACATCGGCCATGACCAGACCTTATGCTTAGTCAAAAGCTGGATACCGAAGCTCCCCGTCTATTTGATCGGCGTCCCCAAGATTGAATTGCATCAGCTTCCTCAGGTGAGAAAAGCTTTCCTCATCCATGGAGACAAAACTGATAGCCGTTTCCTTTTTTCCTACCCTCAATATCTTAGAATCAATCGTAATTTGTAAATCCTTATTCAAGGTAATGATAATTTTACAGGGGTTATCCTTTCGAAAGTGGGGATCAGAGGTACAGAGAATCCCGGTAAGGCTGATATTGAGAGCTTGAAGTTGTATCACTTCTCCCTTGAGCAAAACACTAACTTCAATACGGATGGGAACACGCGTACGCTTTCTCCTCTCCTGATCCATAAACTTCCCCTTTATTGCAAAATTTTAATCTAACACATTAAGTGATAACGACAGATGCAAATTTCAGCCTCTGACACTCGATGATTATTTCTGAAGCCGGATATCCAGCGTGCTGGCCGTTACCTGCCTGGCCCTGTCGTAAGGTAACTGATCTTTCTTCTCTATTGTCAAGGTTTCACCGGGAGCTATTTTCTTAAACTGCTCCTGACTTGATGCCAACAGAAATGAATCTCTATCGTGAAGCCTGTATTCGATAGAGAAAACAATTTCTTTCATTGTCTTGTTCTTTAAAGTGACCCTCCAGACCCATTCTACTATGTAATTGTCCATTAAATCTTCAAAGACACTCGACATCCTGTAACCATCACTGACAACCTTCAGAGGAAATTTAGGGTCCTTCGCGTCAGCATCGCGGTGAGATTCAATGAATTCTCCCCTACCCGGAAGTCTTTGAAGAAGAATCTTTCCTTTAAGTTCATACCACATCCTTTCATGCAGGGAGTCACCTGCTTGGACAGTTGCAACCCAAAAAGAAAATAACAAAACGGCAAAAAGGTGAATCCGCATTTTCGGAGATTGTATCATCTGGCTACCTAAATAACTTTTTTCATAGCTGCGATTGCTATTTCAATCTGATCATCGGTTGGCTCTCTGGTCGTAATTTTTTGCAGCAGCAATCCCGGCCAACTCAGGATTTGAACTGATCTCCAGTTCCTGTATTTCCCGGTAAATCTGATGACTTCATACGAAATCCCGGCAATAACGGGAAGGAGCATCAGTTTATAAAAAACCCTATGAATGAAATCAGGCCGTCCTAAGAGCGAAAACACCAGAATTGCTGTAATCATGACTACCAGGACAAAACTTGTCCCGCAGCGCGGATGCCGTGTAGAGTATTTCTTGATATTTTCCACGGTCAAGTCTTGACCGTTCTCCCATGCGAATACCGTCTTATGTTCAGCCCCATGATACATGAACACGCGCCTCATATCTTCCATCAGCAGGGTGGCGCCCAAAAAACAAAGAAAAATCCCGAGGCGAATGAAGCCCTCCATAATATTCAAAAGAAATGTACTTGATACGGCGCTTTTTAATAACGAAAAGCAGTAAGCAGGCACGACGATGAAAAAAAATAATGCTGCCGTCAAACTGATCATCACAGAAACGGTCATCTCCCATTTTTGCGGCTTCTTTTCTTCTTCCGCCAGGGCCAGTTCCGCGGAAAATAAGAGGCACTTCATCCCGATTATCATCATTTCAAACAAAGTAACCGATCCGCGAATGAACACAAATCCCAGAATTTTATACCTCTTTGTGAGCGGTATATAATACTGTTCCTGAATGGCTATATCCTTGTCGGGTTTTCTTACGGCTGCGGCGATCTTATTCCCGTAACGCATCATGACGCCTTCTATAATTGCCTGCCCGCCGGCTATATCTTCCGGGTCCGGTTTTTTATTCATGATGGTCCATCCATGATATGAAGCACAATGAAGTACGAAACAATGAGTTAATAATCATGATTATTTGATTCTTGTCCCCGTAATGGGATCTTTATCAAAAGACAGGAGTGTCAGACCATCTTCCGTTTCAGACGCAAGGAGCATTCCATGGGATTCTACGCCCATTAACTTCGTCGGTTTTAGATTTGCCACAACGACTATCTTTCTGCCGATGAGATCCTCCGGTTTGTAATCCTTTGCTATACCGGCCACGATGGTCCTCTCTTCGCCCATTTCGATCTTCAACTTCAGTAGTTTGCTGGATTTGGGTACAGCCTCGGCCGCAATGATCTTTGCAACACGAAGGTCCACCTTCTCAAAATCCTCATAATCAATTAACTGTTTTACAGGCTGAATCACATAATCCTTCATATCCGGCTTTTCCTTTTCTTTTTCGTATTTAACCCTCGGAAAGAGAGCATCTGCTTTTTTTAGATTATTGCCGGGAGCAAGTTCCCCCCAGCGGCGGGCACTGTCAAATCCCTGCCCATCCCCGCTGATTATTCCCAGCTGCTCCAGGATCTTCTGTGCCGATCCGGGCATGAAGGGTGAAATCAGGATGGCAATTACCCGGAGCGATTCCAGAAGGTTATAGATAACCGATTCCAATCTGGTCTTATTTGCGGCATCTTGAGCAAGTCTCCACGGCTCCTGCTCGACGATGTATTTATTTGTCACATTGATAAAATCCCAGGTGGCGATCAAGGCCTTATGAAGTGCGAGACCCTGAAAGCAGCTCTCCACCTCGGCGACAGCCCTACCTGCCGCCTCCATGAGCAGCCGGTCTTCGTCCGACGGTGTATGGGCTTCCGGAACCTTGCCGGCGCAGTATTTCATCGCCATAGTCATGGTCCTGCTCACCAGATTGCCGAGATCGTTGGCCAGATCGGAGTTTATCCTCTGGACGAAACCTTCTTCGCTGAAGCTGGAATCGAGGCCGAATACCATCTCCCGCAGGAGAAAATACCGGAAGGAATCAAGGCCGTATTTATCCTTCAGGTCCAGGGGCTTTATCACATTGCCGAGGCTCTTGGACATTTTACTCTGATCAACAATCCAGTAACCATGGACATTCAGATGCCGGTACGGTTCAATGCCGGCGGACTTCAGCATAGTGGGCCAGTAAATGCCGTGCGGCTTGAGGATATCCTTCGCGATGAGGTGCTCGGCATGTGGCCAGAACATACGGAAATTCGCACCGTCCGGATAACCCAATCCAGTAACATAGTTGATGAGAGCGTCAAACCAGACGTATGTTACATATTCCTCATCAAACGGGATCGTTATACCCCAGTTCAACCTGCTCTTCGGTCTTGATATGCATAAATCTTCCAGAGGCTCCCTTAAAAAGGCAAGTACCTCGTTTTTGTAACGCTCCGGCCTAATAAAATCAGGATGGTCCTTGATATGCTTTATCAGCCAATCCTGATATTTGCTCATCTTGAAAAAGTAATTGCTCTCTTCACGATACTCCGGAGCCACTTGATGATCCGGGCAAAGCCCGTTCACCAGTTCCTTCTCCATATAGAATCGCTCGCAGCCGACACAGTAGTATCCCTCGTATTTACCAAAGTAGATATCCCCGGCGTTATAGACCTTCTGCATGATTGCTCTGACTGTCTCGATGTGGTTGAGATCGGTAGTCCTGATAAAATAATCATTAGTAATGGCGAGTTCCGGCCACAGGCCCCTGAACTGGGCGCTGATGCGATCCGCATAGTCTTTAGGCGTTGTATTGGCTTTCTCGGCCGCTTCAGCGATCTTGTCGCCGTGCTCGTCCGTGCCGGTTAAAAAAAATGTCTTGTATCCGGACAGGCGATGATATCTGGCCAGCACATCGGCAACAATCGTGGTATAGGCGTGGCCTATATGGGGTGAGGCATTTACATAATATATCGGCGTTGTAATAAAATACGTATTTTCCACTTATGATTCCTATCTTATACGACTGTTAAAACAGGTAGAGAGTATATTACATTTACAGGTCTTCTATCTTGACTGTAATTTCCTTGCCGCCTTCCAGCTCAACGACTACTTCGCCCTTAAGTATATTTTGTCTTATGATCTTGCCGCGTCCCTCAGCAGTGTTTATAACCTTTCCACACTTGGGAATGTTTCTTTTCATATCCTGGTATCCGTCAAATTCAAAGGCCAGACAACACATTAACCTGCCGCACAGCCCTGAAATCTTTTCCGGATTCAAAGACACGCTCTGTTCCTTGGCCATCTTGACAGAAACCCGGTCTAGGTTGGGTATCAGATTAGCGCAGCATACTTCTCTGCCGCAAATTCCCAAACCTTTTATCATCCTTGCCTCATGCCGGGCACCAATCTGTCTCAATTCAATCCTTATCTTGAACCGCTGTACGAGATCCTTAATAAGCTCCCTGAAATCTACTCGGTTTTCCGCTGTGAAATAAAATATTATTTGACTCTTGTCAAAAAGACATTCGACATCAATCAATTTCATGGGAAGATTGCGTTCCCTGATTTTCTCCAGGCAGAATTGGCGGGACTCTTGTTCCAGTATTTCATTTTCCTTTCTGACCGTCAAATCTTCCTCTGTAGCTTTACGAACGACATTTTTTAGGTTGACCGGCAGTTGATAAATCGGCACAGGCTTTACGT
>Ga0187771_10003210_pt1 | contig 11408 bp, 9 predicted proteins | sample 0116_SJ02_MP15_1_FD_133139 | JGI IMG/M metagenome (GOLD analysis project Ga0187771, IMG submission 133139) | Tropical peat soil microbial communities from peatlands in Department of Meta, Colombia - 0116_SJ02_MP15_10_MG | ecosystem: Environmental > Terrestrial > Soil > Wetlands > Peat | place... | reverse complement strand
GGAACGGATGGATGATTTCGTGTCGGCAAAGAAGCCTCACTTGAACCTGATCATCATCGGTCACGTTGACCACGGAAAGAGCACGATGACCGGGCACCTATTATTTGCTACCGGCAACATCGATGAGAAGACGATCAAGAAGTATGCTGAGGAGTCAAACAAGCTGGGCGTAGGTGAAACGTTCAAGTTCGCTTGGGTTCTTGATACACTGAAGGAAGAGAGGGAGAGAGGCGTCACAATAGACCTCAGATTTGAGAAATTTGAAACACCCAAGATATTCTTCACAATCATTGACGCGCCCGGACACAGAGACTTCATCAAGAACATGATCACCGGCACGAGCCAGGCGGATGCTGCTATCCTAGTCGTGTCGGGCAAGAAAGGCGAGTTCGAGGTCGGCGTAGGCCCTGGAGGTCAGACACGCGAACACGCATACCTCGCCAGAACCCTAGGAGTCACGCAACTGGCGGTCGCCATCAACAAGATGGACGACGCGTCCGTCAACTGGTCACAAGAACGCTTTGAAGAATGCAAGAAGGAGGTCAGCGACCTACTCAGGGTGGTTGGATACGATCCATCAAAGATAATGATCATTCCAGTCTCAGGATGGACTGGGGACAATTTGGTGAAGCCGAGCGAGAGGATGCCATGGTACAAGGGTCCAACGCTTCTCGCCACTCTGGACACCTTCACTGAGCCACCAAAACCGCTTGACAAACCGCTGCGGATCCCTGTACAAGATGTCTACTCGATCACTGGAGTCGGAACAGTGCCAGTCGGAAGGGTCGAGACAGGTGTACTGAAGACCGGCGACAACCTAGTCTTCATGCCCTCAGGCGTGAAGGGCGAATGCAAAGACATCGAAACCCACCACGAGAAGATTCCGCAGGCAATTCCAGGCGACAACATCGGCTTCAACGTACGAGGAATCACGAAGACAGATCTCCACAGAGGAGACGTCGCTGGAAAGAGTGACGCGCCGCCGACTGTTGCGAAGGAGTTCATCGGTAGAATCATCGTTGTGTTCCACCCGACGGCGATTGCTGCAGGCTACACGCCAGTAATGCACGCCCACACCGCCACGATGGCAGCTACCTTTACGGAGCTAGTGCAGAAGATCGACGCAAGATCGGGACAGATAGTCGAGGAGAAACCGTCATTCCTCAAGACAGGTGACGCCGCACTCGTCAAACTGCGCCCCGTGAGGCCACTAGCGATCGAATCTTACTCGGACATTCCGCAACTGGGAAGATTCGCAATCCGCGACATGGGCAGTACAGTCGCAGTTGGCGTCGTTCAACAGATCACAGAGAAAGCATAGGCGGAAACTCCGAACCTTTTTAAAGCCCACACCTATTCTTGCTGTGTCCCCGGTTAGCGTGGAGGATAAACCATAATGGTCAACAAGGCGCGTATTAGGCTGTCGGGCACTAACCCTCAGGGACTGGACTCGATCTGCGGAGAGATCACAAAGATCGCTGACAAGACCGGCGTGAAGCTTCGCGGCCCGATACCGCTTCCCACGAAGAAACTGAATGTCCCCACGCGCAAGAGTCCCTGTGGCCAAGGCACACACACATGGGACAAGTGGGAGATGCGAATCCACAAGCGCCTGATTGATGTGGATCCGAATGAAAGATTCCTGAAGCGCTTGATGCGCATACGGACGCCCGAGGACGTTTTTATCGAGATCGAACTGCTCTAGCTCCGATCTAGTCTGTCATCCATTTGAATTGAATGCGCCGCAGTTTTCGCCCTCGCCACGCATGGCAAGAGCGTAAGGCTTTAAGTCAAGTAGTCGAATCGCTCGCCCTGACGGCACGCGGGGGTCCCAGAGCCAGGTCAACAAGCGTCTGGCTAGATGGGCGGGTCGCGTCCTGATCACGCGCGCTAAACTCAAGACCAGGACCACAGCGTGGGTGAGTCATCCCGTGGCGTAGGCCTTCGTGGGTTCGAATCCCACCCCCCGCACTATTTGAAGACCCCCGACAGTTCATCGGGCTTCAAAGCAGGCACGTCATCTCTAATGGAATTCTCTTTTGTCCTCAGTCAAGGTTTGACATCTACCCCATTACAAAACGACTTGCAGGCTCAAATGGACTCTTGCTCCTGCCCAAACCGCCCTTTCCCATTCGGAGAGAGCATACACGCGGAACAAACCTAACTGTAGAGAAGAGTGAGGCTGATAGGCCTTATCGGACAGGAGGTTCGTGTCGGGCGCTAAGCCCTGATCTCCATTGATCCATTTTGTCTCAGAGTAATTCGCTCTACAACCATCTGCTGTCTAGGATGAATCGATTCCTATCACATCAGATTTCCCCACGTTGTCTTAAGGAACCTCACTCTCTTCATTCTGCAAATAAGCACGGCACAAATTGCTATTAAGAGAATAGGCGGTCTCTTGTGCCAGGGGTATGCGACCACCAGCTCGAACATGCTGATACCGAGATGATATCTGCATTCACACTGCAGGCACGTGTCCCGGACCCTGTCGATGACGCCTCTTCTTGCAAATCTTCTCTCCATTAGGAAAACTGAATTGTCGGCGGTCCAATGCAACTTTTTGATGCTCTCCACACGCCTCTTGAAATCAAGATCCTCGAAGTACTGCATGTCTCTCCAACCTCCAACCTCTTCGACAATCTTCCGGGGAATGATCGCCAGAGCGTAGCCGATTCCCATCATGTATCCTTCATGTTCCGCGTGATACTCCTTCAGAATCTCCTTGAGATTGGGTTTGAATATGTCATCCATTCCACAAATGGAGAGTATGTAGCTGCCGTGGGAGTTTTCGAACGCTATCTGTCTTCCTCTGCCGCAAGTTGACTTTTGCACAATGAGTCGAAGTTTTCCCTGCTTCGCATATTCTTCAAGAATCTCTCTGGTGCCGTCGTTGCTGCAACTGTCACACACAACAACCTCGAAAGATGAGTTGATCTCACTCAGAATGCTCTCCAACGACTGACGAATAGTATCTTTAGTATTGTAGTCGGTTATGCAGATGCTGTACTTGGGCGTCAACGACGCTGAGATCAAGAATCTAGCACGATTGAGAACACCAGAATCGGGTAATAGACAATTTGGTGCAGATCGTTCCAGAAGGCATATGCAGATCCTGTTCGCTGCGAAACGCTCGTCGCGCTCTGTCGTCAGTAGCCTCGGTGCACTCACAGAAGGGATAGGAAACAGAAGCGAATTCTAGGGAAGCAGAACACACGGAAGATCCCAACCCGGGCAGGGATGTCTCTGGGCAATCTTCACGATCAAGAAGAGCCGTGATGACTTCCAGACTTCTCTCCGATCATATTGAACACGTTGGGAACTCGCCCGAACGTCCTGTGATAGTAGCTCGCGCATAGGGGGCTGAAGTCCTTGATCTCCAGATCGATTCCGTAACGCCTCGCTATTTTCTTAGCCCTCCAGTAGTAGACGGGGTGTTCATGATCCCCACCAAGCAATCGATCAGCTGGAAGCCCGATCATTATGGACCGCAAGAAACGAGCTGCTGTCCTCACGCTCTTTCCTCTTAGATCATAACACATCCTCTGGATGTAGTACCCGATGGCGTGATTCCAAAACAAGACCAATCGCCCTCCGCTCGTGAGAACTCTAGAGACGGTTCTGAAATAACGGTTCTCATCGAGATACATTAGCACACTCATGGAAAGAACGTAATCGAATGACTCCACCTCGAAACGAGCATCGATATCTCGATAGTTGAGCCTCAGAAATGAGGCATTGCTGCATCGAAATCTGTTTCTGTAAAATTCTGCAACTTGGAGGCTATCGTTATTCTTGTCGATTCCGATCACTTCTGCTTCCTTGTCATAGCTTGCGACTGCGATTGTCCAGTTTCCCGGACCACAGCCAATATCCAACACCCTTACTCGTGCGTGTGTTGGGAAACCAAGTATTTGCAAGGCTTTGAAGTACTCGGAGGGAAAATGCTCAAACCTGTACTTGGCATAGTAAAGAGCTTCAGTGTGACCCATAGGTTTCCCTTCCAGCAAGCGCGTATCCATCAGACATATTGGTCGTGGATACCTTCCTATGCTCTTATGCGGGCTTGAGAATTTAGGAACCTTGGCTTAGGGGTGATTTGCACATGGAAAGTGACATTGACGTTGTGTACACCTGGGTAGACGGAGCTAATCCCTTCTTCAGCGCTCGGTTTCACGCCTGTCTTCAGGAATTCCCATCACCGTACACGGGCAGCCTCGGCCCGCAAAGATTTCGAGACAACGGCGAGCTAAGATACTCATTGCGGTCAGTGGAAGCTTTCGCTCCGTGGCTCCGTAAGTTCCACATCGTCACGCAAGGAGAGACACCGCGATGGTTGGATGCATCAGATGATCGAATTTCAATCATCACACATGACATGATTTTTCCAGACAGGAAATTTCTTCCCACATTCAATTCGAATGCCATTGAGCTTCACCTACATAGGATACCCGGCCTTTCTAGGAAGTTCCTCTACTTTAACGACGACATCTTCCTAGGACGAACCACGTCCGTAAACGATTTCATCACAGCTAGCGGAGGCCAATACGTGTACTTCCATAACTGGCCGCTATATTCTAAGACTGACGAGGGCCTTGTCCACGACAGGGCTTACGCTCATACACAGAATCTGATCGATAGACTTTGGGGATGTCAACACTCGCGTCTGTTGCCGGCCCATGCTCCACAGCTGTACGATCGTGAGATCTTGGCCTCTCTAGAGAAGTTGATCCACGAGGAGTTTCAGGTGACATCTTCACACAGATTTCGTTCGCCGAACGATCTTGTTCTGCGGGTGTTGTATTCGTTCTTTCTACTGGAAGGTCGAGACGAAGCAGGAAAGCATAAGGCGAGAGTCTTGAAAAGCCCTCGTGAGTGTGAGTTTGTAAGGTTAGACGGTCATGTGAGTGGAATGCGGAGGGCTTTCCTGAAGATCCGAATAATGAGACCAAAATTCTTCTGTATCAACGATGATATTGAAGAGGCAACCGTCGATCAGGAAACCCTGAGCTATCTAGATGGTTTCTTGAGGTCATACTTTCAACATCCTTCCTCCTTCGAAAGGAGGACCTAGATCGATATGGGTTTAGGTGACAAAACGTGATAACCTCAGTAATTACCATGAATAGTATTGAGGTTACAGAGTGCCCGTAAGAGAGAGCAGTTCCACTTTGGTACTTAAGCTCCCGGCAATCCTCATCGGAGAAAGTTGATTTGGCGAATCGCATGAAGAGAAAGATTTTGGTGATCCAACCTGATCTGGGGCCTTCGGGCGGTGGCAATGCTGTTGCTGCATGCATCATTGAGGCGCTGAAGAGCGAAAATGCAGTCTCAGTCTTGAGCTGGGCTGCTCCTGACATTGACGGCATTAATCGTGTCTTTGCCACATCGCTTAAGACGTCCGAGTTCACGAGACATACAGCACCGCTATTCTTGCGCGCCTTCGCGAAGCTCAATCCGTACCTCCACTCGTTGAGGTATGGGCTCCTGCTACGTATGTGTAAGAAGATGAGAAATGAATATGACATCATGATTTCTGTGAACAATGAAGCTGACTTCGCTTGCAAAGGGATTCAGTACGTGCATGATCCGCCATACTGGTTCTATCATTCGCGCACCAATTCTCGTCCCGATATCAGGCTGCTCTTTCCTGACCACCTGTGGGCTGTATTCAAGGCCAAGTATCGACCTTGGATGTTAGTATCGGGCTTCTCGTTCGACCGGATGAAAGAGAACATCACCTTGGTGAATTCGTGTTGGACCGGAGCCAAGGTTAGGGAAGTCTATGGAATAGACAGCATTACTGTTTATCCTCCTGTTCTCGGTTCCTTTCCGAAAGTGCCTTGGGACGACCGAGAGATTGGGTTCGTCTGCGTTGGAAGGATCCTACCGTTTAAGAAGTTCGAGAAGATCATCGAGATCACAGAGGCGGTTAGATCAAAGGTTCCAGAGACTCATTTACACATTATCGGAACCACGAGGCATCAGCGCGATTACTTGGATCACATCCTTCACATGGTGCGAGACCACTCTTGGATCTTCTTGAACGAGAATGTGTCTCGAGAGGAGCTTGCGCGTTTGATCGCATCGCATCGGTACGGAATTCACGGGATGGTCGATGAACCCTTTGGCATGGCGGTTGCTGAGATGTTGCACGGCGGATGCATAGTCTTCGTTCCCCGTAATGCTGGACCGATGGAGATAGTAGGTGGAGATGATCGCCTGCTGTACGAAACGACTGAGGAGGCGGTCAGAAAGATCGTCCGCGTGATGAGGAACCCTGATGAGCAAGCCTCTCTCCGCAGCTATCTAGATTCGAGAAGAGACCTGTTCTGTAAAGAGCGATTCATGCAACGGATTCAGGAAATCGTAGAACAGTTCTCCCAGCGCACAGAATCCTGCCCGCACAAAGATAGTGATCATGATTGGATCATCTCGGATCCACAGGTTACAGGCCATGAAGCATAGCGATCAAGTTCTGATACTGACTCCCTTGAAGGACGCGGAGAAATTCCTAGAGACCTACTTTGCATCCATCTATCGGTTGACGTATCCGCGTGGATTGTTGTCGCTAGCGTTCCTGGAAAGCGATAGCATGGACAACACCTACTCTAGACTGATGGAGAGACTTCCGGAGTTGAGAAGTCACTTCAGGTCGGTGTCTGTTTGGAAGAAGGATTTTGGGTTTCACATCCCTGCGAATATTCCGCGCTGGCTTGAGCACGTTCAAGAACAACGCAGAAGTGTACTTGCGAGAAGTCGGAATCATCTCCTGTTTCGCGCGCTCGACGATCAAGACTGGGTTCTGTGGCTAGATGTGGACGTCGTTGAATATCCATCGGATATTATCGAGAGACTCTTGGCAACGGACAAGGATATCGTACAGCCGCACTGTGTGGTTGAATATGGCGGCAGAAGCTTCGAACTGAACGCTTGGAGAGACAAGGGAAGATACCACCTGGACGACCTGAGGGCTGAAGGAGACCTAGTAAAGCTGCATGCCGTTGGCGGAACGATGCTTCTGGTTAGAGCGGATCTCCATAGAGACGGGCTCATTTTCCCGCCGTTTCCATATGGGAAAGGTAACCCACTCATAAGAGGAAGGCGTCTGCAGATCATGAGAGAAACACTAGGCATTTTGTTCAGTAAGGAAAAGTTGCTCAAAGCTCTGAGAAGAGTGAAGAGGCAAGACATTGCGAGAGTTGCTGCTCTTGGGTATGCCGGTGAGATAGAGACTGAAGGGCTTGGGATGATGGCCTACGATATGGGATACGAGTGTTGGGGAATGCCGAACTTGGAAATAAGGCACAGTGATTTGTGACCTAGAGACTGGACAGTCTGAGAGCAGATTCGATGTCCAATAGTGAAGCCTAATATGTTCCTCTAATTCAAGATTAAGGGCGTACCGCGGCTGGTTTCGTGAATCTGTTACAGTAAGCGCTAGAGAATTGGATCATGTGTTTCTCTGGAAGATAATGGCTCGCCCGACCCGACGAATCATACTCAGAGCGACAGAATAGGCGCTTTAAGAATGAATGTATGTATCCTAGCACCTTTCAGAGTTCTTCCTCAGATGAATGGAGCTGCGAGAAGAGTTCTCGAAATCTGCTCAGCCCTGTCTAATGCTGGAGTATCAGTCACTCTTCTTCACCCTGGACCTTCCGGCTTCATACAACACGGTCTCCGAATAATCGGATTCCCTGCGCTAGAGAATTTCTTAGCAACAAGAAACTTCCCATGGTCAGGCGCCCTTGATACATACCTGTCATCAACGAATCTTGCGCTATGCCACGCTTTGATTCAGCTCACGAGGAAAATCAAGATCGACGTTCTTCAGCTGGAGGGCCCATGGAGCATCTTAACGGCAGAGCTGGCCAATATGATCGGAGGCAAAGTACCCACAGTCTATGATTCCCACAATGTCGAAAGCCTGTCGGTTAGATTCTCCAGTAGTGTGGGATGGATGTGGCCGTTTGCCACACTGTTGGAAAAAGAGGCAGTCAATTACTCCGAGCTGGTTTTCTGTGTCTCCGAACTCGACAAGGTCAAGATGTGCAGTCTGTATGGCTTGTCAGATAGCAAGGTCATTGTTGTCCCAAACGGCGTTCGCAACTCAGATTATAGGATAGAATCGCAAAGCCAGATCAGAAACAGGCTTCATTTGTCTCAACATAGCAGAATCGTCTTCTTCCATGGTGAGCTCGGGTGGAAACCGAACGCCCAAGCCGCCCAGACAATAGTCGAATCGATCGCCACCCGTTTTGAGAGAGAAAGTCAAGAGACCATATTTCTGATCGCAGGTCCCCATCCGTCGCGAGAAGTCTTACAACGGGCGAAATCCAAGCCAAACGTAAGGATACTAGGTTACGTTCCCAACATTGCAGAATACGTATGCGCGGCCGACGTTTGTGTCGCTCCTTTGACAGCGGGTTCCGGAACCAGACTGAAGATTCTTGAGTACTTCGCCGCTGGCAAACCGGTTGTAGCCACACGGAAGGCAGTTGAAGGGCTGGCAGTTGCAGATGGGATACGGGGGTTCTTCTTCGATGATGTTGGCGAGGAATTCGTTGGTGCAATTAGAATTGCCTTGGTGCCAGAGTTCTCTCGGAAATTGGGAGAAAGTGCTAGGGCTTTCGCCGAGCGTTTCGAATGGTCAACGATAGCGAATAAGATCGTGGACGCCTATGAGTCAGTAATAGATCAGGAGCACATACAGGCGTATGAGAAAACAGGTTCCTAGCCTTCGACGGTGGAGCTCGGAGAGGGCTCATCTTCCATTTCTAGTTGGCGAGACCAGATATCTTTGCATTTGCATCGGTTCGCACATCTCGCTCTCTTTCCAGCGCCCCATGAATATCCCTACCAAGAGTCCGATCAGGTATGAGAAATGTTCAACAACAAAGAGTAAGAATATCACAGGCAGCAAGGTGACCGTGCCACTCCTTCTAGCACCCACAAGTCCAGCTACTGCCACTGCAAGGAAATAGCCCAATACGGCTGCTTCAACTAGAGTGGGAGATACGGGCGTTAGGAACGCAAATGACATTGCTACAAGGAAGAGGGCGAGTATTCTGTCATCAATGCATCTCCGGTTTGTGAGCGTTGAACGAATTCGTCCGACACCGTACCAGAAGAATTGTCGGGCGAAATCCGCTATGTTTTCTCTCCTCTTGTGTTGAACGGAGATACTGCGATCAAGGATTAATCTGTACCCCTTTTCTCTGAGACGAGCACAGAGATCGGTGTCCTCGTTCAGCAGAAACCTGTTGTCGAAACCGCCAACCTCGACCAAAGCCGTTCTTCTATACAGACAGTTGTGACCGGAGATTGCATTAACGAGGTATCTCTTGGTGTCGGGAACGCTGATCAAACTGGGAGAGTTCAAGGTCCCTAGATAGGTTGAGAATACGGCGTCGATTGCCTTCTCTTGAGTCGACGCGGTATTCTTCCCACTGCTAACGCCGCCAACTCCGGCCACGACCTTATCGTCCGGAAGACCATGGAGAAGATCGGCCATCCAGCGAGTTGGTGCTTCACAATCAGCATCGATGAATGAAATCAAGGGTGCTCTTGATTGAGCTATTCCGAGGTTTCTCGCTTGACTCCTGTTTCCCCCTTCAACAACGATTATTTCAAACGGGTCCCCGTACTCCTGGTTCTGCAGACTCGACAAGAAAGGAGCTTCGCCTCCCTTCCGGATTATGGTGACGACGCTCACGCTGGGACCTGTACGCGACTCACCCTCGGATGTTTTCATAGCCGGCCCCATGGCAATCTGTTCAGCCTATCTCGGGTTGGATGAATATCATGGTAGACCCTCTATGGGCCAGCAAAGAATTCATGTTTGTTACCATGTCGAGTCCTATCTCTCTACTTCAGGAGCCTCACTAGGATCCCAACGCTGAATGACCCGAGAAATGGGCAGGGTTCTGACGTCGCTTCTGTTGATTAAGTACTGGCACATCCACTCGAATTTGTTCGCTTGAACTCCACCATAATAGTGTATCAGGTCATTCTTCAGACGGCGTGGATCCCTAGTGCGATTGATCGTTTCGCTGAATTTCTTGCGAACACTATCAACCACGTTTCTTGGCGACATGTCGCTTGTGCCGTGGAAAACGAATATGAGCCAAGCGTTCTCTTGGATCGCCCTCTCGACTAGCTGTCGAATCGTTTTCCGAAAAACTGAGGTGGACAAGTCCAATAGGGCATGAGATTGCAGGGGTAGAGGGCGCTCTGTTGGAAATACTTTGAGTGCGTAAATTTCTCGTGTCAATCGGTGGTTGTATCCAACATCTCTATCTCGCGTTATCAGGTTATGGTAGCTCCTAGCGGCGGTGTAGTAACGTTTCGCGCTCTCAACGACTCTGTCATTGTATTCACCAAAGGGGTATGCTAGTGTGGTGCATCCGAATGGCTCAAGCAAAGACTTGCTTCTCTTAAGTTCGAGATCCAACTCGGAGATTGGAAGCGTCGTTAGGTGTGGATGAGTGTGTGTATGGCTTCCAACCTCGTTCCCTCTAGCATGAAGCTCTCGCAGTTCGTCCCAAGTCATCTTTCCTGGTTTCCCGATTTGGCTGGTTACGACGTAGAACGTTGCGTTAATGTCGAGTTCTGCTAGAATGGGATAGAATTTCCTGAATTGGATGCTATTACCGTCATCGAAAGTCAGTGAGACTGGGGTGAACTCTGCGCCCTCGTTCCGTGAATGGCCAAGCAAGTCAGGCAGCAACGGCAATCGCCCATTCTGTCGTTGATACTGGCACAAATAAACGTGGTACGATTCGAGTAGCCTTTGTAGGACAGAGGTCAGCCAAAGGCGCATTACCGAAACTGACGCAAAGAGAATGATACCAGGTCAGAAACGCTACCCGTATGGGCTTACCTCAGTAACCAGCTAGGCAAGTGCTCACTGAATCAATTTCAAGAACAGCCTCTCTATGCGGGCTAAGATTCGTGCCAGCTAGACTGTTCAACTTCGCGATGCCACTTGGCTTGTCCTAAGTGTTGCAAGAGACTGCAAGCGGATTACTGGCTAGCCAAGAACGATGTACGGCACTTGGGCTTATGGCTTTGACAATATTCCTGTACTCACCGTCAACCTTTCCAATTGAAAGGCCATTATCAGAGGATAGCTTACTAATCTGGCGGAGCGGTCTCTATTGGGCAGCAAGACAGCCTTCATATTTCTGAACAGATTTGCTGGGCACTTGCCGAGAATCTCCAGAAAACTCTTGGGAGGGCTGTTTGGATCCTACTACGAAACGATTCTTGAAAAGCTAAGACCTAGCGAAATAATGCAGATCGCCTGTCAAGGTAGCTTGATGTACGTTGACACGCGTGATGATTCTATCGCCCGTTATCTGCTGACGGAAGGGGTATGGGAACCCTATGAAACTGAGCTAATG
>Ga0187771_10003209_pt1 | contig 11408 bp, 12 predicted proteins | sample 0116_SJ02_MP15_1_FD_133139 | JGI IMG/M metagenome (GOLD analysis project Ga0187771, IMG submission 133139) | Tropical peat soil microbial communities from peatlands in Department of Meta, Colombia - 0116_SJ02_MP15_10_MG | ecosystem: Environmental > Terrestrial > Soil > Wetlands > Peat | place... | reverse complement strand
TTGGTACCCACGATCACGTTGCGGTTGAACCTCTGGGGATTCTTCACTAGCTGCTTTGCCATGTTGTCGACGAAAAGGTCCTCAAGCTCTATCCCAGGATGCTTGCGTGCCACCGCCCTGACGGCGTCCAGGAAGGTCGTGTCCGTGATCTTCAGGATGTTTGCCTTGGAGATGGCAACAACCTTCTTCCAATTCCTCCTCTTCGCTTCGTTGAAGGCGAATGTGGCCACCTTCGTGGACTTCGCCTTTGTTATCAACCTGAGTGCTATCGACACGTCTTCCGACAGCTTGTTCTCCATCCCTGAATAGAGCCCCTCCGTTGCCTCCCTTACCATGACGAAATCCACCGCTCCGAGAGGGCCTACCTGACCGGGGAAGGTCTTCACCGGCCTTACGTTCGCGTAGAGGTTGAACCTCTGACGGATGCTGACAGCGACACTCCTTGGAGTCCCGGGGGTCGGCAGCGTGGTTGTTGGTCCCTTCAGGCAGCAATCCGAAGCTTCGAGCACCTTCCAGGTCTCGTCAGGAATGAAGCTTGGACCCTTGTTCTCCGACCACCACTCCGAACCAGCCTCGACAGGAATGAACTCCGCCTTCGAGCCGGCTGCTCTAAGGACAGAGAGGGTGACGTCTACGAGTTCTGGACCTGTCCCGTCCCCCTTGATTACTGCGACCTTCAATGCTCTGGGCGGGCGCGCCCCAGCCTTTGCTTAAAACGATTTTGCGGCTCAGCCGTCGATTCTGAAACCCCGGAGGTTCTTCGGCTTCGTCCTAGACACTTCCACCCGATCCACCCGCGCCCGGGGAGGACCTCGCCTCGCCCAGTCGACCACTCTCCTTACCCTCTCTTCCTCCCCTTCAAGGAGCGCTTCAACGGAGCCGTCCAGGCGGTTTCTCACCCACCCCCTGACATCGTTGTCGGCAGCAACCTGGGCGAGTGAAGCCCGGAAGAACACCCCGTGCACCAAGCCGGTCACCCGGATATGGACAGCGAACGGGGGGAGAGCGGTCATGGGGACGTCCTCGAGATCCCCGTGATGCCGTCGACGACAAACCCTGCCAACTAGTCCAGACGGGGTCGCTAGGAATATCGATAAATATGCTGTGGAAGAAGAATCTCTACAAGATGTCACAGGTGGAACTCTCGTCGCTGAACGAGGCCATGGGGAAGATCATTGACCCCGAGCTTGGGAGGTCCATAACGGAGCTGAAGCTGATTGACAGGATGGACGTCAACAACGGAAAGGTCGACGTCGAATTCCACCTGACGGCCCCCTTCTGTCCCCCGGTCTTCGCGCTGAAGATTGCCAGCGACATCAAGGCAGGGGTCCTCTCCGTCGCGGGGGTCACCGAGGCCAGGGTTATCCTTAGGGGACATTACCTGGCCGATGCCGTCAATAAGCAGGTCAACAAGCCGAACCCGCCTGGCTAGAGTGGATCCTCCTGGGTAGCACCGAGGAAGTGTCCAGATACCTACATGAGTCCAAGGTCGACCACGAGCTGAGGGTCCTCGACAAGAGCACGAGGACGTCCGCCCTCGCTGCTGAAGTCCTCGGTTGCACGATTTCTGAGATAGCGAAGAGCGTAGTTTTCGTGGGCTCGTCCACGACCTTGGTGGTGGTCATTTCGGGGGACAGAAGAGTCGACATGGGGAAGCTCAGTCGACTTGTCGGCGGCCCCCTGAGGCCCGGGACACCCGAGGAGGTTGTGGAGAGAACTGGTTTCAGGATAGGCGGAGTCCCACCCTTCCCTCACAGGGAAGGCGTAAGGGTCATCCTGGACAGGTCGGTCGTCGGGCGTCCGGAGGTGTGGGCCGCCGCGGGAACCCCAAACGCCGTCTTCCGAATAAGGTCGGGGGACCTTGCCTCCCTGGTGGGAGGCGAGCTGAGCGACCTCGCCGTCTGACGGGCAATGGATATAGAGGAGCTCATCCTTCTATAGAGAAGTTGAACGCGAGGAAGGTCCTCGAGATGGGCGGCGGGACACTGCTTGTGTCGCTCCCGAAGGAATGGACCCGAAAGAACGGGATCAAGAAGGGGGGAATACTGGAAGTGTCTGAGCTCTCGGGGAGGAAGTTGCTGGTGCAGCCTCTGGGGGGAGCAGAGGCCGCTCCCAAGGAGGTGGTGGTATCCTATCCCGGAGACGACATCAGCCAGGTCACGAATGACATCACCGGGGCATATCTCCTGGGCTATGACATAATTCGGGTGGACGGCAAGAGGACCATCACGAGGGAGGACAGGGCCAAGCTGAAGGCGACTCTTGGGCGGCTGGTTGGGCTGGAGATAATGGACGAAGACTCCAAGCGTATGACGGTCCAATTCCTTCTCGAGTCGTCCGCCATCGTCCCCGAGAAGATCGTCAGAAGGATGTCCGGTCTCTTGGAGGGAATGCTTCGAGACACGGAAGATGCGCTCGCCGGGAAGGATTCCAAGCTCCTCGCCCTGGTAGGAGAGAGGGACGACGAAGTCGACAGACTGTACTTCCTCCTGGTCCGCGCGACGAGGGCGGCAGTGACTAGGCCCGACGTCTCTGAGAGCTATGGTCTCACCCCAGTTGATCTGCTGGACTATCGGGTACTGGCGAGTTTCCTAGAAAGCGTGGGGGACGCTGTCGCCGAGCTGTCCCACAGGCTGAAGGACGGGCGAGGGAGCGGGGCCCTGTACGCTGAGTATGCTGAATGTGTGAGAGTTCTCAGGCAAATGAACGACCTGGCCACCAGGGCCTTCATTTCAAGGAGGGCCGGCAAACCAAGGACCATCAATGCCGAAGTCAGCAACCTGGCCATGAAAATCTCGGAGCGGCTCGCTGCGATTGCAAAGCGGTTCGGCACCCAGGGAGAGGGGCTGGCGGAGACTCTCGGTTCTCTCGATCGAGTCAGCAAGCTGCTGGTGGACGTATCAGATCTGGCCGTGATTACCCAGCCGCAATCCCAGTAGGGTGACGCCAGACAGGTAAACGCTTAATTCCCTGACAGACGACTCCCCTTTCTTGCTCCTACCATACGCGTTTTTGGAGTCGGCAAAAGCAGGGACGGAAACTTCGTGTCACGCAGGCGCACTGGTCGGGTGGCTAGCCGGGATGGTGTGATGTCGGAATGGCGAAGTACCTTTTCGTGACGGGCGGAGTGATGTCGGGCCTCGGGAAGGGGATAACCGCGGCCTCCGTGGCGAAGCTCCTCCAGCTCTCTGGCCTTCGGGTAAGCTGCCTGAAGATTGACCCGTACCTTAACTTCGACGCGGGAACGATGAACCCAGTGACGCATGGCGAGGTTTTCGTCACCGACGACGGAGGCGAGACCGACATGGATCTTGGCAACTACGAGAGGTTCCTGAACAGGAACATGTCGAGAGAGAACAACATCACCACCGGGCAGATCTACAAGAGGGTAATCGACGACGAGCGCAAGGGGCGGTTTCTTGGCAAGTCGGTCCAGATCATCCCACACGTAACCAATGAGATCAAGAGGAGAATCCGCGACCTGGCAAGAAGCGAAAGGGTCGACGTCCTAGTGGTTGAATGCGGTGGCACCGTCGGTGACATCGAGAGCCTCCCCTTCCTGGAGGCCTTCAGGCAGATGAGGATGGAGGAAGGCCCATCGACTACCCTTTTTCTCCACGTGAGCCTTGCTCCGGAATTGACAGTTGTGGGCGAGATGAAGACGAAACCGACGCAACACAGTGTCCAAGAGATGCGGAGGATCGGGTTGCAGCCCGACCTGATCGTCATCAGGGGATCCAGGACCCTTCCAGATGAGGCGAGGGAGAAGATATCGATGTTCACCAGCGTCCCGTTGGAGAGCGTGATATCAGACCCCGACGTGGAGTCAATCTATCTGGTACCCCGGCTTCTCCAAAGGGAAGGGGTCCTGAGGCCAATCCTAAGGCAGTTCGGGCTCGGGTCCAGAGTAGCCATGGGAGCCTGGAACAGGGTCGCCGACAGGTTCACCGAATGGGACGGTACCACCCGAATCGCGATGGTTGGCAAGTACGCATCACTCGCAGACTCCTACGTCAGCGTAAACCAGGCCTTGGCCCATGCTTCCGCAGTGAATGGAGTGAGGGCGGAGATTTCGTGGATAGAGTCGGAGGAGTTCGAGAGAGACCCAACAAGGCTCGGACTTCTGGAAGGATATGACGGGGTTGTCCTTCCGCAGGGGTTCGGCAGCAGGGGCATCGAGGGAAAGATTGCCGCGGCCAACCACGCCAGAGTCGCCGGAATCCCGTTTCTCGGGTTGTGCTTTGGCTTCCAACTTGCAAGCGTTGCGTTCGCCCGCCACGTACTGGGGTTGGAAGACGCCAACACCACCGAGGTGAACCCCGACACCAAACACCCGATCATAGACCTGCTCCCCGAACAACGGAAGGTGACAGACCTAGGAGGGACCATGAGACTAGGAGGGCATGACATCTACATCAAGAGGCCAAGCAGGGCCTTCGAAATCTATGGTAGGAGGAAGATTCGGGAACGACACAGGCACAGGTTCGAGCTGAACCAGAAGTACCTGAAGAGGTTCGAGGAGAGCGGGATGCGTTACACGGCTTTCAGCGACTCGGGGAGGAGGGCAGAAATCATGGAACTGGACGGCCATCCTTTCTACATGGGGACTCAGTTCCACCCGGAGTACATCAGCAGGCCGGAGAGACCCGAGCCCATGTATGCCGCGTTCATGGCTGCCTGCGCGAAGAGAGTCAGGCAGAAGCCGAGCCGCCAAGAGAAAGTCGACGTGCTAGCGCGCTGAATACCGCATAGCAATCTCCAGGGCAAGAACGGCTGCTTCTCGAGCTCCCTTTGAGAGGAGGTAGACGTTCGGTTCGACCCCGCTCCCCCCCTGGTCCACGATTGCATCGAAGGGACCGTGGGCCCGTCGGAGGGACCTCTCCAGTGCTTCGGCTGTGGGGTCGGCGCCATCCCGGTGAGCCTGGCTCGATATCGCCAGGGTTTTGAGACCAAGAGCCTTCAGGACAGACTCCATCCTGCCGTCGTAGCGGAGGTTGATGCAGGCCCGGACCGCCGGCCTGACTCGTCTGACCAGAAGGAGGACCCTCGACATGTGCATTGACGCACCGGGCTCGGGGGGGAGCATGGCCTTCGCCCTGTCCCTCACTCTAACAATCCGCCCCGGGACTGCAACGATCTCGGCGGGGGTCGTGGCGTCCCCAGCCGCGCACGCGACGTTCACCGACACCATTGGCATCACGTTCACGAATGCGGGAGAGGCTTCGAGCAGCTTGACCGCGTCTGACACTTCCGCGACCGCTTCGGCCTGGGGGGCTCTGGAGAGGCCGTACTCCCGGATGCAGAAGTCGCAATCCGCAAGAGATGGATAGAGAGCCCGGTGGGCATCGCACACGGACCCATTTCCGAGCAGCTTGACCCATATCGAATTCAGGGAGGCCACTCCTTCGGCAGAGGACTTCGCAACCGCATCGGCAAGCTCTGCAGAGCACCTGTCCGCTTCCTCCCTCGACAGGGAGAACCTAGAGAGCTGTGAAAAGGACTTGGACGGACCCGATGACAGGTACAAGCTTACCGAGGCCTGGGTCACACCTAGAAGACCTGCAATCCGGCTTTGCGAAAGCCCTCTGTCGCTGAGCCTGACGGCGACGAGGTGTCTCATGGCGGGGAGGAAGGACTGGACCATCAGCTCATCGGGGGGTTGCACGTCATAAATGACTTATTGACCCATTTATAAGCTCGCGCGTTGAGGCCGAGTCCATGGCCCCGAACCAGTCCGGAGCCGTTCCCAGAAAATCACCCTCCAGAGATCTCGCCGTTGTAGTGGTCTTCTCGTCCCTCATCGCACTTGGCACCTTCCTGTCGATCAAGCTCCCCGTCCCCCTAGGCGAGATCACCTGGGCCCCGCCAATCTACATGGCGCTCAGCGTGTTGGCGGGTCCCATGATCGGTCTGGAGGCGACAGCCTTGGGCTCCTTCGTGGGTGAATCCCTGAACGTCGCATACCTGGGTTGGCCAGCCATCTACGCGCCGGGCATAGTTTGGGCTCGGGCACCCGAAGCGCTGATCATCGGATGGGCGAGGAAACGAGGCACCAAGACCGTGGCCCTGGCGATGGTTGGGGCGACCGTCTTCGAAACAGTTGCCTTCTTCTTCCCCGACTGGGCATTCTTCAACTACGGCCTGTTTGGCTATGTTTGTCCAAGCGGCTCGGTTTGCAACGGCGTCATCAGCGCGTACGTGGCAGCGGCGCCGGACCTATTGACCATGCTCGATCTTGCCTTCATCCCGGTGGCATTCCTGATCATCAGAGCCGCGAGGCCTTCTTTTAGGCGACTTGGATACGAGTAGCTCGGAGTTGGCCCCCGCCGGAAAGGAAAAACCGGAGTTCATGGAGAAGGTGGTCTATGCGAACCTCGGCCGGCCCTCTAGGAAGGTGGTGATAGGCCCAGGGTGGGGGCTCGACAATGGTGTTGTCTCCGTCGGGCCAGGCAGGGTCATGGTGGTGACCGTAGATCCGGTGTCAGTCATTCCGGCCTTCGGCCTGGAGCTATCAGCCTGGGCTAGCGTCCACCTGATCGCTTCGGACTACACGTCGTCGGGATCACGACCACAATTCGCCACCTTCAGCTACAACTTCCCTCCCTCAATGAGGGAATCTGAGAAGAGGAAATACATCGCAGCCATGGGGCGCGAGTGCGATAGGCTCGGCGTCTCGATTGTCGGCGGACACACCGGGACCTATCCTGGAGGAGGCAACACGATCGTGGGGACTGGCTCGATGATGGGGTTCTGTGACGAGGACGAGTTCGTTTCTCCTAGAATGGCCCGGGAAGGAGACTCGATCCTGCTGACTAAACACGCAGCCATCGAGGCAACGGCCTCGCTAGCCCTCTGTTTCCGGTCATATGCCGAAAAAAAGATCGGCAGCCGGATGGCCAAGAAGGCGAGGAACATGATTCGTCTGGCATCCACGGTGAACGATGCCCTCCTTGCATCCAAGGTCGGGTTGAGAAGTGACGGGGTGACGTCGATGCACGACGCGACGGAAGGAGGGGTGCTGGGTGGGCTCGACGAGATGGCAAGGGCGTCCAATCATCGTTTCGAGGTAGATCTCGAGAGAATCGCGGTATCAGCCGAGGCGCGCGCTGTCTGCGGGGCATTCGGCATTGACCCGCTGATTTCTCTCTCGGAGGGGGCCTTGATTCTCACATGCAAGCCCGGGGCGACTGGAAGGCTCCATCGTCGGTTCGAGAACTCCGGCATTGATATCCAGAAAATCGGGTCAGTGAGTCGGGGTTCGGGACTCTGGCTTTCCAGAAGGGAGGGCGTGCCCCTCCGCTTCAGGCCTGGACCCGACCCATATTGGCAGGCGTATGAAAGGTCCCAGGCCCTTGGCCTAGCCTAGTTGGCGACGAGAAAGACGGCTGATTGTCGTTAGGCCGTGGAATCAGAGATCCTGCTGCTAGACCGACTCTCCTCTTAGGAGCCTGTAGAGCATAGCTCTGTAGAGATCGTGAGACGCTTCGTAAACCACGCTGGCGTTGGGTCTCTTCCCGAGCAACCCTTGGTCGTCCACAAGTGTGGCCCCTCTGGAGACGCCTGGGGCGTTGTCGACTTCTACGTAGCGCCTCCTGACGTCGATGGCGACCTTCGGGTTCAGGACGATTGACATGGTGATGCTGTCGGGGCAGGTCGTCGCATCCATCCCCACCCGTTTACTCGTGAACTTCCGGACCTGTCGGTTCACAGCAACGAAGAACCTGGATTCGGGGGTCTTCATGGCCTCTATCTCGGCGTACTCTTCGGGTCCTATCAGGGCGTGCCTCATGCAGATGTCCCACCCGACCATGGTCATAGGGAGCCCGGAAGACAGGACGATCTTGGCCGCGTCTGGATCCACCCACATGTTGAACTCGGCGACCGGGGTCACGTTGCCAGGGTACTGGTTCGCCCCTCCCATGAAATAGAAATGACGGACCTTCCTGGCGATTCCCGGATCCTTTCTGAGGGCCAATGCGAGGTTGGTCATGGGGGCAATCTCCACTATAGTGATCTCGCCAGGGTTGCTGTTCACCAGGTCGGCGATCGCATCCACGGCGTGTGTGTCCTCCGGCCTCTGCCTAGCCTTTGGGAAGTTGGAGCCCCCCATGCCATCCTTGCCGTGAATGTTCTCGACGGTCTTCCATTCCTGAAGGAGGGGGTGTCTGGCCCCAGGGTAGACGGGGACCTTGCCGCTCATCCCTGCCACCTGGATGGTATAGAGAGCGTTCTCCACCTGCTGGTCGAACCCTATGTTGCCGCAGTTGATCGTCACACCTTCGAGGCGGGCGTTCTTGGCCCTGAGCGCCATTAGCATCGCTATCGTGTCGTCTCCGGCCGTGTCGGTGTCCAGCAGAATCCGATGCACATGCCAATGAAAGGGTCCGCGCGTAATAAGGCAATTCGACAGGATTGTTTGATATAGCCAGGGCCCGAACTCGGGCCGGACAGGGAATTGTCGTCGGTAGAATCGGCAGCCAGGGCACTCAAGGCGCTGAAGGACGAGGAGTGGCGGACCCTGGCTGGGCTCGAAAGGACATCGGCCAGCTACGGCACAGCAGACGTTGGGAGGCTTTCGAGGGCAAGCAGACTACCCAGGGAAAGGGTGAGCTTCGCTGTGACGGACCTGGTAAGGCGGGGACTGATGACGAGGAGAGGGGAGGGATTTGCTCTCACGAGAGAAGGGGTCGAAGCCATGGCGCTCAAGGACTATGTCAGGAAAGACCTCATCTTCGCGCTTGGCGCGATAATCGCCAAAGGTAAGGAGTCCGACGTCTACGAGGTTCTCACCGAAGAAGGGGTGGCCTTGGCGCTGAAATTCTACAAGATTGGACGCACCAGCTTCACAAGAGTAAGGAGGAGGAGAGCCGCTGAGAGCTCCGACATACGGAGTTGGATGACCACAAACTACGCGGCGGCGTCGAGGGAATACCGCGCCCTAAAGAAACTGGACGGACTGTCCTCTGTCTTCCCGCGCGCGATCTCCTATAGTAGAAGCACCGTCCTCCTGGAGCAGGTCTCAGGGGTCAGACTTTCCCAAAGGCCCTATCTAGAGAATGCGAGGGAAGTCGAGACCCGGGTCTTCGAGGCCGTCAGGAAGGCCTTCGGGGTCGCGAAGCTTGTCAACGCGGATCTCAGCGAGTACAACATCCTTACCAACGGGTCTTCGATCTGGTTAATCGATTGGCCCCAAGCCATTGACGCCTCTCATCCCAACAGCGAGGAGCTCCTGAGACACGACGTCGTTGCTGTTGCAACCTTCTTCGGACGCGCCTACGGGGTCACCATTGACGCCGACAAGGCCCTGGGCTACGTCAGGGGAGAAACCCAGACCCTAGAATAGTTCGATCTTGCGGTGCAGGATCAGTCTTGTGACCCGCCGGATGTCAGTCAGCGAGTCGTCCATTATCGACTCGATGTCCCCCCTGACAGATGAGAGCCTCGTTCCTCTTTCGAGAACCACAGCGGAGCTCGCCACGAGGGGCTGGTCGATGGGATTTCCGATCCGGCTGAGCACCCTCACGTAGGCTTCATTCACACTTGGGAGTTTCTTCACAATCTCTCTTGCTGAAAGAACTGCGAGGGCGTTGAGGATCTTCCCCGTGTGATTCACTGGATTCTTCCCAGCGGTTGCCTCCATCGAATACTGGCGCATGGGCGAGATCAGCCCATTCACCCTGTTTCCCCTTCCAGTGTTGCCGTCATCCCCTTGCTCGGCCGATGTCCCAGTGACGGTGAGGTAGAACTCGCCGTGCTTCGGGTCGTCTGCGGCGTTCAGCTTGTAGTGGACGTCCAGCTCGGAACGCGAGGCGAACTTGTCAAGCTCGTTTCGTACGTCGCCAAGGACGCTGGCGTAATGACTGGCGTCGGGCACCTTCGGCGAGACCATGGCCGCCGCTACGGTGAGGTCAAGCCTCTTCCCGCGCCTTAGCCCCATGACCTTCACGTCTTCTCCAACTTCTGGGTACTTCTTCTTGAAGGGGGCCGAGTTCAGGAGCTTCTCGGTGCCATGGACCAGGTCCTCTGTGGGGGAGAGCGGTGCGTAACCCACGCCGATGGAGGTGTCGTTTGATACCGGCATGGCGCCTTTTCTCATGAAAACGGCAACGAGGTCGGGCGAGCCCTGCTTGATTTTCGTGTCAATCAGTACGTGCTCGTCTGGGTCCAGGAAGCGCATCGTTTCCTTGATGAAGCCCCTGATCGAGTGGATTGCGATCTCTCCGACAGGGACCTCGACCTCCTTCCCTCTGTAGGGGACGAGTTCTGTGGCCCTACCCGCGACCATGAGGTAGATGGGGGCGATGACAGTCCCACCGCCGAATTTTGGTTCGGATTTGCCTCCTACAAGGATACCCTTGTCCACGTTGTGGTGAAGGATAGCCCCGAATTTCTCCAGGTAGTAGTTGCAGAGTCCGAGTGACACTGCTTCGGAAGCGCCGTCGATCAGGCTGTCCGGGTGTCCCTTCCCCTTCCTTTCGACTATCTCGAGGTCGAAGTCCCTGACCCCGTAGCCTTTGATTTCCTCGACATGGAGGGCTCTCTGCAAGGGCCGGGTGCCTCCCTAGAGTTTGTCCTCTAATCTGATGTAGAGGACGTTGTTTCCCCTTATCACGACCTTCCCGTAGTTGGCGATCTTGGAACCGTTCTCAGATTCTTCAGCGTCTACCAGAATCACGTTCATGTAAGGATCGACGTTCGACATCTTCCCCTTGTACTCAATTTCGCTCTTGAGGCGGACAGACACGACCTTGTTCGTAGCTTTCTGCAGGACTGCAAGAGGTCGCTTGGTATGAGGCTGCTGTTGAGCGGTCACGGCGAACTTTTTCGCAGGGCCTTGTATCACAGTTAAAAAGACTCCGGTGAATGAAACAGATGAATCGCGAGGAAAGGGGAGAGGTCGGTCATGGTCGAACGCACCGGGGCGGAAATAGTCAAGCTCACATCTTCATTCGCGTTTCACAGCACGGGCTCGCCCGACTTTGACAGGCTTCTCGGCGGAGGCCTTCGAGAGGGAAGGGTGGTGGAGTTCTTCGGGAGGAGCAACAGCGGAAAGACTCAGCTTGCGATGCAGACCGTCCTTTTCGCGGCCAAAGCCGGAGCCAGATCCCTGTACATAGACACCGAGGGAGGGTTCAGGCCGGAGCGGGTTGAAGAGATGGCGGAGGCCCGTGGATGGGAGGGAGATCTCCTTGACCGAATCGTCTACGTGAGGTGCGACTCTTCTTCTGGGCAGATGGAAACGGTCAGGAACATGGGGAACCGGGATGCCACGAAGCCTTGCCGAGTCGTGGTGGTCGACACCCTGACCCGGAACTTCACCATCGACTTGCCTGGGACGACCAATCTCCAGAGCAGGCAGGCAGCCCTGGATGTTCACCTGAGCGAAATGGCCCGTGACTCCTACATCA
>Ga0187771_10003208_pt1 | contig 11409 bp, 11 predicted proteins | sample 0116_SJ02_MP15_1_FD_133139 | JGI IMG/M metagenome (GOLD analysis project Ga0187771, IMG submission 133139) | Tropical peat soil microbial communities from peatlands in Department of Meta, Colombia - 0116_SJ02_MP15_10_MG | ecosystem: Environmental > Terrestrial > Soil > Wetlands > Peat | place... | reverse complement strand
TCGTTGTTTGCAGCCAGGCCGCCGAACCGCTTCGACAATCCCGCGACTTTCAAACAGATCGCCTTGTTCATCTAAGATTCCTGCCGATCCTGACAAAAAGTTTCCAGACTCCTTCGGGGTAGTACATAGAAATGAGCGTTATCAATAACCCGTATATCAGCATATCTATGCCGGTTCCCTTGTAACCGAGAGCGACTCGCGTGTATTCTGATGCAGGTATCAGGATAGCCGCGCCGATCACGGGCCCCAGTATGCTCCCCGCTCCTCCAAGCATCGCGATAAGAACAATCTGGATGGACGTAGCGAGTAGCATGACGCTCCCGGGGTCGATGTAAAGAATATATTGCGCGTAAAAAGTGCCTGCCATGGCGCTCAGGAAGGCGCTTATCATAATAGCCATGAGACGGTACAGAACGACATCAACACCCAGGGATTCCGCAATTTTATGGCTCTCCTTGATCGCTCGGAAATAGTAGCCCATTTTAGAGGTTGTTACAAAATAAGAAACAGCCAGAGAAATCAGAAGAAAGGCAAACATGATATAGTAATAGGGCAGTTTTGAAGAGTTGAACAGGAAGCCTGCGAAGGACTCGTTCTGCATGGGCAAAGAGAGGCCCTCTGCCGCTCCCACCCTTTTCCAGTTGTTGAAGACAATTCTGACGATTTCAGCGAATGCGATACTGGCGATTGCAAAATAGTGACCCCTCAGATTCGAACATGGATACCCGATAGCTGAAGCCACCAGAGCGGCGGCGCAGCCGCCTGCGAGGAGACCAATCCACGGGTTGACCCCATAGGTGACAGATAAATAGGAGGAAGTATATGCCCCGATGCCGAAAAAGGCCGCCTGGCCAAAAGAAAACATGCCGGCATAGCCGCCCATAATGTTCCACGCAACTCCCAGCATGCCGAACATGAACACCAGGATCATTACATGGATATGAAAGGACTGGCGGACAACGAGGGGAAAAGCTATGAGCAGCAGGAGGATGGCAAACCCCGCAATGATCTGCCGAACAGTGAAATTACGCATGCGCTACCACCCCATGAGGCCTTGTGGTCTTATCCAGATTGTGATGAGATATATCATGAAGACAATAGCATACTTGTAGGACGGATCAAAGAAGAATCCGCCCAATGTCTGCGCCAATCCTACAAGTATGCCAGCGATAAATGCTCCCTCAATACTGCCGAACCCGCCGAGGGCCACAACACAAAAAGCAATAGTCCCGAACAGTCCTCCCACCTGCGGATAGATGTAGTAATAGGTAGATAAGAAGGCCCCCGCCACTCCGACGAGGGCCGCACCGATTCCAAAAGAAAGCGAGTTTATGCGCTCGGTATTGATCCCCATGAGCAGGGCCGCCTCGCGGTCCATCTCGGTCGCCGAAATAGCCTTGCCGGTTTTCGTCCTTTTCAGGAAAAGGAACATGCAGGCAGAAGCGATCACGCTCCCAATGGAAGCCGCGACTTTGGGAACACCGAATTCGATGCCGCCGATTTGCCACGTACCGTGGAGTATTGTGGCCGGCAAAAGCCGGAAATCAGGGGTCCAGAAATAGACAGCAAGATTGGAGATAAAGATACTCACGCCGAAGGTCACCACCAACTGGGCGAGAACAGGACCCTTCATCACTTTGCTCACGATGAAGCGGTAGATCAGCGTGCCCATGACAAACATGCAGATAAAACTTATTGGGATCGAAAAGATAGGATCGATGCCATACAGGGTACAGAGCCAGAAGGAGGCGAACATGCCCAGCATAAGGAAATCACCATGGGCAAAATTCACGATGTTCATGACACCCCAAATGAGCGTCAACCCGATGGCGACCAATGAATACATCAGGCCGATTAATAAACCATCAGCAAGCTGTTGAAGCAACTGATCAGGCATGGATCGGTCCCCCTGCTACTTTCTTTCTTTCCAATCCGGGAAAGGCCATACTACCGGCTTCGAAGCCGAGTCAAAAGGCCAAATTGTAACATATTCCTGATTTTGTATCTGAACAAGCGTTCCCCTTGCGTAGATGTTCTGGTTTGATTTCGGGTCGAACTTGATACCCTTCCATGGATAGATTGTCTGGTTGCCGGGTATGTCCGTCTCATGGAGAGCTTTCACAATAGCTTCCGGATCTGTGGACTTCGCCCGGTTGATAGCTTCGGCGAGGACAAAGGGGGCCATGAAGCTCCGGGCTGCGTTTTCACTCATATCGATGCCGTATTTTTTTCTGAAAAGGTCATTGACCTTGGCGACGAGTGGTTTATTCTTCGCAAGATCAAGTGCAAAGGTCGACCGGACAATTACGAAGTTGCCATCAGCTTTTACCGCAGCCAAGTACCCGGGCTCAATATAACCCGCCATCGTCATAATACCTTTAGGTTGAAAGCCCATTTCCTTGAAGGTCTTGGTAAAGAGAATGGCATCCGTGATATACGAAGCATGCATCAGTACGTCCGGTTTGCTTACGATGAGCTTGCCGACCTCGCTGGTCACGTCTGTTGCGTTGGCCGCGTATGCTATATCGGCAACCACGTTATAACCGAACTCAGCGGCATATTTCTTGTAAGCCTTGCCGGCATTAGAACCAAATTCCGTATTTTCGTAGAGCACAGCAACGTTATGCACTGTCTGTCCGGTCTTCTTTTCCAGGTCTTTCAGAAACTGGAACTGGTCCCGGGCAAAAATATCGTCGTGGGGGCTAACCCTGAAAAAGTACTTGAATTCCCTTTCCGTCAGAGTGGGAGAAGAAGAATCCGAGCATACATAGGGAATTCTCAGCCTTTCGGTCATCTGACTGGCAGTTTTCGTCACGGCACTCTGGTAGGCCCCGATCATGGCAACTACCTTTTCCGAAGTAATCAGCCTTTCAGCCTCGGACATGCCGTTTTTAGGGTCTCCCTTGGTATCGGCATATACAATCTCGATTTTTGCACCGCCCAGGTTCGGTAGCCCCGCACTCCTCGCCAAGGGGAGATCAAGATCGTATTTCCCGTTGATAATATCCACCGCCAGATCAACGCCCCTCTTGCAATCCAGACCAGTTGAGGCGATATTGCCGGTCAGAGGATATACTGCGCCGATTTTAATGACGTTTTGTTGTGCTTGCGCGGATGCGAAAAGCACTAAGACCAGCAACAACGATAATGCCATGGATGATACTCTGATCCAATTTTTCGATTCCATCACATGTTCCCTCCAATCCAGATTTTTTTTGTTTCCAAACCTGATGAGCTTCACAGAACTTTGGCAGAAACAACTCTACTATCTCGGACAGCGAAGTTGAGAGGTCTCGTAGTGTCGGAATAAGTGTTACTTATAAAAGAATAGCATAGAAATGCCATAAGTACAATGTCGGCCCTTCTCTGTCGGGTAACCTTGCTTCCGCCCGTTATTACCGCTTTACCTGAATGCCTGCCATTTTTTCATAGTAGCGAACCAGGCTTCCATGGTCCGCACCACCCAGGCCGTCGACTTTAAGTGCCTGCATAATTTCCATTACAGAAGCGGTAAGCTGCAATGGCACTCCGATTGAATGAGAGGTCTCCAGGACGTTATTGAGATCTTTAATGTGCAGGTCAATCCGAAACCCGGGATTGAACTTACGGTCCATGATAAGAGGCGCTTTAGCATCCAGCACAGCGCTGCCAGCCAGTCCCCCGCGGATGGCGTGATATACGAGGTCCGGGTCCACTCCAGCTTTAACGGCAAGCACGAGAGCCTCAGACATTGCGGCGATATTGAGTGCAACGATGACTTGGTTCGCAAGTTTTGCGACATTGCCGGCGCCCGCATTTCCGACACGCACAACTGAACTTGCCATGGTTTTCATGACAGGATAACACTTTTCAAAAATCTCTTTTTTGCCGCCTACCATAACTGAAAGCGTGCCGTCGATGGCCTTAGGCTCTCCGCCGCTGACGGGCGCATCAAGCATTTCTACGCCTTTCTCATTCAGCCTTGCAGCTATTTCACGGCTCACCAGCGGAGCGATAGAGCTCATATCTATGACAACAGAACCTTTCGCTGCACCTTCGATAATACCGGCTTCTCCCAAAACCACGTCCCTGACGTCGGGAGAATTGGGCAGCATCGTAATGACAATCTCCGCCTGCTCCGCCACCTCCCTGGAAGTCGCGGCAGCGTTAGCACCAGCAGCGGCGAGTTCATTCACTGCATCCTTGCTTCTGTTGAAAACGACAAGCTGATAGCCGGCTTTCAGCAAATTCTTGCTCATGGGTTTTCCCATTATTCCAAGACCTATAAACCCGATTTTCATCTTATTGTCCGCTCCTTCCCTATGATTGAATGCCATTGATAAAAAGTAATTATGGTCCACGTCAGAGTTTGTAGCCGAATTCAGTTATCCAAGCAAGAGAAGACTTGCTGTCAGGAATGGGAACATATTCAAGGCCGATGTGTCCCCCGTACCGTAATGCATCGATCTCTTTAAAAATAAACGGATAATTTATTTCCCCGGTACCGGGCTGATGGCGCCCAGGATTATCGGCTATCTGGATGTGGCCGATTTTATCGATATGTTTGCGCAATGTGGCTGTCAAGTCACCTTCTTCCCTTTGCGCGTGGTAGATATCATACTGTACGAAAACATTCGGCATCCCGGCATCGTCAATAAGTTTCAGTACCTGCTCAGTCCGGTTGAGAAAAAAATTTGGAGTATCGAAGTGATTAAGCGGTTCAACCATCAGCCGTAAACCCTTTTTCTGCAATACGTCTGCCGCATAGCGCACATTCGCGACCAGTGTTGACCATTGTATATCGTCACCATAATCACGTATTCTCTTACCCGCCAAACAATTCAATCCACCCACCCCGAGTTCAAGAGCATACTCCACCGCTGTTACAACTCCGGCACGAAACTCTTCGATTCGTTCCGGATTAGCGGCAATTCCCCGCTCACCTTCCTCCCATTTTCCGGAGGGGACATTAAATAAAACTTGTGTTAATCTGTTTTGCCTTAATTGAGCTTTCAGTTCGCCCGCCTCAAATTCATAGGGGAATAAATATTCGATGGCCGAAAATCCTGCGTCTCTTGCCAATGCAAATCGCTCCAAAAATGGAACTTCGGTAAAGAGCATCGTCAAATTCGCTGCAAACTTTGGCATTCTTTCCTCCAGCAGCAGTAATGGCACAAAAAAATTACTGAGAACGAGAGTAATTTCGCTTTACCGCTTAAGTATCTTATGAATCTCATCAACATGAACTGCTTATATCCTTCAGATTTCCCATACTGAAAATGACTTTTAGCACTTTTTGTGCGAAAGAAAAAACTTAAGCGAAAATGGAAACGAAACAATGAAAGTGTAACTTTCCGCAGATACATGTGCGCCCCGGTGCAGGCTTGTCTGCGAAGTTACCAGATCTTGTCAATCAAGAGTTATTGATAACGTTTTCGACTTGTACTTTACCGAGTGCTGTTATGTTCCGGGCTATCCGGCCGTGCTGCTCCAGGGATTGTTGAGCAAACGTTTACACTTTTCCGTAGTTCTGTTTTCTGCAATGACTTGGTCAGGGCTGGATTCAGGGCGACATATCACGGTAAGACGTAGAGATAGCAATCTTTATCTACCAGTGTCGGTATTGCTTATACCTTCACTTGCAGAGATGTCCACCTGGTTATGTCGACGAAGCACCATCAGAACAAGAAGCATCCGAGCAATACCCATTTCTCAGAATCGTGGGGTCCTTATTTACTGAATTAAAGAGCCAGCGATTCAGGCGCCTGAACAGCGCAAAAATTTGCGCATGCAATGCGTGAATGAGTGAGAGATACGATGAACGACTGCGGGAACGTTGTGAGGATCAAACGCTAGAGCAAATGAGGTCATACTAGTAAGCTAAAAGCCTTTTGCAGCCCCTTCTTTGGCTTTTTCCTTCCTATAAGCTTCTTCTTCGACTCGAATTTTATTACTTTTAAACATTAGCGAACCCCGTCTTGTCTCGGCATTATATTCTAAAATTATCGTTGTATCGACGCCGTACCAACCCAGATTATCATTATAATCATCTTTCTTGCCTGTTCCAAACTTTTCTACGAGCGTTTCCTTTAATCCCTCATAATTAGAAGATCCCTTAAAAGAAATAATTACACCAGAAAATTTATTTCTCCATGCAATATAATGTATGAAATCTAATTTTGCAGCTCCTATTTGCAATGCATCTTGTTCCCGGGCATAAGTTACGATATCACTATCCTCATCGAAGACATCCATTTTCTTCATACCCTTTATTGTTGCCAAATTCTCTCCCCACGATATGTTCCGAAAGCCTTTTGGCTGGTTTGGATAATCATAGGGCATATCAGCATAAGCTAAATTTATGCACCACATAAAACAAAAAAACATAACAACGATCTTCATAGTCAATCCTTTCAGAAACAACTATAACAGAAATCTGAAGCTCTTCATAGGAACTCTACCATATCTATATTATTATGACATATATTTTTATAAAAATATATGTCATAAATATGGAGATATAAACATTATCAAACGGGGCAGGCCACTCCGAATCATGCGCAGGATGCGAGAGAACGGGCCGATGTTGCAGGAGCATACGCTGCTCCCGACGTGTTCCAGAAACGGCTGAAAAGATTGCAACGACTCCTGCTGCTCCGGCCAGCCAAAGACCAATTTCAGGCTTGCTCTATCCGATCAATCCTGCAATCACCAGTCCTATAACCTGACCACCGTAAAAGGTCTGGAGCCATCCGATTCGCGCATCTCACTCGGCCTCGGGATGAACCTCTACGATGAAGAGGTTTGCAACTGTAGAGGCTGAAGCCATGCCGACGCCACCCAGGAGCGCTAGTCCTTTCCAATGAAAAGGTGACAAGGTGAATGGGAATACAGCTGCGCCAAGACCTGTGTCCATAAGTCCGCCGATGAGCAGCTATTGGTGCAACCGGAAGCGGTCGGCAATCATGCCTCACATCGGCGCCGTAACGCCGCCCGGGCTTAACGCCGCCATGACAACTCCTCTGGCTGCAGCACCATTTGTCCGGCTGATAACAAGGGGCATCAGGATGGGAACCAACCGGCCGCGGTCAGACCGAGCAAGGTGTAAGAAATATAGGAGCTTTCAAACTATGTTATGATTTCCTGCATTTTAAACGTGCCGTTCGCTGACCTCCCCCTGGCCTCGAGCGGCCCGTTTCCCGTCTGCTACCTTCATTTTGGCATCGATATATTCCTTTAACGCCACCGCATTGTTGAAGCGTTCTTCCTTTGATCCAAATAGTAACGTTACGGATCCTTTCCGAGCTAAGTTGGCGATTCCTTCCAACAAGTCCCCCTTTCCCTCAAGTTCCATAAAGAACCGGTTCTTGAACTCTCTCCACTTATGCGGGTCATGATTGAACCACTTCCTGAGTTCATTGCTCGGGGCAATCTCCCTTATCCATCCGTCTATTTGCGCATGCTCTTTTTTAAGCCCTCTTGGCCATAGCCTATCAACCAGGATGCGTTTCCCGTCACTCTCTGACGGCTCGTCATACACCCTTTTTATTTTTACCATCACGATAACCTCCAGTACCTTTCAGCGAAGGAGTGAATAATTTAAGTGCTCCCATCATCTCTTTTTTCCCCTCAGAAGCTGAGAATTAAGACACTATTTATTACTAGAATATCTCTCCCCTAGAAGGTGTCAATACTAGCTTAGTATCATGAACCAGCGCTAAAGTGTAACACCTTCAGTCTCGTTTCCGACTGATTTTGCAATCTTGCATCAAAATAACAACTCTTTTGTGCAGTACAACTCTCGATTATCTGAACAGTAGTCATACGCTTACTGCTGATCGGGCACAGAATAGTTCTGCAGGCAAAATACTGCATAAAGAGCAACACTTCATGGTGCAGACAGGCATTTTAATATTCTTATAAACAAGCGTTCACAGCATCTTGAGCTTTTTTTGCTTCATGCACGAAACAATATAATAAATAAGATAAAAGGAATACCCCTTAACATATGTTAAAATAGTAAGAGAAATATTAATCCGGTTAAGGAGGTAATTCAACGGATACCATTAAACATATTCTCGTCGTGAGCAGAATGGTCAAGTATGACGCAAAGGCGATCACCTATGGCGCATCGCTGGCTCAACAATACGGAGCCCACCTAACAGTCATCCATGTCATCCATGATCCTTTCGGTATCGAGGGGTGGAACCTTCCCCTGCCAAACCTGGCTAAAGACTATCAGAATCTCCTCACGACAACCAGAAAGCAACTTGATGAGATTATCAAACAGGAACAGGCACGAGGAGTCGCCATCGATGTCATGCTCAAGGAAGGAGACCCGACGAAAGAGATACTGACGACCGTGCAAGAAAAACATATCGACCTTCTCGTCATGCTTGCTCACGAGGAAGGCCATTTGGAACACTTTCTGTTCGGCAGGAGCAACCATGACCTCATCTTAAAATTGCCATGCTCCATATTGCTCGTCAAGAAGGAGCCGCAGCCAGTCAACGACTCGTGGAATCAGTAAACAAACAGTGTATCTCGCTGATGAAAATACATACAAGAAGGGTAACAATTCCCCAGGGATAATTCCAACGTGCCAGGCATAATGTCCTGCAGCCACCATGCGCTGCAAGATGCATTGCATCCGACCGCGCAAGGCTATGAATTTCGAGTAAGGCTCCCTCACTTTTATTTTAAGGCTTGGGAGCCCAAACATCCACCGCCATCGCTCTGCTTATCATCGTGATATCTTTCCGCACATAGGTTTATGAAGCCACGAGGGGTGATGTCAATGAGGCAAGAAATATCCGACATGATCCGCTTAGGCTGGATGCTGCACTGACTGTAGACCAGGACCTGGCATCGTTAGTGCCATGCGTCTAAACCGATGCTTGAGCGACCACACGTTACCTCACGTGATGGCTTTACGAAAACCGATTTCCTGGGGATTAATAAATCGTTTTTTGTAGTGATGGTATCTCGTGTAAAGCGCGGTACGGGATCCTACAGAACAGCGGCAGAATCCGACTTGCGTCCGAGGTCCGGCAAAAAGGCGGTCAACGCACCGAGCAGTGGCAGATACGAGCACAGGTGATAAACGAATTTGATCCCATACAGGTCTGCAAGCTTACCCAAGACTGCCGCACCGATACCGCCCATGCCAAAGGCGAGACCAAAGAAGAGGCCAGACACGGTCCCTACCTTACCGGGAAGAAGTTCCTGTGCAAACACGAGAATGGCAGAGAAGGCTGAAGCGAGAATAAGCCCTATCACGAAAGCGAGGATACCTGTCCACGCCAGATTCGCATACGGCATGACGAGCGCGAAGGGCGCCGCACCAAGGATCGAGAACCAGATAACGCGCTTTCTGCCAAAGCGGTCACCAATGGGCCCGCCCATGACCGTACCCATCGCCACGGCGAACAAAAACACGAAAAGGTGTACCTGCGCCGATTGCACGGACAGGTTGAAGCGATACATCAGGTAGAAGATGTAATAGCTGCTGAGACTCGACAAGTAAAAAAACTTAGAGAAGATCAATACTAGCAGAATCAGCATCGACAGGACGATCGTGCGCGTCGGCAAGCCCGTTTGCCTTTCCAGATGCGTTCTGGTCCCGCGGCTCATCAACTTCTGCCTGCGCCGGTACCAATGGCCGACCTGCAACAGCACTGAGATGGCGAGGATAGCGGCAAGCGAGAACCATGCGATGCTCCGCTGCCCATGGGGGATAATGATCAACGCGGCTAGCAGCGGACCCATTGCGCTCCCGGTATTTCCGCCTACCTGAAAGATCGACTGTGCCAGCCCGTGTTGCCCACCTGACGCCATGCGGGCCACGCGCGACGATTCAGGGTGAAAAATCGATGATCCGGTTCCAACAACGGCGGCGGCGAAGAGCAGCGTTTCGTAGTTATTCGCCACTGCCAGGACGAGGAGGCCGATGAGAGTGCATCCCATACCGAAGGCCAGCGAGAAAGGCTTCGGATGACGGTCGGTGTAAAACCCGACGATTGGCTGAAGCAGGGAAGCAGTGACCTGGTAGGTCAGCGTAATGAGGCCGATCTGCGCAAAGGTGAGGTGAAACGTGCCCTTGAGGAGTGGATAGATCGCAAGGATCAATGACTGGATCATGTCATTCAGAAAATGCGAAAAGCTGATGGCGCCGAGCACCTTGAATACGGTGTGTTGAGCGCTGTCGGAGGCACTGCTTGCGATTTTATCGAGGCTATTTTGCATACGTCGGGCAACAAATCATGTCGCGGATACTGGCTCTCACTTTTTGTCAATCTGCGCCACACGCGGGGAGCGGTCAGGTGCCCAAACATACTATTATGGAAAAGACCTCTCCGCCACTGAAAGTCTAGCACGATGCCTTCGCAGTCAAAGCATTTCGTTGCTGACTAGACAAGGGAAATTTTAATACTTTTTAACGACAAAAAAACCCTCACGAGTATTTCGTGAGGGTTTAACAGCTGGATAATGACATTCTACTTCGCGTGACACTTTCCGCATTCTTTCGCGGCGAAGGCCTTGGTGCCGTTGTGACAGGTGCCGCAGAACTTACCGTCGTTGATGTCTTTCATGGTGATGGCATCACCGCCCTTCTTCATCTTGAAGGCACCCGGATGACAATCTGCACACTTGAGACCCGCTTTGGCGTGAGCGGTTCCGTCGAACACGACCTTGCCAGCTCCCGCGGGCGAGAACTCAATAGTCTTGCCGGTCGGTACTGCGAATGCAGTCATCGAGAAAGCAAGCACGACTACTACTGCAATGGCCAATACGAAAACTTTTTTCATTCTGGTTTCACCTCCTTCCACGTTGAAATATAAAATCACCTCAGAAATACAAGCACGGGATGCCGCAGCGACATAGAACATCCCTCATCGGTGGTAAAAGCCTTAGAGAAACTGTTTCGGGCTCCGGTACTCGTGACACGTTACGCAGTCTTTTTTGGCCGATGCCTCGGTCACTGTCCAGAGGTGCGGCTTATGGCAGTCTTTGCACTTCATGTCCATATCAAGGTGCAGCTTGTGCTTGCTGGTCTTCGGTATGCCGGTATGGCAACTCAGACACACTTCGTTGTTTGGCCTGACCTTTCCCTGTACATGGGGCTTATGGCATTCATAGCAGTAAAACTGCATAGGAGAATTCTTTGCAAGGGTGATCTTTATCGCCTTCTTGACCGTCGCCGCATCGGGGGTAAAAAACCTCACATCCATGGAGTTCTCCTCCATGAGCTGCTTCTTGATGCTCTCATCCGAACTGTGGCAATAGAGACACTTTAAGCGCCCGGGCTTGAGATCTCTCGTCCGGTCGGTGTGGCAATTGATGCACGCCAGGCCTCCCATGCCTACACCGTGAACCTGCCTTCCCTGGTGGCACTTGGTGCAGAATTTCTCGGTAGGAAGAAAATGGTGC
>Ga0187771_10003207_pt1 | contig 11410 bp, 2 predicted proteins | sample 0116_SJ02_MP15_1_FD_133139 | JGI IMG/M metagenome (GOLD analysis project Ga0187771, IMG submission 133139) | Tropical peat soil microbial communities from peatlands in Department of Meta, Colombia - 0116_SJ02_MP15_10_MG | ecosystem: Environmental > Terrestrial > Soil > Wetlands > Peat | place... | reverse complement strand
TCACCGCCAAGGCAAGGGGCTTCTGCAACTCGGCGCCGGAGCCGAGTCCCAAGGCCAGGGGGGTCAGGCCGAACAGGGTAGCCAGAGTGGTCATGAGAATCGGCCGGATGCGAATCTTTCCCGCGGCCACCAGGGCTTCATCCAGCGGGAGCTTTTCCTCCTGCCACAATTTCTGAACGTACTCGAACAAGATGATGCCGTTCTTCACCACCAGCCCGACCATGAGGATGATGCCCATGAAGGAAGACACATTCAGCGCCGTTCCCGTCACGAGGAGCATGGCAAAAACGCCGACCAGGGAAAGCGGTGCGGCGGACAGTATGATCAGCGCGGGACCAAAGGCGCGGAACTGGATCACCAGAACAATGAAAACGGCAGCCAGCGCCAGCCCCAAGACCGACAACAGGTCGTGGAAGGAACTCTGCTGGCTTTCGTACTGTCCGCCGATTTCGTAGGAGGCGCCCGTGGGGAATCTGGTTTGCCGGATAACCTTCCGGACTTCGCTGGTGGCGGTTCCCAGATCAAGGTTCTCCAAACGCGCTGTCAGCGTAGCCATCAAGCGCAGGTTTTCGCGCTGCAACTGGTTCTCGCCGCGGACCTCTTCGACGCGCGCCAGCGAAAGGAGCGGAACGACCTGCTTCGCCGGAGTCACCAAGGGGAACTGCTGGATGGCTGAATAGTCGTTGCGAAAGGCGTTGGGGAAGCGCAAGCGGATGTTGATGGTGCGGTCCGCCTGGCGCAGTTGCGTTTCGGAAATGCCCAGCAGGCCTGCGCTCACTTGTTGGCTGACCTGCTCGGGAGTAAGTCCCGCCTTGCCGGCCAGGTCCGGGTCCACCTGGAAGACGATCTCCGGGTTTCCTTTCTGAATGCCGGTGAAATCCACGAGGCCCTTGATTCTTTGGAGGCGCGGCTGAATCTCGCCGGCAAGCTGCGAGAGCACTTGCATGTTGTTTCCGAAGAGTTTGATCTCCACGGGTTCAGGCGACCCTTCGAGGTCGCCGATCATGTCCTGAAGGATCTGGGTAAACTCCACGTTGATTCCGGGGACGTCTCGTGCAATCTGCCCGCGGAGGTCTTCTATGACGGCATCGGCGTCGCGGCGGCGTTCCGAGAGCGGGCAACCGATCCAGGTGCGCGGCCAGCGACACACGGGCTTCAGCTTCACCAGGACATCCCCGGTATTCTGCTCCGTGGCATACAGGCCCAGCTCGGCCCCGGTGCGCCGGGAGAAGGCCGCAGTCTCGGGCAACGCGGCGATGCGCCGTTCGATTTCCGTCAGGACGCGGTTGGTTTCCTCAAGCGAGGTGCCCGGAGGAGTTCGATAATCGAGCACGAAACCGCCTTCATCCATCTGCGGCAAGAAGCCGGTCTCCGCAAACGCGAACAGGAGCACGCCAGCAAGAACCGAGGCGATCGTCAATCCAGCCACTGCGCCGCGGCGCCGGAGCGCCCAGCGCACGGTCGTTTCGTAAGCGCGGTTGACCGGAGCGATGAAATGCGCCGATTCCTCCCGGTGCGCTTGCACGTTGAGAAAGCGCAGCGACAACAAGGGAATCAGGGCGATGGCGAAGAGCAGCGAGAGCAGCACGGAAACGCCCAGGGTCAGGCACAGCGCGGAGAAGAATTCGCCCACGACCCCCTTGAGCAAGCCCAATGGCAGGAAAACAACCAGGGTCGTGGCCGTGGAGCCGACCACCGCGCCGAGCAGTTCCTGCACCCCGGATTCGGCGGCGCGCACCGGCGACTCGCCCAAGCCCAGGTGACGATAGATGTTTTCGATGATGACTACGGCATCGTCAATGATGAGACCAATGGCAATGGCCAAGCCGCCCAGGGACATGAGGTTCAGCGTGCCCCCGAGGAGGCGCAGGAAAAAGAATGTGCCGATGACGGAGAGAGGCAGGGAGGTGGCGGCCACCAGCGTGGTTCGGGCATCGCGCAAAAAGGCATATAGGATCAAGACGGCCAAGACGGCGCCGATCAAAATGGCGTCGCGCACGCTTCCGATGGATTCCCAGACGAACTCGCCCAGGTCGTACACCGTGGAAATGCGCAGGGTTTTGGGAATGGCCGAGCCAAGGCTGGCGACCTGCGCTTTGATGTCCGAGGTGAGCTGCAAGATATTGCCGCCGATCTGCCGAGAAATATTGATCAGCGCGGCGGGCTGGCCGTTGCCGGTGATAAGCGTGCGACGGTCTTCGACGCCGTCACGCACTTCGGCCACGTCCCGCACGCGCAGGGGCACGCCGTTCTCAATGGCCACGACAGCGTTGCGCACATCGTCCAGATTCAGGAACTGCCCGGTGGTGAGAACCAGGTATTGGGAATAGTCCTTGGAGAGCCGCCCCACGGAATTCACCTGATTCGCGGCGCTCAGCTCATGGGAAATATCCACGAGGGACAACCGGTGCGCCAGCATCTTCTGCGGGTCCACGATCACCGACGCCTCGCGCGTGTCGGTGGCCTGCACCTGGATCTGGCCCACTCCGGGCACGCGGCTGAACATGGGGCGCAGCACGTAGTAGGCGTCGTCGCGCAAGTCCGCGTTGGGCACGTTTCCGTTGAGGATGAGGCTCAAGACGGGGAAGACGACGGGGGAAACGCGCTCGACCTGAACCTCGGTGTCCGGCGGCAAAGCGCTTCGCGCCTGGCTCACGCGTGCCTGGACGAGCTGCAACGCGTACTGCATGTCCATATCCGCGTTGAAGAGGATGGAGATCTCCGTGTTGCCGCGAATGGTCTTCGAGCGCACGCGGTGCGCGCCCTGCACCGTGCTGCACGATTCCTCGAGAGGGCGCGCGACTTCCACCAGCATGTTTTCGGGCGAGAGGTCCCCAGCATGCGCCAGGATGACGATGCGCGGGAAATTCAGCTCCGGATAGATGTTGCTGGGCAGGACAAACATGGCCACCAGGCCGGCCACGGTCAGTAAACCGGTGAGCAAATGGACGGCATAGCGGTTCCGTCGGCAGAAGGCCACTACGTTCATGGCTTGATTCGCACCTGTGCGCCGTCAGCCAAGCCGTAGCCGCCGGCCAAGACGACGGAGTCGCCTTCTTTCACCCCGGAAAGAAGCTCCACCTGATCTTTGTTCTGAATCCCCAGCGTCACCTTGGCCTCACGGACCTTTCCTTGCTCGACCTGGTACACCTGCGGCTGGCCATTCGCGTCGCGGTAGATGGCCTGGGCAGGAACGGTCAGCGCGTTCTTGTGTTCCTCGACGGCCACCGGCGCGCTCAAGAACATGCCGATGCGCAAGAGCGAATGGGGGTTGGCGATGCGGATGCGCACTAGCCCGAGATTGGTGGCCGGATCCACCGCCGGCGAGACGGCCACAACCCTGCCCGTGAATTGTATCCCGGGTAAAGAATCGCTCGTAATGGCCAGCCGCTCGCCCACGCGCAGCCTGCCCAAGTAGGCTGCCGGCAAGTTCCCCAGCAGCTCGACCTCCGCTAGGCCGACCACTTCCACGAGGGGCTGCGCCGCGGTGCCGTCCACCTGCTCGCCTACGTTGACAAAGCGTTTGATCACCGCGCCGCCCAGCGGCGAATGAAGTTCGGTGCGCGCAAGCTGCAAACGCGCCAGCGCCAGCGCGGCGTCCGCCTGCTGGAGCGAAGCGCTGGCCACGCTTTCCTGCGTGCGCGCGTCCTCCAGGTCCTTCCGCGCCGCGATGCCGCGCTGAAACAGGTCTTCGTTGCGTTTGCGGGAAGATTCCGCGTTGGACAGATTGGCTTTGGCCAGTTGCACGGCGGCTTCGGCTTGCCGGAGCTGGTCTTCATAGGGGTGCGCATCCAGTCTGGCGAGCACTTCGCCGGCGGCGACGGAATCGCCCTCCGCGACCCTCATCTCCACGACGCGGCCGGGAACCAGGGCGCTCACCCGCACGTCCTGGTTGGGCAGCGCGGCCACGGAGCCACGGACGACCACGGTTTCGCGGATATCGCCGCGCGCGATGTTCGTGAGCGTCACCTGCGCGCTCGCGGATGCTCCGCCTTCGGCGTTGTCCGAGTCTCCCGGTTGCGAGCATCCACACAACCAAAGCGGCTCCAAGAGCAGCGCCAGTCCCAGCTTTGCGATTCGTTTGTTCATGTTCGCGCTTCCCGGCTGATGCCGTTCCAACTTGTTGGAACTAAGTACTGCACCCCTCCATGCCTGTATAGCAACGACCGTCTCTAAGGCTTAGCAGAACGCAAACGTGAGTCATAGTCGGAATCAGTCGGAACAGCACTAATCCAGCGGCACTCCCACGTTCTCCTCCAACTGCCCGAAGGAACTCTGCATGGCCAAGAGGCTGACCAGATATTCGCTCTCGACTTGCTGCACGTTTCCCTGCGCCGCAATCACGGTGAGGATGTTGGCCTTTCCGGCTTGATAGCTCTCTTCGCTCATCTGCTCAAGCTGCCTGGAAGCGGGCACGAGCGTTTGCCGGTAGAGTAACACTTCAGCCTCCCGGGCGTTCAATTCATAGAAAGCCGCCTCCACCTGGCTGGCCACCGCCCGCCGCATCGCCGCCATTTCCTGTTGCAGAGCCTGGAAGCTGGCCAAAGACTGCGCGATTTCGCCCTGGTTGCGTTTGAAGATGGGCAGCTCCATGGTGAGCACTCCCCGCGGGCCGACCCGAAAGTCGCGCGGGGCGTTGAAATCCACGCCGAACTCGAGGCCCAAGTTCGGAACGCGCTCCGCGCGGAGCAGGGCCGTGCGGCCCTCCTCAAGCTTGGCTTCCTGCGTCAGCCGCGCGATTTCCGGGTTCGAGCCATTGGCCTTGTCAATCAGCTCCTCTATGCGCAGAGTCAGGGGAATCGTATCCAGTTCGCTGGCCAATTCCCAGGAAGAGGCCGCCGGAACGTTCAGCAGGGCGTTCAGGCGGCTGGCGGCAATCTGTTCCTCCTGCCTGGCCACCTGGGCGTCGGCGTTTGCCCGGGAGAGCCCCAGTTCCGCCTGCGTGACTTCCAACTGAGCGATGTCCCCAGCCTCGAAGCGGGCCCGGGCGATGTCCCTCAAGCGCTCCGCACGCCTGGCAATATCGAGCTTTTCGGCGCTCACGCGCCGAGCAAATGCCAGGCCGAAATAGGCCTCACGGACGTTGCGGCGCACTTGGCGTTCCGCGGCGGCGATACCCGCATCGGTGAGGGCCCCTTCCTGGCGGGCCAGTGCGATGCGCTTCCCGCGCCTCGACCCGATTTCCAGCGGCTGGTCGAAGAATAGACTTTCGTGCGGGCTATCGCGCAGGGCGGCAACGCTGGCGCTCGGGTTGGGCCGCTCGCCGGCAACGCGCACTCCTGCCGCGGCCACGGCGCGTTGCGCCCGCGCCGCCTGGAGATCCAGGTTTTGTTTTTCGGCCAAGTCCAGCGCCTCCTGAAGCGTCAGCCGCTGCGGCTGTTGCGCCAAGGCGTACCCTCCGGCGCCGGCGGCGATAGCCAGGCAGGCGAACAATCTCCAACCTCGGTTCACGTTCGTCTCTCCTTCCCTAATAGGCACTGACACTATGCTAAAGGGCGACATGAAGTCTAGCGGAAGGACGCGGTGGAGCGGGTGAAATCCTCGAATCTCGACTCAAGAAAACAGGTTGGATTCGCCGCTGCGGAATCACGAGGGCGTCGAGGGAGGTCCTGTCAACCTGCTGCTCGCCCTGCGGGCCAGCGGGGGACGCGGGCTGGCACGCGTGGGCCTGTTTCACAGCGGGGCAACGTGGTCAGAACGGGGACAGTCGCTCGCTTTGGCTATGGTGGTGGATGGGATCGAGTGATGCTAACCCTTGTGTTTTCAGTCAGAAGGCGGTGCCTGCTCGCAGACGTTTGGCCGTTCACGTGCCCCTCGTTCGCTGTAGTCGCCGGAGGAGCCGAGCGAGCAGCCGGTCGAGGCCTATGCCTGGTTCTCTTCTACGCGGAGAGAGGCCGGCCTGCGAAGCGCGAGGGAGAAAATGCGGAGTCCCCGCCCCAGCCTTGAATGTGCTCGTGCAGGCTCCCTGGGTTGTCCCGCGAGGACCGCAGCCCCTGCGCCACAGCGCGGCAAGAGCGTCTTTCCACAGCTAGCCCGGTCCAGATCGCTGCTGCTTTCTCTCTTAGGCGTCCTCTTGGTCTGCGCTGCTCCCGTCTCGGCTCTTGACGAAAAGAAGAACATTGACCAGTACGGCCACGACACCTGGACGGCGCAGAACGGCCTTCCCGGAGAGGCCGTGTATCAAATCCTACAAAGCCCCGATGGCTATCTATGGCTGCGGACCTCCACGGGATTAGTTCGATTTGACGGGGCCCGCTTTGTCCTGGTGAATCCTATCGTGGGCGGCCGACCGGTCAAGGAGCCGGTGAAAGCCATTTGCCTGGGAGCGGACGGCGATCTTCTAGTTCGCACCGTTTCCAGGACCTTGCTCTACAGGAACGGCCTCTTCACAGATTACTTGCCCCCGGGCCCTTTGCCGGATGGCGACACGCGGCGCGTCTTTGAAACCAGGGAGCATGAGCTCTTTGTAGGATCAGACGGGTACATCTACCGCATTAGGGGCGCGGACATAACCGCGCTTCGGAGCGCGACCGGTTTCGCCGATGGCTTTGTCCAGACCCACGACGGCACCGTGTGGGTTGGCACGCTGTCCGGCTTATTTATTTACCGCGACGGCAACCTCTCCACTTTCGGAGCAGACGATAGCAATCCGGCTGTGAGGGTGCTCTCGGAGGATCGGGCCCACGTTCTGTGGGTCGGCAAGCAAGACGGGCTCTACCGGCTCGAAGGAAACCCGCCGTCGCTGAGACACTTTGTTCCCGGCATCATCACCTCGCCCGTCTCGGTCATCCAGGAAGATCGCCAGGGAAACTTTTGGGTGGCAACCAGCGGAGGGTTGTTTCGCAGTGCTGGCGGGAAGTGGTCCTCTTACACCACACTCGACGGCCTCGCTGATAACAACGTCCTCGCTCTCCACGAAGACCGTGAAGGCAGCCTGTGGGTGGGCACGGCGAGCGGCCTGGAGAGGTTCCGCGACACCAAGTTCACGCCGTTCACGGCCAGGGACGGGCTTCCCAGCGACAACACCTCGGCAGTCCTCGAAGGCCGCGACGGCAGCATGTATGTCTTTAGCGATGGCGCGGGACTCGCGCGCATCAAGGGCGGCGTGGTGCAGCGGTTCACGGCAAAGGACGGGCTGGGCAGCAACTTTGGCGCGTCTCTCTACGAGGCCAAGGACGGCAGCGTGTGGATCGGCACCACCGCGGGACTGACCCACCTGAAAGACGGCAAGCTGACCAATTACACCGGCGACGGGCGCCTCAATCCGTTCTACATCTCCGCCATTAGCGAGGACGACGAGGGATTGATCGTCGCAACTTCCAATTTGGAGGTCCTACGGTTCAAGGATGGCGCCTGCTATCCCTTCAAGCTCCATGGAAGAACCACACCGTTGACCCACCGAGGCTTTTACACGTTTGTGATTTACCGCGACCTTTCGGGAACCATGTGGTTCGGCACGGTCCGGGGACTTTTCAAATTCGCGCCGGGTGAACCGCCCGAGGGCGCCCAACAAACTCAAGTTGGTTTCCCGGTGACCTCGATTTATGAGGATCAAACGGGAAACCTTTGGCTGGGCGGACGCGTGCCGGGCATCACCCGCCTCCGCATGCGCGACGGCAAAGTCACCCGCTATTCCCCGGCGGAAGGTTTGTTTGAAGAAAGTCCCACGCGCATTCTCTCCGACGAGCACGATAACCTTTGGATCAGCACACGCAAAGGAATTTACTGGGTCAATCGCACAGAGCTGGACGCCGTCGCGGAAGGCCGCCAGGCCAAAGTGCAGCCGGTTCTCTACGGCACGCCCGACGGCATGAGAACCACCGAGGCTTCCGCGGAAACGAACCAGCCCGCGGGCTGGCGCGCCGCGGATGGCAGGTTGTGGCTTACAACAAAGAAGGGCGTGGTCATCGTGGACCCGGGCCACATCGCGCAGAACTCCCTGGTTCCGCCCGTCATTATCGAGGAATTCCTTGCCAACGGACAGTCTCTTACCTTGGGCAAGCCTATTCAAGTTGTTCCCGGGAGAGGCAATCTTGAGTTTCACTACACGGCCCTGAGTTTCGCGGTTCCCGAACGCGTGCAGTTCCGCTACAAACTCGAGGGCTTTGACCGGGAGTGGATTGATCCGGGACGCCGCCGCGGGGCCTTCTACACCAATCTTCCGCCAGGAAGATATCGTTTTCGGGTCCTGGCCTCCAATGACGACGGAGTGTGGAACGAAGCCGGAGCCACCGTCGCGTTCGCTTTGGAGCCGCATCTCTATCAGACGCCCTGGTTCTACGCCGCGTGCATCCTCGCCGTACTGCTGGCCGCCGCCGGCGCACAAAGGCTCCACACCCGGCGTTTGCGTCTGCACGCCGAGGAGCTCAGTCGCGTCGTTGACGAAAAGACCAAGGACTTGCAGGAGGAAATCGTCGAACGCAGGCGGGCGGAAGCGGAGGTGGAATCACAGCGCGCTTTCCTGCGCCAAGTCATTGACGCTACGCCAAACTTGATTTTCGTGAAAGACCGCGCCGGGCGATTCACCCTCGCCAACCAAGCGATGGCCAGCGCCTGCGGGCGGCCGGTCGCGGAGGTCCTAGGCAAGACGGATTGGGAGATGAACCCACATGGGAAGGAAGTGGAGGCTTTCCGGCGCGACGACCTCGAGGTGATGGACACGGGGCAGGAAAAGGCCATTCCCGAGGAGCGCAACACACGCCCGAACGGTGAGGTACGCTGGCTGCATACCGTCAAGCGTCCGCTGCGGGACGAGCACGGGAATATCACTCAGCTCCTTGGCGTCTCAACCGACATCACCGAGCGCAAACAGACGCAGGAGGCCCTGGCCTACGAGCGCGGTCTGCTCCGCACCCTGATCGACAATATGCCCAGCCCGGTTTATGTGAAGGACATGGAGGGTCGGTTTCTCATTGCCAACTCGGAAGTCGCCCGGATCATGGGCGCCCAAGGCCCAGAAGAGCTCCTCGGAAAAACAGACTTCGACTTTTACCCGCGTGACCTGGCCCACCGTTACCGCGACGATGAAGTAAGAATCCTGCGGTCGGGCGAAGCAATGATCAACCGCGAGGAACCCAGTCGCACAGTGAACGGACCGGACCGCTGGTTCCTTACCACGAAGGTGCCTCTGCGTGACCGGTCTGGAGCCGTCGTGGGACTCGTTGGCATGGGGCACGACATCACCCCACGAAAGGAGGCCGAAGAGGCATTGGCCCGCGAGCGCGGCCTGCTCCGAACGCTCATAGACCTGATCCCCGACCGGATTTATCTCAAGGACGCACAAAGCCGCTTCCTGTTGGGCAATCGCGCCTTAATTCAACGTCTAGGGGCCAGTTCGCACGACCAAATCGTGGGCAAGACCGATTTCGATTTCTACCCCCGGGAACTCGCCACGGCCTTTGCGGCGGACGAGCAAGTGGTCCTGCAATCTGGAGAAGCGTTGCTCAACAAGGAGGAGTGCTCGGGGAATGCCGGTGGTTCGCCCCGATGGACTCTGACCACAAAGATCCCTCTGCGCGACAACGACGGCGGGGTGATTGGAATAGCCGGCACGGGAAGGGATATCACCCGGCTCAAGCTCGATGAGCAGGAGTTGCGCCGCGCTGAGGAGGCGCTTGCTAATGAGCGCAACCTCCTGCGCGCCTTGATCGACAACGTGCCTGACTGCATCTACGTCAAGGATTCTGAGAGCCGCTTCCTCGTCGCTAATACCGGACTCACTCGGCTCATGGGAGTGAGTCAGCCCGAGGCGCTCCTCGGAAAAACCGACTTCGATTTCTTCCCAAGAGATTTGGCGCAGCGCTACCGCGATGACGAGGTCTTGATCTTACAATGCGGCCAAGCCGTGGTGAATAAGGAGGAACCAACCCAGACAGCCGAAGGCGAGCAACGCTGGCTCCTCACCACCAAGGTTCCCTTGCGCAACCAGCATGGCGAGGTCGTAGGGCTGGTGGGAGTGGGCCGCGACATTACCGGACGCAAGAACAGGGAAGAGGAACTGCGCCGGGCCAAGGAGGCCGCCGAAGTGGCCAGCCGGGCGAAGAGCGAATTCCTGGCCAATATGAGCCACGAGATCCGCACGCCGCTCAACGGCATCGTGGGCATGACCGATCTGGCGCTGGATACCGACCTCACCAGCGAGCAGAAAGAGTATCTCGATACCGTAAAGGTCTCGGCCGACTCCTTGCTCACGGTCATTAACGACATCCTGGACTTCTCCAAGATCGAAGCGGGGAAAATAGACCTGGAAACCGTAGATTTCGACCTGCGCGACGTTCTGGAGGCCACCTTCAAGACCCTGGCCCTGCGTGCCGACGAAAAGGGCCTGGAGCTGCTCTGCGACATCGCTCCGGAAGTGCCGGAGACCTTGCGTGGAGATTTCAACCGGCTGCGGCAGGTCATTGTCAATCTTGTCGGCAACGCCATCAAGTTCACCGAAGTCGGGGAAGTAGCCCTGAAGGTTCAGGTAGATTCGCACGACCAAGGATCTATAATCCTGCACTTCACCGTCACGGACACCGGCATCGGCATTCCCGAGGAGAAGCAGAAACTCGTCTTCGAGGCATTCACCCAGGGCGACACCTCCACCACGCGGAAATACGGTGGCACAGGTCTGGGGCTGACGATTTCTGCGCGCCTGGTAGAAATGATGGCCGGCAGGATTTGGCTGGAAAGCCAGGTGGGCCAAGGAACGCAATTCCACTTCACGGTGAAGCTGGCCACCTCCGAAAAGCCGGTGCAGCCTGGGGCCATCGCCCCGCCGGAGCTTCTGCGCGAGGTGAAGGTTCTCGTGGTGGACGACAACCGCACCAACCGGCGCATCCTGGAAGGCATGCTCAAGCGCTGGGAGATGCAACCTACGTGCGTCGAAGGCGGCTCGCAGGCTCTTGCGGAACTGTGCGCGGCGGCGGAGTCGGGCCGGCCCTACACGCTCATTCTTTGCGACTTGCTCATGCCCGGGATGGACGGTTTCGAGCTGGTGGAGCGCATACGGGAGAAGCCGGAGCTGCGCGCACTGATCATCATGATGCTCACTTCAGCCGGCCACAGCGGGGATGCCGCGCGGTGCGCGCAATTGGGCGTGTCCGCGTACTTGCTGAAACCCATCCGGCAGTCGGAATTGCGCGAAGCCATCGCCCGCGTTTTGGGGTCTCCTGAGCCGACTGGGCCTATCCCCTTGGTCACCCGCTACTCTTTGCGGGATATGCGCGAGCCTACCGCCGTTCTGCGCATACTGCTGGCTGAAGATAACGTCGTCAACCAGCGCCTGGCGGTGCGCATGCTGGAGAAGCGCGGCCATCGCGTGGTCGTGGCCTCCAACGGGCGCGAAGCCTTGGAGGCGCTCGAGAAAGACGCCTTCGACCTCGTGCTCATGGACGTGCAGATGCCGGAAATGGACGGCTTCGAAGCC
>Ga0187771_10003206_pt1 | contig 11410 bp, 8 predicted proteins | sample 0116_SJ02_MP15_1_FD_133139 | JGI IMG/M metagenome (GOLD analysis project Ga0187771, IMG submission 133139) | Tropical peat soil microbial communities from peatlands in Department of Meta, Colombia - 0116_SJ02_MP15_10_MG | ecosystem: Environmental > Terrestrial > Soil > Wetlands > Peat | place... | reverse complement strand
CACTCCCCCGCGATTTCCGAGTCGAGCAGGTCCGCGTGCCGGGCCAGCGCGCCGATGCGCAGCTGGCCGTTGTGCGCCTCGATCGAATCCGCCCGCGGCACCTGGCTGATATCCACCAGTGCCGTGGGGCGCGCGAGGCGCAGCTTCATCAGCGGGATCAGGCTCTGTCCACCAGCCAGCACCCGCGCCTCTTCACCCAGTTCCACTAGAATGCGCGAAGCCCCTTCCAGGGTTCCTGCGCGGTAGTACTCGAACGGATGCGGAATCAAACCGATTTCCTTTCCAGTGCGCGTCGCGGTGCGGGATTCTAGTTCCATCCGCACGAAGTCGCAAGCACAGCCGCGAACTCGAATAGCCCGCGGCGCTGTGCCCGCGGGTGGCCTCCACCGCTCGAAATAAGGTAGATTTTGGGGGCCATGAAACGCCGCGCTCCCAAGCCTCCCGCGACCTCGGAAGAAGAAAGCATCGCGCCGATCATTCTGGCGGCCGGCCCGCGGGGCAGTCTGCCGTTTCCGAAGGCGCTCGCCCCGTTCGGCACCCGCACCGCACTGGAGCGCGCCGTCCATTGCTGTTCGGAGGCCCACGGATTCAGTCCCGCTGTAGTGGTGCTGGGCTGCGATGCCGACGTTGTTTTGCAGCGCTGGCAGCCGCCGCCGGGAATCATCGTAGTGAACAACGGCCAGTGGCAGGAGGGTCAGATTTCCTCCCTTCGTGCCGGGTTGCGTCGTGTCTCCCGCAACTCTGCGTTCCTGATCTATCCCGTGGATTACCCGCTGCTGTTCACCGGGCTGCTGTCCCGCCTGTGGTGGGCGTACAGCCATCGCGCGCCGGGCCAAACCATCGTTGTGCCGGAGATGCATGGCCGCGATGGCCATCCGATTCTCGTGGCGCCGGAGCTGCGGTACGAGTTTCTGCGCGCCCAAACGGCCCGCGATGTCGTCCATCGCCAGGACAGGCCGTACCGCCTCCTGCGCGTCCAGGTGCGCGACGCCGCGATCTTCCGCGATTTTGATTCTCCATCCTCCTACCAGCTCTGCCTGCGGATGATGGACGGCCGCTACCGCGCGTGAATTTTGGCGCCATCCGCGAAGAGTTTCCCGCGCTCCGCGACAAGACCTTCCTCGATGCGGCCTGCGTCAGCATCGCGCCCCGTTGTGCCGTCGCCGCCATCGAAGCCTTCCTCCAGCGCGCCCTGCTCTGCACGGAACCCTCCGCAACCCTGAACCACATCGCCATGGATGAGGAGCGGGCCGCAGCGCGGCCGCTCGTGGCTCGCTTGCTCAATGCGCGTGAGGACGAAATTGCTCTGGTGGAAAGCACTTCGCAGGGACTGGCCATCGCCGCGCAGGCCGTGCCGCTCGCGCCGGGCGATCAGGTGCTGCTCGCCGCGCCCGAGTTCATGGAAGTCGCTCTGCCCTGGTGCCAGCTTCGCGGCCGGATGGGAATCGAACTGACGGTGGTCCCGCACCGGGACGGCAGGCTCCTCGTCGAAGATTTCGCCGCGCACATGACGCCCCGGACGCGCCTCGTCGTGGCCAGTTCGGTTCAGTGGTCGCACGGCTTCCGCATGGACATTGCCGCGCTCTCCACACTGTGCAGGGATCGCAGGGTCTGGCTCGTTGCGGATGCCATCCAGCAGCTCGGCGCCGTCCCCATCGATGTTCAGGCCACGCCCGTGGACCTGCTGGCCTGCGGCGGCCACAAATGGCTGAATGCCCCCTTCGGCTGCGGCTTCCTTTACATTCGCCGGGAGCGGATGGCGGAACTGCGCCCGCCGCTGGCCGGTTATCTGGCCGTCGAGACGCCGGAAGGTGGCTGGGGAAACTATTTTCAAACGCCTTCCATTCAGCCGGTGCGCGACTACCGCTACGTGAACGCCGCACGGCAATACGAAGCGGGCGGAACCGCCAATTATCCCGGCGCAATCGGGTTGGCCGCCTCGCTGCGAATGATCCTCGAACTCGGGCAGGACCGCATTGCGGAGCGCGTCTGGACTCTGGGCGATACCCTGATCGAGGAACTGCATCGCCGCGGCATTGCGGTGATTACGCCGCCCGAGCACGCCGAGCGCGCCGGGATCGTTACCTTCAGCCTGGGCGCGCCGGAACGCAACGTTGCCTTAATGGAACACTTGCTGGCGCGTCGCGTACTCGTCTCCGTGCGCTACACCGCGGGCATCGGCGGAGTCCGTGTGGCCTGCCACTTTTTCAACAATGAGGGCGACATCGGGCGCCTGATCGAGGGAGTTGACGAGTTCCTCCGCGGCGGCTCGGCCACGTAGGGGCACGACATGTCGTGCCCCAATCGGCTTTATCGTCAACCGCATTCTGCGATTTCCTTTTTCAGGAGTTTCGTCAAGGGCAGATGGAACATGTCGTGGTTTGCTGAGAGCTTCGGACGATATCAGTGGTGAGCGAATCAAACACGGGACCCTCGGGCGACATTCTGAGTCTAGCTAAGCAGGAAGCCGGGCTCGCCCGCCAGCTCAGCACACGGCAGATGACCATGATCGCCATCGGCGGGGCGATCGGGACGGGGCTCTTTCTCAGCAGCGGGCTGGCCGTCCGCGAAGCCGGCCCCGGAGTCATCCTCAGCTACGCGCTGGGTGCTGGCATTGCCTTGCTTCTGGTAGGCGTGCTCGCGGAGATGGCCGTGGCGCACCCGGCGGCGGGCTCCTTCGGCGTTTACGCCGAGCTGTACCTTTCCCGCTGGGCGGGATTCGCGGTTCGTTACACCTATTGGGCCGCGCAGTCCATCGCCATTGGCGGCGAGGCCACCGCCGTCGGCATCTATTGCGCCTGGTGGTGGCCTCAGGTGCCTCAGTGGGTGTGGATCGTAGGATTTTCCGCCGCTCTTCTTTATGTCAATGCGCGAAGCGTCGGAGCCTTCGGTGAATTCGAGTACTGGTTCGCGCTCATCAAAGTCGTCGCCATCCTGATGTTCATCGCCTTCGGCGCCTGGCTGCTGGCGGGCCTGCCGGCCGGAGGGCCGGGCATCTCGCCTCATTTCACCTCAGAAGGCGGTTTCCTGCCCTTCGGGGCCTCCGGCGTATGGCGCGCCCTTTGCTTCGTGATTTTCAGCTATATCGGGTCGGAAATCATCGCCGTCACTGCGGGAGAGGCGCAGGATCCCGCCACTGCCGTTCCCCGCGCCATGCGCTCGATGCTGGGCCGGCTGACCCTGTTTTATATCGGCGCGATCACCGTGCTCGTCGGCGTGGTGCCGTGGAATCGCATCGGCGCGGGTGACGGTAGCATCACCGCCAGCCCTTTTGTGGCCGTGTTCCATCTCATCGGCCTGCCCGCGGCGACGCATGCCATGAACTTTGTGGTGATCACCGCCGCGCTCTCCAGCATGAACACGAACCTGTACCTCGCCACTCGCATGATTTTTTCGCTGGCCCGCGGAGGATATGCGCCCGCGGCGTTAGGACACGTGAACGCCCGCGGAGCGCCCGTGCCCGCATTGCTGGTGACCGCCGCGGGGCTGGCCATCGCGACCGTGGTGAACCTGGTTTCTCCACACCGCGCCTACGTGCTGCTGTTCGGCATCGCGCTCTTCGGTGGATTGTTTGTCTGGCTGATGGTCTTCCTCACGCACCTGCGGTTCCGGCCGGCCTGGGAGCGCAGCGGCGGGAAGCGGCTTCCCGTGCGTATGCTCGGCTATCCGTACACCTCGCTGTTGGGAGCGGCGGTGCTGGTGGCCATCCTGGTGACCACGTGGTGGGTTCCAGGAATGCGCCCCACTCTCGTAGCCGGGCTCCCCTGGCTCGGGATTGTTACGCTGGCGTACTGGTTCTGGGCACGGGCACGCAGCTTGTAGGGGCATCCGCCGCGCCTGCCCAGAGTTTACCCGCCGCGGCGGGTGGCGGGGCGGATCGTGCCCCAACCACCGACCACCTCAGCCAATCTTCCGAGCCGTCTGCGCTACCTCGACCCCGGAGCCCTATACTCCCGCAAATATTCCGGCACTCGCGCCGCCACGTCCGACGGCAACGCGGAATCCGGCTCGGGCGCCCCGGCCGTGACCCGCAGCGGAACGATCCCCGCCCAGATGGGCAGCGCATAGTCTTCCGCGTCATCTTTTGCTGGGCCGGTGCGGATTTTGGCCGACGCTTCCGCCAGCGGAACCGCCAGCACACTCGTCGCCTTCAATTCCTGTTCCGTGGGCTGGCGAGCATCGTCCCACCGGCCGGGAAAAATCTGTTCGGACACGGCCCGAAGCGCGCGCAGTTTCTCATCCGGGTCCGTCACCAGTCGCGCCTGGCCCAGAATCACCACCGAACGGTAGTTCATCGAAGAATGGAAAAGCGACCGCGCCACCACCAATCCATCAAGCAGCGTCACCGTCACGCACACGGGAACCCCAGCCGACAGGTTGCGCAGCATCCGGCTCGCCCCAGAACCGTGGATGTACAGTGAATCCCCGGAGCGCCCGTAGCCCGTGGGAATCACGAACGGCTGGCCATCCACCACGAAGCCCACATGGCAGAGAAATGCCTGATCGAGAATTCCATAGATCGTCTCGCGGTCGTAATGGCCGCGTTCCGGCAGGCGTTCCACCTGCGTTCGAGGCGAGGGCGCGGTTTGTAGGCTCATGCGCACAGCATACCGAAACGCCGAAGCGAGGCGCAGAGCCAATTTGACTGGCAATCGTCAGGGCACGGCTTCAGCCGCGCCGTCCGTGTCGAGGGTAAAAAGCGGCTTTAGCCGCTGAGGTTTCGCCGCTCTGTTAGCTCGCCCGCTCGCGCGCGAAGCCGAGCGCGACGGCGCCCAACGCCACAATCAGCAGCCCCGACGCCACCACCGCTATTCCCTGCCCTATCCCGTGGCCCACATAGTTCTGCAGCAGCACGCCCAACGGGAATCCATAAGCGCCAAAAATAAGAACGCCGGCGAGCGCCCCACGCGCGCCCTCGCCGAACGCCAGCCGGTTCCACAGTGCCGCCAGCACCATCAGAATCATTGCCAGTCCCATCCAGTGCGAATGCGCGTCCACCTCGCGCGTGTACACGTATTTCGCGCGCGCGTAGTCCGCCAGGCTGGCGTGCGAAGCGGCTGCCTCGCGAAGCGCGGCATGCTGGAATGCCCCGGCCAGCGAGCCTCCAATGTGGTCGAGCGTTTGGTGCTCGATCCACACCGCATAATAGAAGCCATACGCCATGGCCCATACCGCAAGCGCCAGACCAGCAACGGCCAGCAATTGCTGCGAGCGCTTCACGCGCGTCCCTCAGTGGCGCGGACACTCTTGTCCGCGCGCATTTCCTCGCTCACCTGCCGCCCCTGCTCATCGCACCAGCATCTGCCACAGCATCCAGCCGTCCCGTGTAACGCAGCACTCCTGCCAACATCCCCGCGAGCGCGGCGATCACCAGCGCGCCGCCCACATCGGCCACTCCCCCGGCAACGAGACCGAATTTCAGCTCCGCCAGCACCGCCACCGGTAGCGTGACGGAACCTGCCAGCAACACCACCGCCCAGCGGCGCTTCCACGCTTCGCTCAGAAATACCAACGGCTGGAAAAAACCGGCCATCAACGCAATCAGCCCGAATTCGATGATGTGGGAGTGCGCCGCAATCTTCACTGCGTGATCCGCCTGGAGGATTCCATAGGCGTTGAGCGCCGCCCCGGCGCGCTCCGGAATCACCCCCGGGCCGGGATCGAGCGCAGCCGACTCCGCCATCGTCGTCAAAAGGTCGCGGTCCTGCTGCTCCTGGGCGTAGAGGTCCACGCCGGCAAACCACGCCCCGTGAAGGAATCCCGCGAGAATCAGCAGTGTCCCGCCCGCCATTAGCACCCGCCCCGCCCAGCTCCGCTCACGGAGCAGCGTGTCTTCCACGGCAGGCTCTCCGCTGCGCCACTGCCGCCATAGCCCCCCCAGAAATCCCGCGCACGCGATTACCACCAGTAGGCCTCCCGCGTCGGCCACGATGCTGGCCCAGCCAATCGACGTGAGCGGGCTGTAGGCCAGGCCCACGTAATGAATTGCAAAAACTCCGGCGGGCAACACCACGCCGCCCGTCACGAGCAGCGCGGCCAGCCGGCGGCTGGCGGTCTCCGAAAGGCGCACCCAGGGAAATAGAATCGCCAGCAGCATGGCCAGATAACCGAACCCAATCATGTGAGAGTGCGCGTCCACTTTTGTGCCCCGGTTTTCCAGAAACCCGCCGATCGCGTCGAAGCTGCGTCCCGCGTCCTCCGCGCGATGCTGGCGAACCGCGGCGGTCGCGGCCACCAGCGCCTCGCCGATCCGGTCGGCATTGGGATGAAGGATGAAAACGGCGAAAACGTCGCCGAGGATTGTGCCCGCGAGAAACAGGGCCAACCCTCCAAGCACCAGCAGGCGGCGCGCGCCCAGGCGAGGGAATGCAGCCGTCGCCACCGAGGCGCCGGCTGGCCCGGAAAGGCTCCGGGGAACTCCTCCTACGGACCGTGCGCCGCTGCTCACTACCGGCTCCTCGCTAACGCACGGGGCACAGGCTAAGCGCCTGCCCCGCCGCGGAAATGCGGGATCACCTTTGTGGCAAACAGGTGCTGGGTTTTGATTGTCTTCCAGTGGTCCAAGCCGCCGAAGTTGGAGACGATGGCTAGTTCTCCGATTTGTTCCTGCCGGCACAGCTTCTCGATCTGCCCGATCACCTTCTTCGGCGTCCCGATGAATCCGATTTCCTGCTCCACAATCTGCTCATAGGTCAGTTTGGTCAGCGATTCCAGCGCGCCGCTCGCATAAAAGCCGTAGCCCTTCGCGCGCAGTTCGGCCTTGCGCTCTTCGCTCTCGAGCGATTCCACGGGGGAAGCGTTGAACGCCAGGAAATTGTGCAGCGCCACTTCCACCTCTTTGCGGATTTGCGTTTCGTCGTCATCCAGATAGACGGGCCGGATGTACACGATGTCGGGCTGATGGCCCGCCTTGGCGCACGCGTCCTTGTAAATCTGGAGCGGTTTCTGGAGCACCCCGTAAGGCAAGAGCGGCGGCACGAAAATTCCCCAGCCGCGCTCCCCGGCCATCTGGTAGGTGATGTCGCTCGTCCCGCCCGTGAATAGCCGCGGATGCGGCTTCTGCACCGGCCGGGGAACCACGGTCACATCCTTCACGCGGTAATACTTCCCTTCGAAGGAGAATCGCTCCTGGGTCCAGGCGCGAAGCAGAATCTCGATGGACTCCTCGTAACGCGGCCGGCTCTCTTCCAGCGGCGTCGACGACGGCCAATAGAGCCAGGCGTGCCCGCGGCCCAGCCCGCATTCCAGCCGGCCGTTCGTAAGAATGTCCGCTTCGGCAATCGAGCCCGCCAGCCGCATGGGGTTTTCGAGCGGCAGCGTAAACAGGGCCACGCGGAAGCGGATCCGCGAAGTCCGCTGCGCCGCGGCCGTGAACAACGCCAGCGGATTCGCGGAAATCGAGAACTTCTGGAAAAAGTGGTGGTCGATCACCGAGTAGCAGTCGAACCCGACCTGGTCGGCATGCTCGATCTGCCGCAGAATTTCCCAGGTCATTTCCGCGTGGTCTTTTCCCGGAGCCGTCTGCATTTCCGCGTAAATGCCGAATCTCATGCCAGTCTCCTCAGCATCCGTCCAGGATGCTGACCCTCAGCGAGTCCGCCGTGGCGGACGAGTCGAAGGGTGCCCTCCGCACACCTTCCCCTCTAGGCCTGTCCCGTCCTTCTTCCCTATCCTGCCTCTCTCGGCAACGCATGGTACCGCCCGCCATAGAAAAGCAGCGGTCGTCCATCCCGGCACGAGAGGTGCTCGACCTCGCCGATAAAAATCGTGTGGTCGCCGGCGCGGCGCGCGGCCACCCGCCGGCACACCAGATGCGCCAGGCAGCCTTCCAGATAAGGCACGCCGTTTGCCTCATGCCGAAAACGAATGCCGAGTGCCGGCATCTGAGCGGGGTCCGCGTGAGGCTGCGCGAAGAACTCCGCGACACCCTGTTGCGACTCGTCCAGCACGCTCACGCCGAAATGCCGCGACGACTTCAGTAAGGCGTGGGTGCGCGCCCGCAGGTCCACGCACACCAGCACGAGCGCGGGATCGAGCGAAACGGAGGTGAACGCGTTGGCCGTCATGCCCTTCGTTGCGCCGTTTTTCTGCGCCACGGTCACCACCGTGACCCCGGTCGCGAAGCGCGACAGGGCGCGGCGGAACTCCGCACTGGCCGGGCGTGTCATCCGAGGGAGAGACATCATAGACCCGAAGCCGCGTTCTGTGGAGCGGGACTCCGTGCGCGGCAACGCGCCCACCGGACCGGACAGGGCTGGCCATCCCCCGAAACTTCCGGGCCCAATCCGCAGCCGGGCTACCAGTTGTACCGCAGCACGAGCTGGATTTGCCGCGGATTGAACACGGCCCGGGGCGTCCCATAGTTAGGATTCGGCGAACCCTGGAAGAAGAAGGGACCCTTGCCGCACGATACCGGCGGCGTCGGACTGATGTTGCAGAAATCCGCCGAACCGTACACGGTGTTGAAGTACTTGATGTTTACGTGGTTGGCCAGGTTGAAGGCCTCGGCGGCGAGCTGGAGCGTCTGCTTCTCATGGATGGTGAATGTGCGCGAGCCGCGCAGGTCCACCGTATAGAGATTCGTGCCCCGGAACGTGTCCCGGCCCTCCAGGCCCACCCGCTGCTGGTTCCCGAAAATGCTGCCGTTGGCGTCGAACCCGGCAAACTTGGTGAAAAATTCAGGCGACTGCAGCGTGATGATCGTGCTCAATTGGTAGTCGCGCCACCACATGCTTCCCGTCGTCGGCGAGGCCAGCACGCCGTTCATCACAAAGCGGTGCCGGATGTCGTCCGCGGAGTTGGCCTTCTCCTCGCTGAAATCGGTGGGGTCCTGCGGTACCAGAACGAAGCTGGGGTTCGGGCCGTCGTCAATCGTGTGCGAGTACGTGTAGCTGATCTCCGTGCTGAAGTGATTGCTGAACCGCTTGTTCACGTTGAGCAGCAGCCCGTTGAACACCGAATTCCACCGCGACGTGGCCTCGAAGTAGATCGCGTAATTCTGGGGGCAAACGATTCCGTCCAGCTCGCAGGCCGTGCCCGGTACTCCGGGAGTCACGCCGGGAAGTGGAAACACATCGGCGAATCCGCAGGGGCCGCCCGGCGTAAGCTTAAGGCCGAAGGGATCAGCGAAGTAGCCGTCCTTGCAGCCGGTGGTGGTTCCGGAATTCCCGTGCTCCAGGATGGTCTGCTGCGGCGTCGGCTGGTTCACGTTGTAGAAGCTCCCCAGGTGGACTCCCTTCACCCGCAGGAAGCTGACGCTCACGGTTGTGTCTTTGGCAGGCTCAAAATCGAGACTCAGGCTGTTTTGAATTCCGTAGGGATTCCGGTGGTTCTTGTCGAACCGCACCACCGTGGCCGGTCCGAAAAACGAGTCGAAGCATTGGGTCAGGTTGGCAGCTTTTGGATTGAAGCAATTCGCCCCCGCCGTTCCGGCATTTGTGAATACATAGCCGGGCACAGGCGCCGCGTCCGGATAGGTGCCCGTCAGCAGCAGCGATTGCAGCGCGGCATTGGTGTCCGCCGCTTCGCCCGCGTAAGCAAAAAGTTCCGTTTTGCTGTTCAGGTTGTCCAGGTTCGGGATGCCGGGGAATCTTGTCTGCCCGCCGCACGAGGGGATCTGGCAACCGAGCAGCGGAGCCGGAATGATCCCGTGGAACAGACCGGACCCGGCGCGAAGCGTGAAGTTCCAGTCGCCGCCCAGCCGGTAGGCAATCCCCAGGCGCGGATCAAAGTTGTTGTATTGATTGTTGAGCGCCGCGGCCGGCCAGGTCTCGAATTCCCAGCGCAGCCCGTAGTTCATCGTCAGCCGGTTCGTCGCGCGCCATTTGTCCTGTATGTACAGGCCGTTGTACGTGTGATTGATGGTTCCTTCCGCCTGGTTGCGGATGGCGCTGGGGATCGCGCCCCCGGCGTAGATCTGGGCGAAATTCGCCAGCGTGGGCTCCGTGAAATTCGGCGCCTGGAAGCGTTCGAAGAAAATCACAAAAGGATCCGGGCAGGTCGGCAGACCGCATCCCTTCACCGCTCCGTCGGTTCCCAGAAAAGCCGCCAGGCTGCCGAAGTCGGCCTCAAAGGGATAAAACAGCGGGAACGACTCCGTTGAAACCACATAGTTCGTATTCCCGCCGAAGCTCACCGTGTGTTTCGACATGTTGATGCTCAGGTCGTCCACCACTTCCCCGCGCTTTTCCAGGTAGTAATCTGGATTGCCGCGATTTACGCCCACCGCGAACGTGTTGGCCACCTCCAGGTGCGGCTGCGTGGTGGCCGTCGTGAAATCGAACGAGCGCCGCGCAAACTGCGCGCGCAACTGGTTCACCACGTTCGGAGTGAGCACCGAGGTCAGGCTGCCCACCAGCGACTGGTCGTTGATGCGATTGTTCTTGAAGCCTGATGGCAGGTCGAAACCGTCGTTGAGCGGAGACTGGTTCAGCAATGTCCCCTGGTTCACGAAGTAGCGCAGCATGAACGTCTCTCGGTCATTGAAGTTGTGATCCAGCCGCGCAAAGCCGTTGTTCGTATCCGCCGTGCGCAGCACGTTCAGGCCTTCGGGCTCGCCGGGAAGGCCGAAAACCTTCTCCTTCACAAAATTGATCGTGCCCGGCGCCGGGTTCACCGAATCCCCGATGTTTTTTAGGATCACCGAGTTATAGAACGGCGACTCGGCGTGCCTCTGTCCTTCATAGTTGACGAAGTAAAACGTGCGGTCTTTTTGGATGGGGCCGCCGGCGGCCACCCCAAACTGGTTTTGCCGCAGCGTGTTCAGGCCGGGCGCCGCGAGGATGCTCTTCGCGTCCAGCACGTCGTTGCGGAAGTACTCGTAAGCCGTGCCGTGAAAGTCGTTGCTCCCGCTCTTCGTGATGATGTTCACGATGCCGCCCACGGCCCGCCCGAAATCCGCCGTGTAGTTCGTGTTGACGACGCGGAATTCCTGCACCGAATCCTGCGGCGGCGTGCCCCGCTGGATCCCCGAGACGGTGGAAATGTCGTCGGCCCCGTCCACCGCGATGAAGTTCAAATGGATGTTTTGCCCGGCAAAGGAAAGCTTGGTCACCGGCTCGACGATCACGTCCGTGCTGCCGGAGGTCGTGTCGCCGATCTGCACCGCCGGCGAGAGCAGCGCGAAATCGATGAACTCCCGGCCGTTGACGGGGAGGCTTTCGATCTGCCGCTCCTGGATGACGGTGCTGATCTGCGTGCGCGTGGGCTCGGTGACTTCCGTAGTGGCCTGGACGGTCACCTGGGTGGTGGTCTCGCCGACCGCGAGCGTCAAGTCGAGGCTGGCCGCCTGGCCCACCTGCAGCGTGATGGCTTTGGCTTCCTTCTTGAATCCCTTGGCCGTGGCCGACACCGTATAACTGCCCGCGGGCAGCGCCGTGAGCAGATACTCGCCTTCGCTGGTCGTTGTCGT
>Ga0187771_10003205_pt1 | contig 11413 bp, 10 predicted proteins | sample 0116_SJ02_MP15_1_FD_133139 | JGI IMG/M metagenome (GOLD analysis project Ga0187771, IMG submission 133139) | Tropical peat soil microbial communities from peatlands in Department of Meta, Colombia - 0116_SJ02_MP15_10_MG | ecosystem: Environmental > Terrestrial > Soil > Wetlands > Peat | place... | reverse complement strand
TCTGGCCTTTTGTCCCTGGGGAAATACCTCCCGGCCGCAGCCGTCCGTTACCAGCTTCCCGGTTCATTTCCCTGGCCCGTATCGGCATTCCATCTCGAACGTTGCGCGCTGCTCTGGCGCTTGCCGCGCGAAGACGGCAAGGAATGGGTGGTGATGAATATTCACTTGGAAGCTTGGGATGCCGGAGGAAATCTGCGCAGGGAGGAACTGGCCTTTCTGAGAGACCTGGCCATCGCCGAATACCAGCGCGGCAGCTACGTGATCGTCGGCGGAGACTGGAACGCCACCTTGCCCGGCGTCCGTCCCGACCGCTTCCCCTCGCAACGCAAGGCTGATCGTTACGCCCTCGCCGTGCCTGCTGGTCTGTTTCCCAGCGGCTGGAGCTGGGCCGTGGACACCGCGCGCCCAAGCAACCGCAGCGCCGAGGCGCCTTACCGCCCCGGACGGAACCGTCTCACCGTGATTGACGGCTTCGTGGTCAGTCCCAACGTGCAGGTCGTCTCGGTCGAAACGCTGCCGCTCGGCTTTCGCGATTCCGACCATGAGCCTGTGCTCGCGGAGGTCGTGTCCCGATGACCCCCGCTGGCAGCGTCAGGCTTGTTGACTCTGCGGAAGATTCCTGTATACAGAGGAACGCGCAAGCGAGGAGGGCACATGTTCAGACCCAAACAAATCCTGGTCGCTTTGAAAGCCTACGAGCATGCCGTGGAACTCGCGGATTTGGCCTGCCGGCTCGGCACGCGGGGGGCTTCGCTTCTGCTCGTGCACGTGATCGAGCTGCCCGAGGTCACGCCGCTGGATGCGGACTTGCCGGAGCTGGAAGTCGCGGCAAAGCGCATCCTTCGCGCGGGCGAGCGCGTGGCGCGGCGCAGCCGGCTGAAGGCCAGGACGCTCGTTCTGCGCGCACACTCGGCCGCCTTCGCTGTGCTCGACGAGCTGAAGGAAAGAAAGATAGACCTGGCCATCTTGGGCTATCACCACGGCCGCCCTTTGGGCGAGGCCGTCTTCGGCTCCACGGCCAAGCACGTGGCCGCGCACGCGCCTTGCCGCGTCTTGCTCAGCATTCCGCAGGCGAAGCAAGCAGGCCGCGGATGAACGCAGCGCAACGCGGATTGAAAATCGGGGTTTTGTGAGAAAGGAATTTCTGGTATTTGCCAGGCAAGATATCCGTGTTCATCCGCGTAATCCGCGGTGGCTCTCAGTCAAGGGATTTCTGAAAGCGCAGGATGCTCACGGTCAGCATGACCACGCCGATCGCGCCCATGGCCGCGATCTGCGGCCAGAGCACGTCCAGTCCCACGCCCTTCAGGTACACTCCGCGCAGCACGATCATGAAGTAGCGCAAGGGGTTCCCGTAGTCCAGCAACTGCAGCCATCGCGGCATGCTGCTGATCGGCGTGCCGAACCCGGAGAAAATGATGGTCGGCATCATAAAGAAGAAGCCCGCCACCATGGCCTGCTGCTGCGTATTCGCCAGCGTCGAGAGCAGCAGCCCCACTCCCACCATGCACAGCAGATAGACGGCCGCGCCGAGAACCAACACGCCTACATGCCCGCGAAACGGCACGCGGAACCACAGCGTGCCCACCAGCGACACCAGGGCCACGTCCATCAGGCCGATCAAGTAAAACGGCACGGTTTTCCCCAGGATGAACTGGTCCCGCCGAATGGGCGACACCATGATTTGTTCCAGCGTTCCGATCTCCCGTTCGCGTACCACGGCAAAAGCGGTGAGCATGACCACCATGACCGTGGTGAGGTTGCCGATCACTCCGGGAACGAAGAACCAGCGGCTCTGCAGGTCTTCGTTGAACCACGGCCGGCGTTCCAGTTCCACGCTGGGAAGCTGGGCGCTCAGGAGCGGGGCGGTTCGCTCGAGCCGGTCGGCCTGATAGTCGCGCGCGAAGGCCGCGGTCACCTGGCTGACGTAGCCCAGCCCCACCAGCGCGGTGTTGGAGTTGCTACTGTCCACGATGACCTGCACGGGAGCCCCTTGCCCCTTGCGCAAGTCCTCGGCGAAACCGGAATTGATCTGCACGGCCAGGAGCACCTCGTCGCGGTCAATCAGCTCGCCGATTTGCCGGCGTTCGCCGAGGTGCGCGCGAACGTCGAAATAAGGGCTGGCGGCGAAGCGCGAGACCAAATCGCGGCTTTCCTGAGTGTTGTCCAGGTCCAGGACCGCTGTAGGCACGTGGCGAACGTCCAGCGTGGCGGCGTAGCCGAAGACGAGCATTTGAATCACCGGCGGGCCGAAGAGGGTGAAGCGCGTGCGCCTGTCGCGGAAGACTTGGATGAACTCTTTGACCAGCATGTGCCGGATTCGCCCCAGCATGTCCGCCTCCTCACTCCAGCCGCTTATGGAACGCGCGCGTGGCCAGCAGCCCCAGCAGGGCCGCAAACACAGCGAGCACCAGCAGGCCGTTTTGCAGTTGCGCCACCGAAGTGCCTTTGAGGAACACGCTGCGAATGATGGCCATGAAATAGCGTGCGGGCAGCACCCAGGAGACGACTTGAACCGCCACAGGCATCTGGTCAATGGGGAAAATGAAGCCGGAAAGCAAAAAGGTGGGCAGAAACGTGGCCAGCATGGCCATCTGGTTGGCGGCCAATTGCGATTTGCCCACCACCGAAAAAAAGTATCCCAGCGAAAGGACCACGATGAGGAACAGCATGGAGCTCAGGAGAAATACGCTCCAGTGCCCGCGAAACGGGACGCCGAACCAGCGCACGCCCATCACCGCGCACAGCGTCGTGTCCGTCATGCCGATGACGAAATAAGGCGCCAGCTTGCCCAGCATCACTTCCATGGAAGTGACCGGGGTGGAAATGAGCTGTTCCATGGTGCCGCGCTCCCATTCCCGCGCGACGGTCAGCGAAGTGAGGAACGTCCCCACCACGGCCATGACCATCACCACCACGCCGGGCACGATGCCCGCCGCGCTCTCCAGGTTTTCATTGAACCAGGTGCGCGCGTCCACGCGGATGGGCGCCGAGCCGCCGCCCCCGGCGGACCGCCCTTGGCGCTTGAGCCAATCGAGCTGCACCTGCTGGGAATAAGCCTGTATGACCGCCTCGCTATAGCTCATGCTCACGTTGGCCGTATTGTTGTCCGAGGCGTCCGCGATGGCCTGCACTTCCGCCTTTTCTCCGGACGCAAGCTTCTCCGAGAAATTCCAGGGAATCACGATGACCGTTTGGCAATGTCCCTTGTCCATGTCCGCGATGGCCTGGGGGTAATTGGCGGCCACTTTCACCACGCGGAAGTATTCCGAAGACTGGAAATGTTTCAGCAGGTCCTGGCTTTGCTGGCTGCCCTCCTGGTCCAGCACGCAGATGGGCACGTGCTTGATGTCGAAGCTGACGCCGTAGCCATAAGCGAACATCAGGGTGATGGGCATGGCCACGACCACGAGCAAGCTCCGCGGGTCGCGGAAAATCTGGATCATTTCCTTGCGGGCCATGGCGGCCAGGCGGGAGGCGTTCATGACGAGCTTCCTCCCGGGGCAGGCTGGCTGCGCGGAGCCGACGACGGGGCAGGGGGCGCGCCGCGCGTGGTGGTCAAGGACACGAAGACGTCCTCGAGCGAGGGACGAATGGCCTCGATTCTCGTGACGCGGATGCCGCGTTCGTTCAAGTATGGCCGCAGCGCGGAGATGGCGCGCGCCGCCTCGGGCGCCACGATATGCAGCGCGTTTCCGAACACGGCGACATCCAAGATGCCGGGCGCCGCCTCGAGGATTTCCAATGCCCGCCCGAGGGGCTCGCACTCGAGCAGCAGCAGTTCGCCTTTCATGGCCCGCTGCTTCAACTCCGCCGGCGACCCGGAGGCCACGATTTGCCCGCGGTAGATGAGCACCAGGCGGTTGCAGTATTCCGCCTCGTCCATGTAGTGCGTGGTGACGAACACGGTGACGCCCTCCCCGGCCATTTCATGGATGAGTTCCCAGAATTGCCGCCGCGAGACGGGGTCCACGCCGGAGGTGGGCTCGTCCAGAAAGAGGATGGGAGGACGGTGTAGCACGGCGCAGCCGAGCGCCAGCCGCTGCTTCCAGCCGGTGGCCAGCGTTCGGGTGAGGGAGGATTCGCGGCCTGCCAGGCCGGCCATGTCCAGGGCCCAGCGGATGCGCTGGGGAAGGACCGAGGCGGGCACTTCGTACAGGCCGGCGAAAAAGCGCAGGTTTTCGATCACCCGAAGGTCGTTGTACAGAGAAAACTTTTGGGACATGTAGCCGATGCGCTGGCGGACCTTCTCCGGCTCGCGGGCCACGTCAATGCCGGCCACGGAGGCCCGGCCGGAGGTGGGGTGGAGCAAGCCGCACAACATGCGGATGGTGGTGGATTTTCCCGCGCCATTCGGCCCGAGAAAGCAGAAAATCTCGCCGCGCCGCGCTTCCAGATTGATGTGGTCCACGGCGACGAAGTCGCCGAACTTCTTGACCAGGTCGCGCACGACCACGGATGGATCGCCGTTGCTCATGCAGGCTTTCCCGCCGCGCCGCCCTGTACCGCGGCGACAAAAAGGTCTTCGATGGCCGGGGGAACATGCTCGATGGCATCGAAGGAAGCGCCCGCGGCCGTGAGCCGGGCGCGCAATTCAGGAATGCGGCTCGCGGCGTCGTCCACCACCAGGCGGACGCCGCTGCCGACCAGCACCAGGCTGGAAATGCCCTGGGCGTTTTCCAAGGGCGGGCGGAGCGCGCGGGGATCGGAGGACACCACGGAGACGACGGCGCCGGGCAATCGTTTCTTGAGTTCGGCGGGAGCGTCGCAGAAGAGCAGCCGCCCTTGTTGCAGCAAGGCCACGCGCTGGCAGCGCTCGGCCTCGTCCAGATAGGAAGTGGAAATGAGGATGGCCACGCCCTCGGCCAGCAGGGAATACAGGATGGCCCAGAAGTCGCGCCGGGAAACGGGGTCCACGCCGTTCGTGGGCTCGTCGAGCAGGATGACCTGGGGCGTATGAATCAGCGCGCAAACCAATCCGAGCTTCTGCTTCATTCCGCCGGAGAGCTTTCCGGCCAGGCGCGAGCGAAATTCCGCGAGGCCGGCGGCCGCCAGCAGAATCTGAGCGCGCTGCTCGCGCCCGGCGCGGCGAACGCCAAAGAGATCGGCGTAGAAGCGGATATTTTCGTCCACGGTCAAGTCTTCGTAGAGGCCGAAGCGCTGCGGCATGTAACTGACGGAGCGCTTGGCGCTTTCCGGGTCGCTCAGCACGTCGAAACCAGCGACCTCGGCGGAGCCGGAGACGGGCGCCATCACTCCCGCCAGCATGCGCAGCGTGGTGGACTTGCCCGCGCCATCGGGTCCCACCAAGCCGAAAATTTCCCCGGGGCGCACCTCGAAGCTGAGGCGGTCCACGGCGAGCACGCCGGGAAAGCGTTTGGTGAGGGCGGAAGCGCGAATGGCGACAGCGGTTTCCATCGTGGCTACTTCGCGGCGATTTCAACCACGGCGTCGGCGGGCATGCCCGGCTTCAGCTCGTGGTTGGGATTGTCCAAGTCAATCTTCACGCGGTACACCAGGGTGACGCGCTCCTGGTGCGTTTCCACGCTTTTGGGCGTGAATTCGGCCTCGGAGGAAATGAAGGACACGCGGCCGTGATAGCTCTTCCCCGGGAAGGAATCGGTGCGCACGGCGGCGTCTTGCCCCCAGCGCACGCGGCCGAGATCGGTCTCCGGGACGTAGCCGCGCAGCCAAAGATGATCCAGGTCGGCGATGGTGGCCACGGGAGTGCCCGGAGCCATGACCTCGCCGAGTTCCGCGTCGCGCACCAGGACCACCCCGGAGACGGGCGCGCGCAACAGGGTATAGCCCAGGCGGATGCGCGACAGGTCGAGGTTCTGGTGGGCCTGATTCACCGCCGCGCGGCTGATGCGGATCTGCTCCTTGCGCGTGCCTTCGAGCAACTCGTCGTACATCTGCTTGGCGCGATCGTAGGCGGCCTGAGCGCGCTCGACGGCGGTGGCCGCGGCGTCACGGGTCTGCGCGGGAATCTCGTCATTCTTGTACAAGGTTTCGTAGCGCGCCAGGTCGGACTTTTTCTGCTCGAGGTCGGCTCGGGCGTCAATGACGCTTTGCTCGGCAGCTTTGATGTCCTGGCTACGGCTTCCCGCCAGGGCCAGATCGAGTTCCGCCTCGCGTTCGCGCACGCCGGCTTCATCCACTTGAACCGCCTGGCGGTAATCGTCGGAATCGAGGCGGGCCAGAACGTCACCGTTGTTCACCCATTGTCCTTCTTCAATTGGCAGGGCGACGATGCGCCCCTGCACTTTGAAACTCACCACGCTCTCGTGCGCCTCGATGTTGCCGGAGATGCGCAGGATGTTCTCGGGCGGCCGGCGCGCCTGCCAGCGCGAATAGAAGTACGCGCCGCCGGCGGCGAGCGCTCCGAGGACCAGCACCAAGATGATCGTTTTCCTCATGGTCCGTGCACCTTCCTGTTCTTGTTGTGTCCCGCGGTCCTCGGGCAGTTTTGCGGCATCGCCTGCCCCTCACTGAATGCCGAGGTAAGGCCCGTAGTTCTTCTCGGTATTGCCCAAGGCCAGAGCCAGCGCGGCCTTGGCGTCGGCGTGGCGCGTCAGGGCAATGATGGTGTTCTCCTGGGCGCGCGCCAGGGAATCCTGGGCGGTGATCACTTCGATGTTGTTGGTCAGGCCGTCGCGGAAACGGTCGCGGGCCAGCTTGAGCTCCTGCTGGGCCAGGCCGAGGGCCTCCTGGGCGACTTTCACTTCATCGGCGGCGGAATCCAGATTCAGGAGGGCTTGGCGAATCTCCTGTTCCACACCCAAGCGCAGGTCGGCGAGTTGGTCGTCGAGGCGCTTGAGGCGGCTGTCGAGCTCGCGGCGTTCGCCCTGGCGATCCTCGTCGAAGAGGGACATGGTTAGCGTGCTCTGGATGGCGCCTGTGCCGGCGAAGTGGCCCACGCTTCCGCCGATGCCGCCGTAATTGCCGCCGGCGGAAAGGCGGGGCAGGTAGCGCGCATGGGAAGCCTTGATCTGCTGCTCAAGGGATTCGCGCTGGGCCAGGAGAGAGAGATAGTCGGCGCGGCCGGCCAGGGCGCCCTGGAGGGCGGTCTCGAGCGGCGGGGGCGCGAGGGGGCCGAATTGCAGCGTCTGGGCCAACTCGAGAGGGGCGCCCGGACTCATGCCGATGAAGCGGGCCAGCACCAGCAGGGTTTGCTTGGCCGAGTTGCTGGCCTCGACGAGGCTTTGGCGGTCGGTGGCCAGTTGCACCTGGGCCCGCAGAACGTCAATGCCGGTGGCCACGCCGGCATTGTGCTGGTCGCGGGCCAGGTTCAAGAGGGCTTGGGAGTCGTCCACGCGGGATTGGGCGGCAACCACCTCGGCAGCGGCCGACTCCGCGCCAAGATAGAGGCCGGCAACCTGGCGGATAATCTGGTCGCGGGCGTCTTGCAGATCGTCGCGGGCGGCCTGTTCGGCGCGCTGGCTGGCTTTCCAATTGCGATAATCCTGGGGGTCGTAAAGCATCTGGCTGGCGGAGACCCTGAAATCGTAGGTCAGGAAGGGCCCGACCACTTGGGGCAGGCCGGGGAAGCCTGGAAAGCTGGGAATACTGATTCCCTCAGCGGCCAGACTGACCGTTTGGTAAATGGCCGGAGCCTGGAATTGTGCGTGCGGCAGCAGAAGCGACTTGCGGCGCTCGGCGGTGCCTTGGGCCTCGGTGACGCGCGTGCCGGCCAGGAGTACGGTCAGATTAGCGCGCAGGCCGCGCTCGATGGCCTCCTTGAGCGTGAGCCGGTCCGTCGGCGGCCCGGGGGCGGGGGACGGCGCCTGGGCAAGCGCCCGGCAGGGAAGCAAAGCCATGGCCGCCGCAGCCATGAAGATGTATGAGCGAATGCGAGTCAAAGGTGACCTCCTCCTCGACGGCGCTTTCGCGCCGGCGGCAAAACTCCGAAGCCTCGGGGCAACATCTCCGGTCAGCTTAATGTGATGGCCGAGGGCGTCTCGCGGGCCGGGCCATCAAGCCGTGCAAGATCAAATCCAGATGGGCCTCGCGCCAGGCATCGAGGTCCAGGGGATGCCGGTCGCCGAACATCAGCTTCCACACCACGGCGAGCATTCCCGGGGCTCCGAGCATCCAGGGAAAGTCGCGGACGCGGGAGGGGCGTATCTCTCCCGAGGCCATGCGCCGGGCCAGAAGGGAGCGCATGGCCCTCCGGCTGCGTTGGAACGCTTCGCGGTACCAGATTTCTGACAACTGAGGGAACCGGTGGCTTTCCGCAATCAACATGCGCAGGATCTCGCGCGTTTTGGGATTGGTGACGAGCCTTGCGTACTGGTGGCCGATCAACTGCCGCGCCAACTCCTCAGCGGAACCGGAGAAGCTCGAAGCCGATACCCGAAAACCCTCGATCGCGGGGACCAGGAACGTTCGCACCATGGCGCGGAAGAGGTCTTCCTTGTCGCGGAAATAGAGATAGATGGTTCCCTTGGCCACGCCGGCGCGGCGGGCTACGTCGTCGAGGCGCGTCGCCTCGAACCCGTGGGCGGCGAATTCGCGGAAGGCGGCGTCAATAATCTGGGCGCGGCGGCCGCGTTTGTCGGCGCGGCGCGGGTGCGCTGGCGCAGGAGGAACGGGGGTCCGCTTGGCGTGGGTTACATGTCGCATCGGGGAGATTGTAACACTGACTGACCAGTCAGTCAATTAAGAAAGCGCGCCCGCGAGCCGCGGAACGCGTAGCTTCCCCGGTGAAGGCCCTGGACCGGCGGCTTCAGCAGTATGCGGCCTTTCAGGCCATGAGCAGGGCGCTTTCCAGGCAGAGGAAAGAAATGTGCGGGGGCAAGGGGACACGGGGGCGGCCTGCCACTTTCGGAAGGAGCGCGTCTCTGCTAGTATGTGCTGTCAGCCGGATGTTCCAGTCGGGGTCAGGAGCCAATATGGCGCGCAAATGTGCTCTTTGTGGCAAGGCTCCACAATACGGAAACACGATCAGCCACGCGCACAACGTGCGGCGGAGAAGGTGGAACCCCAATCTACGGCGGGTACGGGCCATCGTGGATGGCGCACGCAAGCGCGTGCTGGTGTGCACGGCCTGCATCCGGGCGGGACGCGTGAGAAAGGCCAGTTGAGGCGTCGTTTCCTTTGAAGGCAGGTTTTCCCATGAATAGAAACAGAAGGTCGCACGCGGTGGCGGCCGCGCTGGCGGCGCTGTTGTTCGGCGCCGGTTGTAAGCGTGATGCGGCTCCGGCGCCGGGCGTGTGGGCCTCGGTGAACGGCACGGAGATCCGGAAAGAGGAAGTGGAGAAGTACTATCGCTCGCGGATGAATCCGGAAGCGCAGGAGCCCACCTCAGCGGAGGCTGTCTCGCTGAAGCTCAACGTTCTGGATGAACTGATCAACAACGAGATCCTGCTGGAGCGGGCCAAGCAACTGAACCTGCAGGCCAGCGACGGTGAAGTGGAGGACAAGTTCACCGAGTTGAAAAGCCCCTACACGGAGGATGAATTCCAGCGGCAGCTCAAGGACCGCGGGATCACCGTGGAAGACCTGAAGCAGGAGCTGAGGCGGCAACTGTCCATCCAGAAGCTGCTGAACCACGAGGTAGTGGCCAAGATCTCCATTTCCGACCAGGACGTGGCGGACTTTTACAACCAGAACAAAGAGCAGTTCAACGTGCGCGAACCGCAGTATCACCTGTTGCAGATCAAAGTGACGCCGGTGAAGGACCCGGTGATCCGCAATCGAAGGAACGACGACGCCACGACCGAGCCCGAAGCGCGGCGCAAAATCCAGATGCTGCTGGACCGTCTGAACGCCGGCGGGGACTTCGCGCAACTGGCGCTGGATTATTCGGAGAACCCGGACTACGCGCCCAACGGCGGGGACATGGGATACGTCTCGGAGTCCTCGCTGAACCGCGCCGACCCCGCGCTGAAGGCCGCGGTACTGGCCCTGAAACCCGGACAGTTCAGCCCGGCGATCCACGCCAACGATGGCTACTACATCTTGAAGCTGGTGGCCCGGGAATCTCCCGGGCAGCGCGGGCTGAACGACCCTCAAGTAGCGCAGATGATAAGAGACACGTTGAGAAACAGCAAGGAACAGCTTCTGCGCGCCGCGTACCTGACCATTGCGCGCGACGACGCGCACATCCGCAACTACCTGGCCGAGCAGGTCATCGAGTCCAAAGGAAGGTTGCCCGCCGGGGAAACCGCTCAGGGCGGCGAAAAGAAGCCGGGAAGCTGAAGGCGCGGCCGGGCGGGCATCGAGCAACCCGGGGCCACGGCTGCGCTGCGGCACGGCGGCAGGCCGTCAGGTGCGGGCGTCTGACGCCTCGGCGGCGAACTCTTCGGCGCCACTCTGGATGGCCAGAGATCCCCGTGGACGAGAAAGCGTGACGCGCACCTCGCGCGACTGCCCGCCCAGAAGAATGGAATATGCGCCGGGGGAAACCTCGGCCACGTCTGCTTCCACGGAGTGGCCCAGGCGCGCCACCCACCTGCCGCCGCAAGGCTTGATCTCCACGCAGCCGCTCCGGCCGCCGATGCGAACATCGAACGGGAACCCGGTTTTCGGGATGCGGCGGTCTTTTGCCCGGCGGTTGTGACGAAAGCGCCAAAAGGCAGCGGCAATCAAGGCGGCGTCTTCGGCGGCGGCGTGCTCTTCGTCTGCCGCGGCGGGGGAAGCGGGACGGGTTTTCATCAGCTCATCGAGCCAGCAGGTGTGGACCTCGCCGCGCACGAATTCCGGGTCGGCGAGAATGCCGCGGAGGAGGCTCACGTTGGTCTTGATGTCGGCGAGAGCGTACTCGCTGAGCGCTCGGCGAAGCCGGGCCAGAGCTTCTTCCCGGCTATTTCCCCAAGCGATAATCTTCTCGAGCAGGGGATCGCATCCGGCGGGAATTGCGGAGCCGGCATAGACGCCGTCGTCCACACGCACGCCGGGGCCTTGGGGGGTGCGCCGGGAAGCGACGGCGCCGGGCGAAGACGGGAAACCGTCTTCCGGGCCTGCCAGGCAGATGCGGCACTCGATGGCGTGGCCTCGCGGGGTAATGGATTCCCAGGCAAAAGGAAGGCGATGGCCCGCGGCAATGGCGATTTGCAGCTTGACGGCGTCGAGGCCGGTGACTTGCTCGGTCACGGGATGCTCGGTTTGCAAGCGGGGGCAGACTTCCAGGAAATAGAAATTGAGCTGGGGGTCCACGAGGAATTCGACCGTGCCGGCGTTGACGTAACCGGCCGCGCGGGCCAGGCGCACTGCGGCTTCGCCCAACTGCCGGCGCAAGTGCGGGGTCATCATCGGGGAGGGCGCTTCTTCGACGATTTTCCGGCGGCGGAGCTGGACCGAGCACTCGCGCTCGCCGAGCGAAACAACGCGTCCGTGCTGGTCGGCGAGAATCTGAATCTCGATGTGGCGCGCACGCTCCAGATACTTCTCCAGGTACAAGCGCGGATCG
>Ga0187771_10003204_pt1 | contig 11415 bp, 9 predicted proteins | sample 0116_SJ02_MP15_1_FD_133139 | JGI IMG/M metagenome (GOLD analysis project Ga0187771, IMG submission 133139) | Tropical peat soil microbial communities from peatlands in Department of Meta, Colombia - 0116_SJ02_MP15_10_MG | ecosystem: Environmental > Terrestrial > Soil > Wetlands > Peat | place... | reverse complement strand
TTCTTGGCTGAGATGAACGCCTTGAAATCCTCGAAGTTCATAGGGTTTGCTAGGGATCGCCGAATCGCATTTGCATCAAGGGGAACATCAGAGGGCGAGACCACCTTGACGGGTCTACTTTCATCGAATTCCAGTCTCAACGAGCGCGGTCCGAACGGCACCTGCATCTTGATACGCTTCGCAGCCAAGAAGCGCCGGCATTAACCCAAATAGTTTGTTTGCGAATATCAAGACCTATTGCCAAGGAAACTCTGTGTTGACTGTCGACAATGCAAGCAAACCCACTCTGGCCCGTTCAAGAGCGATTTCCGGTTCTCAAGCAAGACGAAAGGGTTGACGTAGCAATCGTCGGGGCAGGGATTGCTGGCATCTCCTGCGCGTACTACTTACAAAAGTTAGGTTACAAGGTCGCAGTCACAGAGAGGGACGAGGTTGGTTCATCTGCCACTGGAGCAAGCTCTGGCATACTCTACTACGGATCGGGCGGCAACTTCGTTGAGGCGATACAACGCTACGGGAAAGCAAACGCGGCCATGCTCTGGAAGGAGACGGAGAGAACGATTGCTGATATCACTTCTCTGATAGAAAGAGAACAACTTCACTGCGGATTTCGAATCACCGGCGCAATCATGGTAGCAAAGAACGAGGCCGAAAAGATTCGATGCCAAAAAGAGAGGTCTGCACTTGCCGACATCGGAATTAACACGGAGGAGTATTCAAGCCGAGATATTCAGAGATCCTTCAAAGGAACTACATTCACTTCGGGCATACTATTCAGCATATGTTGCGTGATTCACCCAGCGCAGTTCGCTGCAGAATTATGCAAGCAGTTCAACGTTCCAGTATACGAGAAATCACCCATGGTGAAATTCACGGAAGAAAAGGACGGGGTGACGATTCAAACAGCACGGGCCCAGATACGCTGCGATCGGCTAATACTTGCAACGAACCTTGAACCATTCTATGGGTTAGAGAAACACTTTCAGCAAGAAACCACCGTCGTCCTGGCAAGCCGCGAAATCCCGGATTCTCAGAAGATTTGGCCTGAAGACAAAGTGATTTGGACGATGGAGGACAAATATGACATACTGTATCCCTTAGGTGAACGTCTAGCGCTAGAACTTTACCAGCCACGAGAGATCAAACAGAAACTTGCACGATATTATGAGAATGTAAAGTTCCAAATCGAGTATCAATGGGGTGATTCGTGGTCCAAGACAACGGATTTGCTGCCCATCGTTGGTCCAGTTACCGACCGGGTATTTGCGGCGGTTGCGATGGGCGACGAGGGAATCGTAATGGGATTCACGATTGGAAGTAGGATGGGGCTAGCGTTCGACCGGCGCCCTGACCCCATTTTGAAAATGACTTCGCCGCAACGATTCACATGAGTGCATTCTGTTAGTAGCGCTGTAGTTCTTCGGGATCTGTTTGTCACAGTTTGGCTCATTCTTCGTCTTGAGACATTGCGTGTTGAAGCTGGTGGTGGTACTGTTCTGGCGGCATCAACGATTGAAAGGCACGTTGCACGACTTCGCTTAGTGCAGGGTGAATGTGCATGGCGTTTAGGAGGGGGTGCGCGCTCTGTTCTGCCGTGTACATTAGGTTGATTATTTCTTGGATTAGAACCGAGGCTTGTGGGCCGATTATGTGCGCGCCCAATATCCTAAGGCTGTCTCTCTCAACGAGGGCTTTGACGAAATACCTCTTCACAGCCATGGCTTCGCCTTTGGCCGTGTCTTGGAAACGTTCGAATCCGATCAGGACTTTGTCCTGCCCGTATCTTTCGACAGCCTCCTTTTCTTTCATGCCGACGCTAGCGATTTCTGGGTCTGTGAAGACTGCGTGTGGAACAGCGTGGTAGTCGACGGGAACCCGTTGCTTCAACACTGCGTTGTAGTAGACGATCGAGGTCTCGTAGTTGGCTTTGTGCTTGAACAGATACCTGCCGTTGGCGTCACCAAATGCCCAAACGTTTGGGGCCGATGTCTCCAAGAACTCGTTGGTCACGATCCATCCTCGGGCGTCGGTTTTTATTCCGGCACGTTCAGGATGCAGAATGTCAGTTGTGGGTCCTCGGCCGGCAGCAATCATAAGCTCATCAACTAGAATCGATATCCTCTCACCAGTCGATCGATTGACCGCCGCAATTCTCTTTTTCCCATCATCGAGGGTTGCTTCCAACACCTCGTGGTTGGTCAATATGTTTACGCGTCTGCCCAGTTCCTCATTCGCCAGTGCAGAGATCTCCGGCTCTTCTTGTGGCAGAAATTGTGGGTTTCTGCCGATTATCGTCACCTTCGAGCCCATCGCCGAGAAGAAGTGCCCGTACTCCGCGGCAATGTAACCGCCTCCAACAATCGCTAGGCTCCTGGGAAGTTTTGTCTCGTAGAGAATGGAGTCGCTCGTATGGTATCCTGCCTCTCTCAGGCCTTTGATGGGTGGGATTATTGTCTTCGAACCGATCGATAGGAGGATTATGTTCGATCGGAGGTTTTCGTTTTGTACCTTGACTTTGTAGGGTGAGATGAATTCGGCTGGGGCAGGGTAGTAGTCAAGGTTTGGAGAGTTTGAGAGTCCCTCCCTAATCGAAGCGATGTCACGGTCGATTATGGTTCGCATTCGTTTCATGACTTTCTCGAAACTTATGCTTCTTAGCTCAACATCAACTCCGAAGATGCCCGCTGTCTGAATCGTCCGGATTACTTCCGCTGGGTAGAGTAAGATCTTTGATGGGATGCAGCCGCGCGTCAAGCATATGCCGCCGGGTTCATCCTTATCGATAACCGCGGCTCTCATGTTCGGGTTACGTTGCATCATCCCATCCAAGACGTACATCGCTGAACCCGTCCCGATTGCGATGACATCGTACTCCTTCAATGAAATCGCCTTGGAGAGGTGGTTGAAGGATTGATAACAGGTTTTTGTAAGGGAGATGCTGGAAGCCGGTGGTCTTCCACGAAGCGGTCGCGCCTCTTAATATACCAGTGGTCCTTCGCTTTTTCGAATGCGTGGGATTGGTCTAGATGACGGAATTATGGAACCCTTGGGAGATCTCCGAAACTTCGTTTCCCAAAAAGGGGGATTCCTCCGATAAGCTGCGCTACCTGCTGAACTATGCGGTGCTTGCGCCGTCAAGCCACAATTCTCAACCATGGTTGTTCAACATAGTTGGCGACGAGGTCGAGTTGTACGCCGACAGAACTCGCGCACTCCCAGCATGCGATCCTGAGGACCGGGAATTAACGATCTCATGCGGCGCAGCCCTATTCCATCTCATAGTGGCCCTACGTCACTTCGGCTATGCGGGCAGAGTTCGCACCTTCCCCAAAGCAGACGAGCCAGACCTCTTGGCGAGGATTGGGTTTGGCGACAGGAAGAGGCCTACAGCCGGGGACGACACGTTGTTCGATGCGATCCAGAAACGTCGAACCAACCGGATGCCATTCGAACCTCGCCCAGTTCCGGACGCACAGCTAAAGGAGCTTGAAGCTGCTGCCAGCAAGCATCATTCCTGGCTGTATGTAGTTCGGGATGAGAATAGTCGAAACAAGGTCGCTGATCTGGTCGCGGAGGGTGATCACCAACAGATGGCGAGCTCTAGCTTCCGCCGCGAACTCGCGGCTTGGATTCACCCTAACCGGACTGCTAGCCACGATGGGATGCCCGGTTACGCTTTGGGTTTGAGCAGTCTGCGGTCTAGTTTCGCTCCGTTGGTGGTTCGAACATTTGATATGGGTAAGGGGCAGGCCGCGAAGGACCGTCAGTTAGCTACGGGGTCTCCAGCCCTTGCGATCCTAGGTACTGACACTGATGCTGCAACAGATTGGTTGGCGGCGGGCGAAGCGTTGGACGAGGTTCTACTGCATGCCCGCGCTGGCGAAATCTGGGCCTCCTTCCTCAACCAGCCCATTGAGATCCCGGAGTTGCGGAGGAGACTTCGAGATCAATTGAACCTTGGAGGATTTCCACAACTCATTCTGAGAATGGGTTTTGGGCAGGAGGTTAAACCTACACCGCGTCGGATAGCGGGTGAAGTCTTGATGCGCCCGCTCAGGTAATTGCACTTTCTATTCTAATCGTTCCCGTCGGCGGGTATGTTACTGATGTGATACACCCTCGACTTCTTCGCCAATCGTTGAAGTGAGAGAAGCGGCCAACCCAAGCCAAAGAGCTGCCGCCATGAAGGTTGCATAATATCCGACAAAGAATGAAATCAAACCGGAGACAAACGAACCTACCGTCGTGGCCATACCGACAACTGCACTGTAGACCCCCAGTGAAGAGCCTTGGTTACTTCTCCCCAACGTGTTGAACACCATTACATTCGAGGCTCCGTAGTAGTAAGCGTACGCCAAGCCTGCACCGATCGGGTAGAGGATGAGGGCGAGACCGAGATATTGCAACCCAGCGAAATATAACACTGCGACACCGAAAGCTGCGTAAGTCAGCGCCCTCACCAAGAGGCCTTGCACAGCAGTACGCCTGACACCTGTCTCTCGGATTCGCTTTCCAAGATGGTTAAACGAAATAGCCTGCACAGCCGTCGCTACTAGTGAAACTGCGAAGACCTCGCTCTTCGAAAGCTTTGCCGCGTAAAGTGAGGGTACAAGTGACGTGTTGAAGAGTCCGCTAGCGAAGTAGAATGCTCCTATGGAAAGGTAGATGAGCGCAGGTTCTCTTGTCAAGCCGAACCTTACTCCTCTGAAGATGCGTCGGAAGTCCATTACCCTAGGAATCTTCAAGAAAAGCAGCGGCAACGCCAGAAAGAGTTGATAGAAACTATGTCTCACCAGTACGATCATGGAGCGCTCGAAAACCGAAACTGGCTCCTTGATCATCTGAACCGAAAGAGCGGCTGAAATCAACGAGAGCGCACCGAGAGGAAGGACTAGGAGTTGGAAGGGCAGAAAGTCAGCCCATCCGACGCTCAGCAATAACCCTACCATTGTGCCAACGGTGGAGATCATGGAGAAGCGCGCGAATGCTGAGGCCCAACTTGTCTTCGGTTGGGTTTCCATTATCAGAAGGTTCAGAGGGGTTGCGTACGCTGAAGATAGGAACGAGAAAGCAGCGTACGCAAGCGCCACTCCGTAAATAGTTCTGAAAAGGGGGAAAGAGAAGATTGTGGCTGCGACTACGACATAGCTTGAGACTACCAACGCTTTTCTTGTCTGAATGCGGTCTGTGATGAAACCCCAGAAGATCGCGGCGGGTATGCCTGCGGCCGCGAAAAGTGTTGCGGCGAAGCCGATATCTAGTACAGATCCATGCAACTCAAGAATGTAAAGTTGAACGAAAGTCCACACAGGGCCGATTGCCATGTTGATCGGTAAAACGGAATAGATCCATCTTCCCGACCGCTCCGCAGAGGTCAATCATCATCCCTATACCGTCTCGGATGGCTTCGTGAACGTCGGACGAAGGTTGCATCTAATGAAGATGCTGCGTCAGTAATCCGAACAAAACAATCAACTAAAGCGACTGGGATAGTCAGCTTTCGATAGGATTGGGAACGATTTTTCTGCAAGAGTTGAGCTAGTCGCCTGAAGTCGTGCCAATTGCAGAGCAAAACCAGATTTCTCGCGCTCGTCGCGAGTCTATCAGCCGCAAACGCCGCGCTAAGGCTAGCGTTGGCGGGAGGACCGCCTAACATCAAGCCTACCGCCTTCTTGACTATTGTCGCTGGCATCGTAGGTGGGCCAGTTGCGGGGTTTGCCGTAGGTTGGCTTTCAATGACGGTCAGTGATCTCGTCAGCCCTTATGGGGCGGGTGTTTGGACCCTTGAAACCTCCTCGTTCATGGCCCTCGTCGGGTTGATGGGTGGCTTGCTTTAGCATCGCACCTATTCGTTCCATCGATGGAAGTTGGCTGTGGGTGGATATCTGATCGCGATGTTCTTTGACATTGGAACGTCAATCGTCGATGCGTTCCTGTTCAGTTATCCATGGCTCGGAGCCATCATGGCGCTTTACGTCCCGTTCCTCTCAGGAAGCGTCAGCCCATACCCCTTTGGATTCGCGCATGAGCTCACGACAGCGATCCTTCTCGCCGCGATCGGGCCACCACTCATAACCCGCATAAGGAAGATCTATCCGCAGGTGCGCGGTAGCTAACCGGAACTTCTCGAGGCTTGCGCGGTATCTCCGTGCAGTTTTTTCCAATCCTCTGCCAATCTTACTCGTCTGGATGATGAGGGGTGGCTGTAGAAGATTACCTCCACCAAACGGTTGGGTGAGTCGACTCCGAGGCTGAGATCCGCGAGTCGCTTCTCCGCCGAAGCTTGTGCGTCGGCATCGTTCGCGGCTCGCAGGGCGAACTCGTCAGCCTTGCGCTCTACGATTCGTGATATTCCGTTGTATAGGGGTTGCAGGATGAAGCTGATCCCGATCAGGGCTGCGAATATCAACGGAACCCCGGCAGGATCGGTCATACCGGAAAGGCTGAATGCACTAACTCCGAATCTGAGTGCGTAGTCTGCGATGAAGAAAGGAGGTATCATCAAGAGGCCGGAAGTCACCGCTTCTTTCCAAATGTCCTTGTTCACATAATGTCCAAGTTCATGGGCGACAACGGTTGTTATTTCCCTACTTGTGAAGTTGTTCAGGAGCGTGTCGAAGAGCACAATGGATTTGCTTTTTCCTACGCCGGAGAAGAACGCGTTCGCCCTGACCGACTTCTTGCTTTCATCGGCAACAAGGACTCGGTCGATATTTCCCACTCCAAATTTCCTTGACATTTGAAGCAGGGCATCTTTCATTTTCACGTCGGATAGCGGAGTAACTTTGTAGAAGATTGGTAGGATTACGAATGGGAGGATGATCGATAAGAATACGGAGAAGATTGCGAATAGAACTGCAGCCAGGACCCACCAGAGGGTGAAGTTACCTATCAGGTAGTAGAGGATGGTTCCGGCGAGAATCCCGAAAACGAGTTCAACTCCCAGTTCCTTTAGTTGATCAACGAACCAGGCTTTGCTGGTTTGAGTAGATAGGCCAAACTTGTGGTCGACTACGAAGCCTGAATAAAATGAAAGCGGCGTCGCTACGAGTTGAAGAATTAGGACAAAGATAGCGAGGTAGAGTGCCAGAGAGATCCAATAGATGTTTGTTACCGAGTCAAGGGATCTGCTGAGTTGGATGGAGCCGCCTGTAATCAACAGGATGATGGAAAAGGCGATGGGGATAAGTGTGCCATTAATCAGACCTAGGATGAGCTTTGCATTCTCGTATTGTTTTGCAAGGATCCTCTTTGTTGCGTCGTATTGGTAATTTTCCTGAGGTTCCGTTTGCTGCATAGAGTTCCTCCCCTGCACGCCTTGATTGGAGGCCCAGCATAGACTCTATCGTACATAAACGCAGGCATTATTGCAATTCAGAGATTAGAGTCGTGCCCTGTTAGGAGGTTTGAGGGGACGCGTGGCTTGAAGGGTGAGCTTTCTCTTCCTTCTTCTTCGGTTTACGGACCATTCTGGGGCTGCCCATTCTAAGTCAAGGGAATAGATAGGTTGAGGCAGATAAAAAATGAATTGGATACCATGACGGCAATCTGGGTTGGTGGGGATGGCCTAAGGGTTGGGTATGGAACTTAGGGATGGGCTAAGGGTGTACTCTTGCATGGGTTCCATGCCGGTCTTTACGCTGTATCGAATGTTCACCTTAACAGACTCCTTGACCATAGCAAGTACCGAACAGTACTTGTCTATGGACAATCGGATCGCTCGCTCAACTGCATCTCTACGCAGGTCGGCGCCCACGAGCGTGTAGTGAATTTCAATGTTCTCATAATACTTAGGGTCTTCCTCCCGTCGGTTTCCTTTTATGGCTACAGAGAAGACCTCAACCTTCTGCCGTTGCCTATCCATAATCCATTGGACATCCATAGAAGTGCAACCCGCCAACGCCACCAAGAACAGTTCCATAGGGGTGAATGCTCGCCCCATTTCTTTAGATGAGTCGAGATCAATTCTCCGTCCATCAGAGAAATCAGCGTTGAACTTCAAGGCCTCAGAATGATGAAGCCTAACTGATACTTCATTCCCGGAACCGGTCATGACTTACGCACTCCAAAATCTCGCGGGGAGCATCCCTTAAGAACGCAGCCCCAGGAACCCAACATTGTAAGTAAACAGGTGAGAAAGCATCCTTGAGAAACTGTCAGCCGTGTCTGCAGAAATGTTAATTGTTTGACATTGTGAGGCAGGTAGCGAATAGGGTGCAACGTCCCGGTGGAAACTGCTAAACTTGAGCACTTTAGTGTGTACCGCTTCTCGATAGACTATCCACCCGTCTGCCGTTTTGAGTTTAACCCAAAGACTCGGCGCGAAAAAGGAGACATCGTCCTACACTTTCCGGATAAAGAGAAGGTATTCGTCTCCTGGGGCCAACTCGCAGTCGTCCTTAAGAAACATCAAACGGCAAAAGAATTCGCTGACTACAGCCTCAAATCAATGGGAAAGAGCCGAAGCGTAGGGAAGAGCGAGAAACTACAGGCAACTACTTTGAAGGTCAATTCGCATGATGCGTTTTACAATAAAGTTCGATTTCAAGAACAGTCGCCTACGCTCTTCGGCAAGGGAAGGACTACCGACCGTATCACCTGTTCCGTGCACCTCTTCTGTGAAAAGTCCTCACGATACTTCGTGATCTACGCCCTACTATCGCAAAAGGCGCCCGAGGACTTCGATCAACTGTTCCTTCGGATGGTAGAGACGTTCCGTTGCCATTGAATAGTAATGAGAAAACTGAACAGCGGCGTCTCCCAGCAACGCGAGTTGACCAAGTGAACTTATAAGCTCGCAAGGATACTTCTTACGCTTGATCGCCTCCTGGGTTCAGACGGCGGGAATTGCGTTCGTGAGGCGTTTAGCGGAGCATTTAGGTTCAATCAAACTTTATTAGCGCGCTTTCGAATGGGTGCTGGGAAAGTTTCTGGAAGCCTCGAATCCGGGGCCGGATGAACCTTTTCTCCGTGGAGAGAAACGATAGTTTGAAGGATCAGGAGAAAGAAAGATCATACAACCTTTTCGCACACCAATTTGTTCCGAAACATGAACTTCTTTCTAAGAAGGAAGCCGAAGAGCTAATGCGGGAATTTCATATCAGGCCGCATCAGCTACCATACATTAAGACCAGTGACCCTGCTGCAGAGACGCTAGGAGCAAAGATGGGCGACATCATTCGGGTGACGCGAAAGAGCGCCACCGCAGGTGAAGTCGTCGTCTATCGTTATGCTGTCGATTAGGGTGATATTATGGCATTAACATCCGCAACCGTAAGCCCGCAGATATGGGAACTAATCAAACACTTCCTTGAAGAGAAGGGGTTGGTTAGGCAGCATGTCGACTCTTACAACGAGTTCATTGAGAGTGGGCTTCAAGCCATAGTTGACGAGACCGGTGAGATACCCATTGAGATCGAAGATTATCCGCTTAAGATCAAGCTTGGCAAGATTGAGATTGGCACGCCAAGAGTAACCGAAGTTGACGGGTCAGAACGACAGATATTTCCTACGGAAGCCAGAATCCGCAACTTAACCTACGCAGCCCCCCTACACGTTGAAATGACCCCCGTAATCGGGGAGAGGGAAGGACAGACCGAGATCGTTTACATCGGTGACTTCCCAGTCATGCTCAGGTCGAAGATCTGCCCGCTATCCCGCATGTCAGCTGAGGAATTGATCAGCATAGGAGAAGACCCGATCGACCCAGGCGGCTACTTCATCGTAAACGGCGCTGAACGAGTCGTTGTTGCGCTGGAGGATCTGGCAGCGAACAGGATCCTGGTCGATAAAGAACAGACTGGCGTACACCCAACATACAAAGCGAAGATCTTCTCCACCACCGTCGGGTTCAGGGCGCGAACCGAAGTCACGCTGAAGACCGACGGCGCCTCTTACGTCACAATGCCCGGCGTACCATCAGACGTTCCGATAGTTGTAATGATGAAGGCGCTGGGGATCGAGGAAGACTCGAAGATTGCGGAGATGATCTCTACAGATGAAGCTCTCCAAAACCAGCTTGCCCCGACATTCGAGAAATCAATCGGCGTCGTAACCCAAAGGGACGCGCTGCTATACATCGGGAACAGGTTGGCGCCAGGGCAGGTTGAAGATTACCGCCTCAAGAAGGCTGAATCGTCAGTTGACAGAAACTTCCTACCCCACATAGGCCGCAACCCCGAGGATAGGAAAGAAAAGGCTGCATGCCTAGCGGAAGTCGGCTGCCGCGTAATCGAACTGAAACTTGGGATGCGCGAACCTGACGATAAAGACCACTACGCCAACAAGAGACTGAAACTTGCAGGATCATTGTTAGCAGAACTTTTCAGAATATCCTTCAGAAACCTAATTCGCGACCTCAAGTACCAACTAGAGCGAATAACGATCCGAAGGCATGCGGAACTCTCCATAAGCAACGCCATACGGCCGGGAATAATCACCGAACGAATTCAGCATGCGATTGCGACAGGCAATTGGGTTCGCGGCCGCGTTGGAGTAACCCAACTACTGGACCGGACTAACTATTCATCCACCCTCAGCCACCTGCGCAGACTCCAATCACCGCTAAGCAGAAGCCAGCCCAACCTCGAGGCACGCGACCTTCACTCCACACACTGGGGCAGACTCTGCCCAAGCGAGACTCCGGAAGGAAGCAACTGTGGCCTAGTCAAGAATCTTGCACTTAGCGCAGTTATCTCGACAGGCGTCGATTCACGGGAATTCGTATCAAAACTGCGCAGAATGGGCGTTGTAGGCGTCGACGAGGCGGACAGCAAGCTGCGTGAAGCCGGAGCCAAAGTATTCGTAGATGGCTTAATCGCGGGCTACGTGCGCGAAGCCGATAAGATGGCGCTTGAACTTATTCGCATGCGCAGAGTTGGCGAAGTAAGCTCTGAGGTGAACGTGGCCTACTTCCCGCCACAGTTCGAAGGTGGAAGGCCTGAGCTCTATGTGAACTGCGACCAAGGTCGCGTCAGACGCCCCGTGATAGTCATCGAAAACTCGAAACCAAAACTCACCCGGGAACATGTCGAGGCGGTTCAACGCGGAGAGATGCGATGGGAAGACCTTGTTGATCGGGGAGTGATCGAGTATTTGGACGCGGAAGAGGAAGAGAACGCGCTAATCGCTCCTTCCCCAAGCCGCATTAATGAGCGGACGACGCATGTAGAGATCGCCCCGTACACGATTCTAGGAATCTGCGCCTCCCTAATCCCCTACCCCGAACATAACCAATCCCCACGCAACGCATACGAATCCGCCATGGCCAAGCAGGCCCTCGGCGTCTTCTCCGTCAACTACGCCAACCGCGTCGACTCACGCGCCCACATCCTACACTACCCTCAAGTTCCCGTCGTTCGAACGAAACCGATGGACATCATCAAATACGATAGCAGGCCGGCCGGCCAAAACTGC